>Ga0181563_10000341_pt1 | contig 43823 bp, 38 predicted proteins | sample 011ome_25_FD_133759 | JGI IMG/M metagenome (GOLD analysis project Ga0181563, IMG submission 133759) | Coastal salt marsh microbial communities from the Groves Creek Marsh, Skidaway Island, Georgia - 011512CT metaG (megahit assembly) | ecosystem: Environmental > Aquatic > Marine > Intertidal...
CGAAGAGGAACCCGAAGAGGAACCCGAAGAGGAACCCGAAGAGGAACCCGAAGAGGAACCCGAAGAGGAACCCGAAGAGGAACCCGAAGAGGAACCCGAAGAGGACGCAATCGAGCGACAAATTGCACGTTTGTCACATGCAGAACAGGAAGCGCTTGACCAGCATAACATGGACGACATGCAAGAAGAGGAATTACAAGATGAAATTGCCATGTATGAAAGTGCGTCAAAGGGTGAAAATGGCGATTTTACCCCCTATGGTGTGTTCGAACGAACCATCAACCGCGCACGTAAATACCTGGGTGGCGCGAGAACCATGAAACAGCGACCCGAACGAGGCAATAAGACCCGTAAGGCAAGAACCGACAGCATACGCCCTTATTTTGATAAATACAACGGTATCAAGTTGGACGAGCAAGGAAATATCAGCGACGACGAATTCCTTCAGTCTGTGGTGCATATTTTGACAAAGCATGATATGAAGGTGGACGAGAAAACTATAGAAAAGAATACGTATACTGCGCTACCCGACAACCTTGGACTGTTCAGTGAGATGTTCATTGACCCCGAAACCAAGAACGTCATTAATGCCGATGTACTCAAACGCCGCATCCTTGGCCTGACCTCTCATTTCCGTAGCGCACAGGAAGAGCTAATGCCTACCATTGAAAAGACTGCAGATGGCAAGGATTTCTTTGTCGTCAAGAGCGTCATGAGTGACCATCAATTCTCGTACTACGAAAAGGTCCGCGAAACCGAGGCCGAACAGGAGAAGGGCAATGCAAAACGCGCCGCAAAGGCAGACCCCGACGATGTCTACAAATTCACATCCACGTATCGCATATTCTCACGCGCGGCATGTAACTTTGTGTTCCCTCCGGGCATGACGCGTCCCGTTCCAAAGAAGAGCAACGATGTATCAGAAGACGATATTGACGCAATGACCGCGAAGGAACTCGCAAAACGATCCGACTATGACGCTGAAGAAGAGGATTCTAAAGAGGATGCTAAGACAAAGGCAGAGGAGGCAAAGGACTACCAGAAACAGATCACCAAGGCCCTCAAGGACTTATCCAAGAAGACGCGCGGTGGCGATTCCGTCCATCTCTCGCGCGACAAGCTCGCTCTCTATAGCCCTAAGTTTTTGAATCTCCTCGGTAATATTGAACATCCGGACAATAAGGGGCTCCATCTCCTTTACACCCAGTTCCGTACGATTGAGGGCATTGGTGTGCTGAAACTCGTGCTCGAAGCAAATGGATATGCCGAGTTCAAACTCAAGAAGAGTACCACCGGGACGTGGTCGGTTGCGGTATCCGAAGCCGATAAGAACAAACCTAAATTTGCGCTATACACGGGAACGGAAAACGACGAGGAGAAGGAGATCGTGCGCAACATATACAACAGCAACTGGGACGCCATCCCGCCAGAGATTGCCAAGTATGTCAAGGATATTCACAAGAATAACTTCATGGGCGAAGTGATCAAGATGTTTATGATTACGTCGTCTGGTGCTGAAGGGATTAGTCTCAAGAATACGAGGTTCGTTCACATTCTCGAACCTTACTGGCATATGGTGCGTATAAGACAAGTTATTGGACGCGCGCGACGTATATGCAGTCATGAAGATCTGCCTAAAAAACTCCGTACAGTCAAGGTCTACATGTACCACAGTGTCATGAGCAATGACCACAAGACGAGTGACAAGCACATCTCTCTTCGTATTCGTGATGTGAGTAAGATTGATAAAAATACACCGGTTACCACCGATGAGGCCATTTTCGAAACGGCATCCATCAAAGAAGGGGTCAATAACCAAATTCTTGACGCAGTTAAATCCACTGCGTTTGACTGTACATTGTATGCGGCGCGACGCACGGGCGATGACGACGCAGTGGCATGCTACAGCTTTGGCAAGACCGAGTCAAATGACTTTGGAACTGTCCCTGACATTGAGGTCGACAAGAGCGAACGTGCCGATCTCAATGTGCGAGACGCCATATGGGCAGCCCAAGAGGTCACATACAAAGGAAAAACGTATGCTTTTAACGAAGAAACCAACGTGCTGTATGACCTTGAGAGCTACCATAATGCAGTGGAGGGTTTGGGTGATATGATTGAGGTAGGTCGCATCGAATATGATGACGGGAAACCGGTCATTATTCTCGACTAACTTCGTATTTACAAAATGTAAATACGGACTTACATAGATGGCAATGGGGCCAGGCACAGTTTGATTTCTCCGAGAGACGCGACGTCGTATTTCACGATTAGCGGAAGATCGTTGCCCAGGTACATTTCAAGGTGGCTGCACAGAGGGCTGCATTTGATAAAGTGACTGAGGCTTCGAAGCGAAAATTCACCCTGAATCACGGTGGAACTGTCCGACTTTTGCATGAACTCCATGCTGCCATTTGACTCTGAGCGATAGATGGTGCTGTGTGCAAACGATCCTTCGCAAGAGAAAATAAGATCGGATCCAACAGATCGGATTTCAATGCGGTCCGAGATACCATTCATGTCGCGGATGATCTTTTGGAAATCCCCGGTGGGAAGCGTAATCACGGTCGAGTATTGTACATCGGGGACATCACACTCTTCATTCTCTGGCTCAATGAGTTTGAGCTTTTGTGAATAACACTGCTTGATGTTGCCATTGTCGTACTGCAGACCCAAATGCGATACAATACCATCGTTGTAATCCTCGTTATCAATGTAGATCGACAGGGTGTCGTCATTGGACATGGTAGAAATCACCTTGAACAGGTGAAGCGTGTTCGCACATACAATAATCTTATTGGGCTTACATATATATTTCTCGAATTTGTTCGCGTCGAGAATCACATTCACAAGGATGGTATGGGTCTTATCGAAGTTGATAATTTTCCAACCGTCAGACGTGAACGTAATGGTTGCATCGGTTAGAATATCCTTAAGTGCGGTAATCATGTTGCGGATCGGTTGGATCTGAACCGTCTTGATCGTTAATGCATTGTTATTCTCGTCCATGTAATGGACTGTATCTTGCCTATTTTTTATATGGTGTTTGAACGAATTCAAGACAATTATAGGGCAGCAACCGCGAGACCCACGAAGATTATGACAGATGCCAGTATGTTCGTAGTTGTAAATACGTCGCCGAATATCAAGTAGCTTGCACTGGATATGATGGCTACATCGAGTCCTGCCATAACAATGCGTATCATTCCCATGGGTACGCGCGCACTAATCACATGGACCCAAAAATAGTAGCCAAGTGAGAAAATGACCCCGGCCGCAAGAGGTTGCAGTTCCACCTCACCGGGGGCAGTCAAGAATAACCCAACAAGACCAACAATTCCTACACCAGTTGCAAACAACATCGTGACGCGTAGTGGATCGGCTATTTGTTCAAAGGTATTCCTCAGCATCAGTTGCCCTACAATAAAAAATATCGTCGCAATCCCTATTTCTGTCACCCAATTCATATTATATAATAACTTCCTTTTTTATCGTCGATACGAAGACCTTTCCTGGTGTCTGTGTAGCCGCGATGTTTCTTATATATGCATAATCAATTGCCACTCGTTTTTCGCTCCGAAGCTTGCTATTTGCTTTGCAAAGCACTGCGCCCTGACGCACGATTTTTCGAAGCAGTTTTTTGTTGGTGATATTTCTCCCTTCCAGGGCACATACGACATGGCAAGACGGGTACTGTGCGAGATGGAACCACAAATCACATGGCATGGAATTATTAACAAGGTATGTATTTTCCGCCGCGGACCGCCCAATGTAGTAGGTGTAATTTGTACCGTTGAGACAGAGCTCTACCGATTTAATCGAATTGCGGCTGTCAATATGGTTCTCTGTTTGGTATGGCGCGGGACATTCATCGTATGCTTCGTTCATAGCTGTTTCCTTGCGTAAAAAAGCATGTACTTGTCAATTTTACATTATTTTGTAATTATGTAAAACCATTAGTTGGTTGGCTGGTGCTCTTTGAATATACAACCATTGGCATTGAGATTGGGGATATGATTAAATAGAGTAGGGTTTGTGTGTTCTACCGTGTCCATCCATACCTTGATGATACAGAAGTTTTTCTTTGGCGATATAGTGATGCCATTAATATGGCTCTGTACGTTGGTATCCAATGAATATTTTTCCATACAGACATCCGTAAACAGTCGTTTCCATGCACTTGTCACCAGCTTGTTGGGAACCTTGTACGAAAAGCAGCCACCGTCGCGATTTTTGTTATCTTCCCAACGAGGCGTGATAGAATCTCGCATCACGAATAACATGCAATTTTTGATAACCGAACTGCTGATCGATTGATTAAGTGCCGTGATTTGGTCCTTGATATTGACACCCTTCATAATGGGCTTGTAACTATCCAGATCCCAATTCGAATCGGTTGGAAGATGGTAGTACAAGTCCCATTTGTCATTCAATAACGAGGGGTCGCTCATATGTGTATTGTAGAAATTATAATTCAGTTTCTTCTTCAATTTTTTGCGGAATGAGCGGGATTCCAGTTTCGTCAATTGCGATAACCTCTTCGATAAGCTCCTCCTTGGACTCCTCCTTGGACTCCTCCTTGGACTCCTCCTTGGACTCCTCCTTGGGCAGTTCCTTGGACTCCTCCTTGGACTCCTCCTCGGGCAGTTCCTTGACGGCAAATTTGCGTATGCTCAAATGAATATACTGGGTTGCATTGAGCTCAATTGTACTCATACAATCGTCCATTAGTTTGAGAGTATATGATTCATCGAATATATAGGGAAGTGATTGGTATTGCAAAAGGCGCTGAACAAATCCAACGCTAAATAATTCATTTCCATCGCGCATATAACAGCTATTTACAACAAGTGGAATTGACTTTTCCATTTTTGGATGACAGTATTCAATTGATATAAATCTTACACGGGATCGTTTGTCTTCATATTGTACATTATGGGTTGGTAATAGACGAACGATATAGTTCCCCTTGTATTTTATCATCGCAAAAGTATTAATGATGTTGCCTATGGCGCCAGGACTATCAATACGATCATTGGTATCTTCAAGAATTATCGGGATATCAGAGTCGTCTGTAATATAACTGCCCATGTTAACATAATCCTCTGTGATGAACGTCATCGGTACGGATTTAGATAGGGTTTCTCGATAGCATTTTACAGTGTTAAACCATGAGAAACGGTTGTTTGGTTCGTATTTTTGATTGGTGAAAATGCGACACAAGTCGAACGCAACATCTTCTGAGATGTTGCAAAAAATGGCAAAAAATGGCACGTATGTATAACATTTGTCGTATGCCCCCTTCAAGTACGTGTGTATAAAGCTACATGCCACAATCAATTTGAGGAAAAATGAGCTATTTGTTAGCTTTGTAGTAAGGTCTTCCAAACTCCTTGATGCGCGGTTAAGTAATCCCATTTATGATACGGTAATACATCGCATTTTTTTATATCTGTATAGTGCATGACCAAGAAATATAAATCCGGATTGTTCATATTCCGACGCGATTTGCGTCTTGAAGATAATAAGGCATTATACGAGTGTGTAACCCAGTGCGAACGGGTACATGCATGTTTCGTATTTACGCCAGAACAAGTAGGAGCCAAAAACGACTACCGATCAACGAACGCAATACAGTTCATGATCGAGAGCTTATTTGACCTCGAAAGTCGCGTTCGCAGTATTGGAGGGAAGCTCGTATGTCTGAAAGGGAAAAATAATGAAGTGATTTCATCGGTAATTGCAGAGATTTCGCCCGATGCCATATTTTTCAATATGGATTATACACCTTATGCAAGGGAACGTGACGCTACCGTCCGCAAAATATGCGAACGCGCTAATATTCCTTGTATTGAGAGTCACGATTATTACCTTCATGTTCCCGGGTCGGTGTTAACTGGCACCGGATCGGTATATAAAAAATACACTCCTTTTTATAATGCGGTTCTCCACCTTCCCGTTGACAAACCTGTTGTGAAACGTATCAAAAATATCCATAACTCATTATTCGGAGGTGACTACATCGTATCTCTTAAAGAGATGCAGAGAACCTTCCCTCAAAACCCGGATATCATGGTAAGAGCGGGACGAGATATCGCGCTGTCGCGACTTGAAATCGGAAAGAAAAAACAGACAGACTATGACAAAAAACGTGACTTCTTTACATACGACACGACCCATCTATCGGCCTATATCAAATTTGGTAACCTATCTATAAGAGAAGTTTTTCATACATTTGCCGGCACTTACGGAATTGAACATGGTGTCATGCGCGAGCTGATATGGCGCGACTTTTTTGCACATGTCTTGTTTGGGTACCCGGATGTGTTGGGACAAGCATACGTACCGCGTTATCGAAAACTAAAATGGCGCCGTTCTCAAAGCGATTTCGAGAACTGGTGCAATGGAACAACGGGCATTCCGATTGTTGACGCAGGTATGCGACAAATGAACAAAACAGGGTATATGCATAACCGCGCCCGTATGATGTGTGCTACTTTTTTGGTCAAGACGCTACTTCTCGACTGGCGTCTCGGAGAACGGTACTATGCACAAAAACTTACCGACTATGATGTTGCGTCAAATAATGGTAATTGGCAGGCCATTAGCGGCACAGGCGTGGACATGAAACCATATTATCGCGTTATGAGTCCGTGGACACAGAGTCGCAAATACGACCCAAAATGCGAATATATCCGTACATGGGTACCTGAACTGAAAGATGTACCCGACCGGGATATTCACGAATGGGATGAAAAGTGGAAGGACCACAAAGGGGTGTACAAAAAGCCCATTGCGGACGTATCTGCGCGCACGGAAGAAATGGTTGCCATGTACAAAGCGGTCTAAACATGTCATAAATATATGACATGTCTATTTAGATGTCAAGAGCAATGCTGCGGTCAGATTTCTGCTTGCGCTTCTGGGTACGCTTGGGAACCTTTCCGTCGGTCATATCGGCAACTGAGGCTGCGCTCACTACCGAATCGCTTTTCTTTTTCTGGATGTTCACGTTCTTTGTCTTGAGACCCGCGAGAAGGTCATCAATGTCTGAGTTCTTGGGACCTCGCATTTCCGGTCGCGTGCTCTTTTCTTGTGTTACCTTTCCTGCCGTGTCTAATTCAATGCCAGATTCTGCATGGGACAGATCGGGTCTGGATTCGGGACGTGATGACCGCGCGGTTTGCGTGGCTTGAGGCGCAGGTGGGGGCGGTCCCGTTGGCTTGGGGGTGTTAGACATCATATCGTTGGCCATGGCAAAAGCAGGCGAGTTCTGACTCATACTGTTAACCGTAGCGTCAGTAAACGCCTTCATCAGGTCTGGATTCTGTCGCATCACATCATTGAACCCGGGTACTGAGGTAGAAAGTGCCTTGTTGGTGAAGTTTACTACAGCCGCACTGAACCCTAAGCGGAGAAGTAGCGAAAGCTCGGGCGCAATCTTACCTCCCTTGTATTTTTCGTACAGTTCCCCGAACAACTCCTCGTAGCTGTCAATGTCTTCGTTCACTTGTTCGCCCCAACCATCAAGGTTTACATCAAATGGATTAAATGCCGAGTTTGCATATTCCAATGAGTTCACTGCGGTCATAAACCACCACCCCTGGAGCTTGACGCTGTCTTTATGGCGCTTGTCTTCAAGTGCGGTTTCGTACTCATCTTCGACTTCATCAAAATCCGACTCCATCGTGAGGTTATTCTGAAGCTTGATGAGTCCCTTATCATTCCAGTCTTCCAACTTCTTGAGCATGATTCGCTTCTTGCGGCGCATCTCACGATCGCTCATTCTCTGTGTGGGGCGCTCGGATGGCATCTTCATGAGATCGGAAGACTGGCCCACGAAGTTTGCCGTGGCGCTTCCGAGACGAGAATCGGTGGGCTCGTCCATTGCGGGTATCGATGGCATTGGATCTATGTTTATTTCCGGTTCTTCCATGGGTGCCATTGACGGGAATGATTCAGACATGCCTCCTCCATTCGAGGATGTTCCCGTAAGATCATTCAATTCATTTTCAAGTGTGTTAAGGTCACCAATTTCAATGTCATTGTTTGCGGCTCGGGGTTTGTCATTCATGAGTAGTTCAATGCCGGCTCCCGAAAATCCAGACGATCCAATGTCATCAATACCAATTTCTACAGCTTCCATTATGTCATAAATAGAGTATTTGTTTCTAAATTCTACACGCGCAATAATATTTGCTCAATGTACCATACTCCTTGCAAAAAGGCGTCGGCGAGATCGTCTTTTTTGGGTGTGTCTAAAACTTTTTCCCAATGGACAAGGTTGCGCTGATGCAAAACCTGTCTGCAAAATTTCACCCCGTCTGTCTTGTTTGCGCGATATCCTTGTGCCTCACCCCGTGCAAAATGTTTGAGTTTGTTTTGGGAGCTGATAAACTTGATGTCGACTTCATCCTGGCGCATAATGTAAAATTGGGCGAGCATGCCCTGGATTGTCTTCATGCGGTTTGCAATCGGCGATATTTGATTCTCGATGAGCACGAGGTCTACTTCCATGGAAAAGTAGGTTTCACCCGCAGCTTTGAGTCGCTTGCCGATATCGATGAGGTCATAGTCCTGACATTTGCGCGTTTCTTTTTTGTAAGGAACCAGACGATGCTTCAAATAATAGTCCACCAAAAACGCGATTCGGTCCGCTTTCGTTGTAGCAATCGGCATGGGGATACATTGACTGCACCGTTGGGCAATTTCCGCGACACTTAGTTTTCCTAACGCAGTCTTCTTCATGCTGTTGTCGTACTTTGGAATGTTGCTCTTTTCGGCATGGCTCTTACAATATGTTCGGCCGTTGCATACAAACACTGCCTTGTTTGTACATGGTTTGCCATTCTTTTGTGTCTCGCTGCATTTTTGTGTAACAACCTTATTACTTTCTATCAAATCCACTACTTTCCAGTCTTCTATGGATACATCATTGCCCGATACTTCAAAAATGCAATAGGCCAGGTTTTTTATACCAACGTCAAAGCTTGCAAGTTTCATCTGTATTTATGTGTCATGTTTTATCCTATAGCTAAACGAATATGGAGATTTTATGAAGCATGTTCTTCACAAAGTCTAATTATTTTTTCAAAAAACCTGTCATATTTACTTCCGGTGCCACTGCCAAGTACGTAGACGTTACCTCTTTCAGATAATTTTGTTTAAGGTCACTGTTATTATGCACAAGTGGGTCCATTAAGCTTTCATATAGCCCATTTTCAGTAATAGGTGTTTGCATCTCATGTTTTCGTGGAAGAGGAGTGTTTTGTAGTGCGCGACGATACTCCCAACCAGTCATGAACTCTTTTTTCGACTGATTGCATAAATTCATATCTTGTGGGCATGCCACAGGTCCTGCTTCTTGTTTGTATACTTTGTTTATTCGTGCGTACTCCATATACAATGTCTAAAGATAATACTTCAAACTTATAAGTTTGCACGCACAACATCAAGCAATTCGGATTTGCGCATTCGGTAATAGTAAGGTACTGGTGGCGTGAACTGTCCTACCAGATCTTTCAATTCCGCAACGGTCAGTTCTTCATAATTGTCTGGAACAATATTTTGTCCCGCCTGCGATTCTGCTGAAACCGTTGCGTCGGGAAATTGTAATTCCGGCTCTGAATCAGAACTTTTTCGCGCCGCATCATCCTCGTCAAACTGTTGAAGCATCAAGTCCTCCGCATCACTTTCTAAAGTTGCGTCATCTTCAATAATGACAATCGAACTCTCGGCATTCGTTTGCGATTCTTCATCATTTTCATCCTGCATTATCATGTTTCCGGCTGGGTATTCACGCGAGTCATTATCCGACGCATATTTGTAATCAACGCCTTCTTCCATCTCTTTGATCTCGTCATCCGAACTCTCTTCGTCATCCGAATCATTATCAGAGTCCTCTTGCGAGTCTTCAATTTGTGGTAATTCATCAATTTCTTCGACACGGTGTTCGGATACATTTCCACCACTTGGTCTTAGGTAATGTTCCATACCTTCCATGTGTATTGTCCCTGCGGTTAAGTCCATTTCTTGAACATTTAATTTGGTAACAATATTGTTTACAATCTCCAACAGAGTGGAAACTCTTGTCTCCAGCGAATTAATTCGCTGTCGGAAATGATATACCATCATCGCAACAAGAACTACAGACACAACAACACTTCCAACAAAAAACGTATTCAAAAAGTTCATAATTGATACCATTGTATTATAGTTAGAATCAAACCACTCTTTTTATTTATTTTCGTCCATTAATTATATAATGGATATACGTCGTGCGCTTCTATCTGACCCTAAAAACATGGCCATTACTGCATTAGTCGCCATTCTTATTCTTATGCTTTTAGGAATCAATGTGTTTATCGTTATTGGAAATATTATGGAAGTACTCGTGTCCGCGTTTGGTCCCCTTATTGCTTACATTATTCGATCGGTCGGGTACATCATTGGTACTATTATTACCCAGGTTGCCGCACTCTTTGGAAATATTGGGCGCCTCGGTGTGACTGCGGTTGAACAAACCGCCAAGACCGCCGGAAATGTTATTCAGAATGTCTCTGGAGGTCCCGTGACTGAAAACATGGCGACCGAACCCGAACCCACATATACCGCTAACCCCATCATGCAAAAAGAAGCAAAGGGTGGATACTGTTATGTTGGTGATAACGATGGACAGAGAGGGTGCGTCGAGGTGGACGATCCTGCCATGTGCATGTCCGGACAGATCTTTCCTGAACGTGAGACATGTCTCAATGCTACCATGACTCCCAATGACCCGAAATTACACCGTCTATAAAAAATATGAGTTGAAAACAACTCATATTTATGGGATAACCAACCCAATTATTTCTTCTTGTTTGCGAGTCGTGATGATTTTCGCGGTACGATATTCTTTGCGACCTCCTTTTTTTCCTGGCGCTTCTTTTTTGCAACAGCCTTTTTTTCAGTAGATTTTTTCAACATAAGAAGTGCTTCGGCTGCGTCTTTTACAGCCTGTTCGTGCTCTTTGGCAAGTCTTTCTTTTCGGATTACCTGTATGAGTTCGCGATAGTTCCTTTCAATGGCTTTGTGTTCGGTCTCCCACTCGTCCATGTTATGAGGATAGTACTTCATGCGAATTGTGCGTTTCTTGTGATCAACCAGTGCTTTCTTCATGAGTTGATATAATTTCAATTCTTCGCCTTTGTATTCCATTGTTTGCTTGTTTGCTTGTTTGCTTGTTTGCTTGTTTGCTTGTTTGCATACAAATTAATCTATTGAAATAATCAATTTTATGGGTTAACCCAATAACTTATCAGCCATAATACAGCACGTGCTCGCCGCCCATAAACCCAACGAGATTGTTGTAAAGACTAATACCAGAGACATCAGAATAATTCCCGCAAATGTCAAGAATCGCACTTTCATAAATGAAATTATATGTTCCATTTTGTGAAGGGTCAAGTGTGGTTATTTCTTCGGTTTCTTGATAGGTAGTTGTGTCATACTCACTATATGTACCGCCGTAATTGTAGCCGACGTCGTTGTTGTTTTTCCATAGAGTTAATGGCGCCCACGCATTTAATATCGTCATTGGATATGCAGTGGGAATATTAACAAAGTAATACGAACCATCATTTACAATATATGTCAGTGCTGGATTATAACTGGAATCATCCACGTAATAGATACCGTTCCGAAGAGTAGTATTTCGCAATTCATATCGCGGTAGATTGTTGTACTTCACTACGCTCACAAATACATGCTCTGATAGTATGCGTGGGGCAACTGGCGCGGGCGGAGGAACTATGGGTGCAGTTGGTGTAGTTGTCGCCAATATGTCCTCTCGGTACCGAAAAATAGACACGATTTCTTCTCCCTGGGAATATGATTCAATGATTACCGACGAACTATCCGTTGATGCATTGGTATTGAAAGTAAAATTTGTTACTGTAGTTGTTTCGGTAGGGTGAGCCTTAATCCCATAATCAAGACCGTCGATGTTTTCTGTAACGGTAATAGGCGGAAAGTTGGTAAACGCGGGCTGATACACAACATCAAATACATAATCCGCCGTACTATTTACGGTCAAGTCAAAAATGTCGATCGTCCCCAAATACAGTTCCCCATGCATTTGATCACCGGTATTAAGGGTAGCATCAAACTCAATATCATGAACATCAGGTAACGTTGTGGTTCCCGTGCTCACGATGCTATCATTAAACATGAGACGATATCCAATAGAAGTAAGACTTACATCAACGTTAGTAAATATGCTCGGTTTATTTGCAGTGCCCGTAATATAAAACGATATGGGAATAGAGAGGTTTATTTGCGTGGTAGATGTTGGGGTATCCAACGGATATATAGTCATGGCATACGTGTAAGATGTATAAGACATGGATATGTCTTTTGTGGTCTGAGCATATACATTAAATACGGGCGACGGGAACAGTATACCATAGTCTCGTGCTATTTTGTAGTTATACAGAGGAACGATGGGATCAAGATACAGGTCAAGATTGCCTGGTACGTCAGAATTTGATGAAGGAGCAGGGGCAGCTGATACATCACATACATCTACTGCATTGTTATATACATATGTGTCATAACGATCATCTTGTTTGTTGTATACAACCTTGCGATTCTTAGGCTGTGCCGCACGCGTCTGTACGACGTTTGACCATAGGGACCTTTGTGTTTTTTTACCCACTTTGGTGTCAGTTCTTTCGTATTTCAGTGTCTCTGCCTTTCGACGCATATCAAAATCAAATTGGGTATAGGTTCCATCGTACGGACTTATTTTTTCAAAGCGATTTTTGGGTAAGAATAGCTGTTGTTTTTTCCTACGCTGTGTACAAATATCCTCTACTGATAGTGTGGTTGTGGTGTGTAATGACATATAGTGCTATATCATAACACTATATATTGATTGTATTTATGCTTGTGCTGCATACCAGAGGTTGGACAGGTAAGCATAGTCGCTTATGGGCTTCATTGCCGACAGCGAACTTGATGTGAGATTCGGACCAGCGCGCATCACGCGGTTGATTTCGAATACATCGATAGCTCGGTTAAAATATCGAAGATTGGACATGCGTCCGTTGAACCCACCGTTTTGGTTCAGATACACATTGTAAAAGTTTTGGTTAGGTACGTGCTCTTGTACCACGCGTCCAGATACGGTTCCGTTCACATAAACATCCATAATGGTGTTCTGCATGCGAACCGCGACATGTACCCACTTTCGCAGAGGGATGTTCTTGACATCAACTGACTGAGAATTATCGCCATATTTGGTGGTGTTCATCACAACATGAAGCGTATTATCTTCAGGGCCGATATAGACGCCCGGGCCGTTGTGCAGCTTTGCACGTCCGTCTTCGCCATAATCACTGGTACCTTTGTTAAATACATGCATGTATTTCGAAGGTTTGTCTTCGCCGCCGTTTTCTAAAAACAGCCATGCAGACCAGGTAAACTCGAGACCCGTAGATTCATTGTTTGATCGAAGAATGGGAACCGCGTTTGATGACTGGGGGTCTTGGGTGATCATGGCAGACTCACGGCCGCTCAAAAGACCCTTAACAACATAAGGAGATTCGGAGGGCATGGTGAAATATGCAATGATTGCAAGACCAACGCGGAACAAAATGATGAACACTATGATGATCAGTACTAAAAATCCAAATTTCGCAATAATAGAGCTGCCTGCTACCACTTGAGTAGCCGCGGGAGGCACGGCAGCAACTGTTTCTGCGACATTATCATATACCTCTCTTACATTCTCTACACCCATCTCAATACTATCGCGGGCGCGCGCATATAAACCCTTATCTGTTTCCGACATAATATAATATACGTAGAGGTTTTGTTGATACTCAATCGCAATGTTTGTTTGAAACAAACATTGTTCGTCAGTCACTTAGAACAATGATACGCGGGCTTGCTCGACCTGGTCGCGAAGAAGAGACACATCAACACCGTAGTTTGTGATTAATGGTTCTTGACCACTTCCGCGCATGTATTCGTTAAATACCTGCTGAGGGTTGAGAGGATGAGGCCAACGTTTGAATCGCGCAATGTGTGCGTCGAAAACACCAGAGTTGATTCCGGCCGATTTTCCAGGAGGCTGGGCTACCATCACGTTCTCTTTGAAGGCGCGCTCGGATCGCACCAGTTTTCCGTCAAGGTATACATCGATAACATCATTGTCAACGCTTACTGCAATATACGTCCACTTCTGGAGAGGGAAGTTGGTGGTGGCAATCACGCTTCGCGAAGTGTTGTCGATCATAGGGATGTCGATCTTAAGGGTGGGTGACATGGATTCCAGCGCAACTCGGAACCCGGCGCGCTGAATGATCACCTTTTCCATGGTGGAATCCCATGAGTTCACATACACCCAGATTCCGTAAGCATACCGGGTTGAGGCAGGCGCGGATAATTTTGATCCCGCAACACTCATCGGCGCATCTCCAATGTCCTGGTATTTGAACAATTTCTGTCCAGCATCCGTGAGGTAAAGATACAAGATATAGATGAGAATGGATACAAGAATGCCTAAAACAATCAGTAGATAGTTCATTATAATATACGGTTACAAATTTTTACACGATTGGGCTTGGTAACAGACTATACAGATTATATTCGCGCACAATCGCTGAACGGGAAAGTGGGTTAGCAAAATACTTGGTGTTACATAACGCTCCATGTAAAGACGTATCACCTACGGATACCGCGTCCCCCGAAGAGTATACATAATTGTTTACGTTCCAATCTTGACTATCCTTCAGCTTGGCATTGATAAAGATGTCTACGCGATCAATCGTTCGATTGATGACCATATGGTTCCACTTTTGCAGTTCAATCTTTGCGGACATGCGGTGTCCGTTTCCATGTTCGAAAATAACTTCCCCATCGTTGTACTTGAGTTCAACGTTCCCATATTTCAATATGCGCGCCGGCTTTCCAGTGTTCTCGGTATGATTGATGTATACCCACGCACTCAGGCAGAATGATTCTGGTTTGTCGTCATATTCGCGTATTTCATCGTATGCCTTGATTGCCACAGGGTTGTTAAGAAAGATGGGGTCCATTTGAATGGGTAGCGAGCCAACAGTCGTCATTGATCTGGCAAATCGATGAAAGTACAACAACATCAGAACGGCAACCACCTCCAAGATGTATAAACTAAATACGTCCGGTGGGGTACCGCGAATTTCAGTGGAGATGGTGTTGATAAAATCCACTACAAGACATGGGATAAACATGACAAAATGCCCGATGATTCCCATATAGCCACGCAATGAACGCAGATAATTGCCCATGAACGTTCCCAGTAAGTAGAGTCCCACGATAATCGCGAGAACCGTAGTGACGAATATCACGAGCGACAAAAACAAGGAATTTTCGTAACTGAGGTGGATATTGGTGTATATCAACATGAGAACCCATGTGACTACGAGGCCACCAACAATAAGGTTGTCCACGGTATTTATCGACTTCCCGCGACTTCTAAAGAACATTGCTTGCGCAAAATACAGACCCATAATACCAAGGCCAATCGTAACAAGGACATTCCAGTACATGACGATAAAATTAACGTTTGTTGTGGTCATGTAAACTACCACAATGACCGTAGCAAGCGCAAAGAAACGGAGAAAATAAGTAAAGCCGTACTCGTTTGACGTAAATATGTTGTATGCTTCTTTGAGTATAGATTCCATATGGTATTGAGTATACTATATGGTAAGATATTGCTTGGTTACATATTTTCCATAGCAGTCTTCTTGCCGTGGCATTCGCGACACAGGGCAACAAGGTTGTCGACGTGGTTCGAACCGCCATGCTCAAGACGTATTTTATGATCGACCTCAAACCATGCGTTGAGTGCGGCGGAACAATCCCCGCACTTCCATCCCTGATTTGACGCAACGAACTTCTTCTTGGTCTCACTGACAGACCGTTTGGTACCCGTTTTGCCCGATTTCATTACGCGCTCCTCACGCTGCTCTTGGCGACGCTCCTCGTTACTGCCACCGAACTGAGTCGCTCCGAAATCGAGAAAGGGCGACACGGTCTTCTTTGCCACGGGCATGTTCTTGAGGCACTCATTGGTGGACTTGACAATCTCTTTGGCGCGGGTCGGATCGCGTTTGATGATCCAGTATAAGGTGTACGATACAAATACCGCCGCTGCCATTTGGTAATACTTTTTGGCAGCGAGCGCCATTTTGTAGTACTTTCCATCAGTATATATGTTTCCGACAATCGCGGCCGTGATGATAATAAATACAAGTTCTATACTCATTGCTTTGCTATATACGGATATTTTTCGTCAACTGTGCCGTACCTACAATGAAATGTATATGATAACCAATATTGCAATCACCAAGAGCATGTATACATAGTGCGGATTTTCTATTGTAAACGGTGGCGGTTCATAGTGTTTTTCATACAGCTCCGTCGCAAATGAACGCGAAATACGCGGTTTTCCAAGATGCTGATTCACCTCGTTGTGTATGAAATGAAGCCAGTGTCGGAAATCCGCACCCTTATCTAAATAGGGTGACACGGGGAATTTATCCAACAGCTTTTTAAACAAGATGCTGGCTTCCGGGTGTGGGAGAAAGAGCGGCATATTCATCACAAGATCATAATATTTTCGTTTCATTGCTCGATTTGGCTGTTCGGGATAGTTATGCGCCACGGTGTGTAGGAAAAACCAGTAATGGGGTCCCCATACTTCAGGATCGAGTGCCATGATATAGACTAAGGCGCCATAATTGTCGCGATTGGACGAACGACATAAAGATATGTATTGATATACTGCAACGATGAATGATAATTATTGCAATAATTGCGGGAAACAGGGCCACCTGTACCATCATTGTAAACTGCCCATTACCAGTAGTGGAATAATAGCGTTTAGAAATTCGGCCAATGGCATAGAGTACCTTATGATATGTCGAAAGGACACGTTGGGGTATATAGATTTTTTGCGCGGTAAATACAGTCTGTATGACCCTGTATACATTTTAAATATGGTCGATCAAATGACTATAAGCGAGAAAAATCGCATCATAGAGGAAGACTTTGACAAACTATGGAATGATCTATGGGGCATAGGCGACATCCTCAAGTACAAGAATGAAGAAAACGCGTCGCGCGAAAAGTTCAACCGACTCAAGGAAGGATACTTGCTAATGGGAAAAACGATTACCATCAAGAGCATCGTAGAAATGTCTACCAGCATATGGATAGAACCGGAATGGGGGTTTCCAAAAGGGCGTCGCAATTTCCAGGAAAAGGACTATAATTGCGCCGTTCGCGAATTCGAAGAAGAGACCGGCTACTCTTCAAAGAACATCGAGAATATCAATAACATAGGTTCGTTTGAAGAGATTTTCACGGGCTCAAACTACAAGTCCTACAAACACAAATATTACCTCGCGTATATGAAATATGAAAATACGCTAACACCCGGCTCATTTCATGACAGCGAAGTCAGCAAAATCCAGTGGATGAATATCAATGACTGTTGTGCTATGATACGCGATTATAACGTTGAAAAGATGGGCATTATACGCGGTATTGATAGTATTCTGTCAACATACATGGTATATCGTTAATGCGGTGCATATTTAACATTACATAAAAGAATGTAGTGATATTGTATAATCCATGAAACCATGTCCTCCGGGAAAAGAACGTAATCCCAAAACAAACCGCTGTGTTAAGGAGTGTGTGGACGGGTATGTAAGAAACACCGAATTCAAGTGTGTTCAAGAAAAAATACCCGCCACATCCACCTCCATTTTTGGGATTACGCCAAGTAGCATCACATCATTATTGCCTATTGATGCACAGGAGCAACCCAAACTCGACATAGATGATCGCATTGTATACAACTACGACGGGACGCTCACTGAGGATGACTACAAGGGCTATAAAAACCAGGTATTACGGGATATCTATTCCGTACTTACTTCCAAGCCTACTGGTAGGAAGTATATATATGGTCTTGGAAATCGTCCCATTCTTATCGGCGCGATTCTCAACAAGCAGAACGAACTGCGCAAAGAAAATAAGCAACCTACCATACAAGAACCTAAAAATGCCTCTGTAGAAATGGCCCTTCCGTCGGACAGTATTGAACAGATCTTGTCTGCGCGCGAGGAATTGCCCGACGCCGAACGTAACAAGGTTGTTATGCCAGAGGTGCCCGATGATCTTGAAAAGATTGATGACAACTACATGGCGAACATGGGTCAGAAAATCCCCTCATTTATCCTCGACAAAGATGTCGGGGATGCTGATTTTGAAAACGACCTTGGTGCGGCGCCCGTCGATGTTGAATCGGGCGAATACAACGAATACATGCGTAAAAAAGAGCTGTATGAATCGCGTAACATTGAGAATCTACCGGAACTGTATCCGACACTCGACGACCCGGAGTTCAGTGTAAAAATTGCCCATAAGCAGGAGTTTGCGGATACGCGCTATCGAGACGGTGCCGGCGATATTGAGGAAGAAGCCAAAAAATACGAAAACGCAGAGTTTGAACTCTCTCCCAACCAGCTGTTTGTTAAGAACTTCATGGCAGCAGAGACGCCGTATAAAGGCCTGCTTTTATATCATGGCGTGGGTACCGGCAAGACATGCAGTGCCATTGGGGTCGCTGAAGAAACCCGACGCTACAACAAACAAAACAATATCCGGCAGCGCATCATCATTGTTGCATCGCCTAATGTGCAAAAAAGCTTTATGAGTCAGCTGTTCAATGAATCGCGTCTTGAGAAGGTGGACGGATACTGGAATATCCAGGCATGTGTAAGCAAGCAGCTGATCGACGAAGTGAATCCCACCAATACCAAGGATGTTGAAAAGGACGTTATCGTGAGACAAATACAAAATCTTATCAAAACCAGCTACCTTTTTATGGGATACGTGGAATTCTCGCGCTACATGCAAAAAACAATGACCATTGACGACGAGACCGCAAATGCGGCTGATAAGAAGCGTCGCGAAATACAAGCAATCCAGAAGACCTTTGATAACCGTCTTGTGATTGTCGACGAAGCGCATAATATTCGTACCACACCCGATAACAAGAAGAAGCAGATCGGAAATCTTTTCTTACGAGTGGCAAAGCACAGCCGTAATATGAAAATCGTTCTATTGTCCGCAACGCCCATGTACAACTCACAGACCGAGATTGTGTGGATGACAAACCTCCTTAATGCAAACGACGGACGCAGTACCATCAAGGAGTCGGACGTTTTTGTAAATGACGAGCTCCGCGAAACACCACTTGTGGAAGGTCAGGAAAATGGGCGCCAGCTGCTTGAGCGAAAACTTACAGGATACGTATCGTTTGTCCGTGGTGAGAACCCTTATTCGTTCCCTTTTCGCATCTATCCTGGTGTGTTCGATTCGCAAAAGGTGATTACGGACTACCCAACCGTCCAATTTAATGGGATTGAAATCACCGACCATTTGAAATATACTCAGGTCTATCCTCACAAAATGAGAGGACAACAGTTGGAAACGTATAAAAATGTTATTGAAACACTCAAGGGGTCCGAAAAAATTAATATGGAAAATATGCAGACGTTTGGGTACACCCTTTTGCTCAAACCCATTGAGGCCAATGTAATTGCTTATCCGACCAAGTCGCGCGTGGGTCGCGATGGGTTTGCTGAAACCATGGATTTTAAGATGGAGACGATTCGACGCGACGAGAACGTGCTAATGATGAAACATCACTACAGTTACAAAGAGGATATTCTCAAGAAATACGGGCGCATATTTTCCGAGAAGGTGCTCCGAGATTACAGCGCAAAAATATCCAGTATCTGTGAGACGGTTAAAAAGAGTACCGGTATTGTGTTGATATACAGCCAGTTCATTGATAGCGGCATCGTCCCTATGGCCCTTGCACTCGAAGAAATGGGGTTTGGACGTTTCAGCACGACCGCTGGCGTGAAATCTTTGTTCAAGACCGCGCCCGTAGACGGGATTGATTCAATCGAGATGGTACAAAAGGACGCAATGGTCCGTCCCGCAAATTACCGTCAGGCAAAGTATGCGATCATTACTGGAGACCCTTATCTTTCGCATAACAATGCTGCTGATCTTGACCGTATCGTGAAAGAGGACAACAGCCGAGGCGAGCATGTCAAGGTCATTCTGATTTCCAAAGCAGCCGCGGAAGGGCTCGATTTCAAGAATATTCGTCAGGTACACGTAATTGATCCATGGTACAATATGAACCGAATTGAGCAAATCATAGGGCGCGCGGTGAGGTTCAGGAGCCATGTCTCGCTGCCATTCAAAGAACGAAATGTAGAAATATACCTCCATAGCTGTCATGACAACGAAAAGGAAACGGCGGATATGTACATGTACCGACTGGCCGAAACGAAGGCGGTGCAAATTGGGGGAATCACGCGAATACTCAAGGAGGTCAGTGTAGACTGTCATCTTAACATTGCACAATCAGAGCTCACTGCCGAAAAACTGGCGACCATGACAAACCGAAAAATCGAACTCGAGCTGTCCAGCGGAGCGACTGTGGATTTTCAACCGGGCGATGCCCCATTTACGCAAATGTGCGATTACAAGGACAACTGCCAATACGTATGCAAACATACCGACAAGTTCAACCCGGCTGAACGAGAGAAGAGTACCTACGGGATTCAGTTTGCGCGCATGCACTATGACGCCATTTCACGGCGGGTACGTCAGGCATTTAAAGAATCCCATGTCCTTACACAGACCGATCTTGTTGCGGCGATCAACATCAAGCAGTCTTATCCGAGGGAACAGATATTCTATGTTCTCTCCCAGATGATCGACGATGGCGGAGAAATCATCACCGACAAATACGGCCGTCGCGGTACCATTGTCAATCGCGACAAATACTATGCATTCCAGCCGATTGAAATCAATGACGAACACATTCCTGTGTATGAACGTGCTGCACCAGTCGAATACAAGCGTGATTCGATTGTGTTTCAGGGAGATCTGAGCAAGGAGAACGTGCTTCCCGAAAAGGAGGTAGACAAGTCCATCCAATACAACGAAATCGCAAAGGTCGCTGCATCCATTCTCGAACGCATTAACGAAACACTGCCTAACAACGCAGTCACCTCGAAATCCGACTGGTATGATTATGCGTCTACCGAATCGACACAAGATATCCTGCTCTCCAAGCATGCAATTCCGCGCGACTTTTTTGTCCAATCTGTACTTCGACACTACATTGACGAATTGAGCGGAGATGACAAAATTCTGGTGGCCTCCCGTGTCCATTCCATAAGTGGTGCTGCGGACCAATATAGTACGTTTGAATTTGTCATGGCCAAGTACATGGAAGAACATACGGTTACCACGGAAAACCAGAACGCAATAGTGTTTACTGATGGGAAAAAGTACCGTCTCATGATGGTGGAAGGCGACGAACTTCGAATAGCACATGCTACTGATTATGAAACATTTAAAATCCCCGTTGCCCAGCATTTTCTCATCCAACATGCGGACATCTTTCCAGAAGTTGGATTCATTGTAACGACGCCTCGCTTTGCATTCAAACTGAAAAGCATGGGCGATAAGTACAACAATCGCGGTGCCCGATGCTCACAGGCAACCAAGAACGATACCCTTGCCAGATTACGATGCATCATGAACGGAGGTTATTGCAAGACGCCATTCGACGACGACAAACAAGAATCCACTGAACACTATACAGACAAGGCCATGAAAGATATCAGCAAACAAAGTATTTGCGTGATAGCAGAGGTATTGATGCGTTACATGGACTCGATACGTCATCGCGGAAAGCGATATTTTATGGACCCTGAAGATGCGCTTGTAAATCAAGCCGAAAAAATATAATAATGTGCGCGTATAATATATCAGTATGACTACGCGTAAAAATAATAAACCTATAAAGACACATAAGCGCAGGGCGGTAGCAAAACGTAATGCGATAAATAAAAGAAAGACGCGTAAACAAAGAGGAGGAGAAGGAGTAAAAGAGATTTTAGAAGAGAACACAACAGACTTTTTGCAACATGATCCACCATTCATACAAAGAGATTGGACGCATGATAATCATTTAGTGCAATTCCCTATAAACGACAAATATTTATCTGACTGGAAACCTTTGGCCGGCGATGTTAAAGATGAATATGCAGACTGTACTCAAAATGCAATGACGTTCCTTCGTATTATACCAAGAGTCATTGGAAAAAAGATTTCCAAACACGTCAACATACATAAGTGTGGTACGACAACAGAGGAAATGGTTTCCTTATTTAAAAGGGCTTATCCAAATGACACGTTTGCTCCAATCTCGTCAGATGTATCTAATGTGGACCGTGCTTTAAAGCTTGGGCATGCAACTTTTCTATCGATATGGTTTCCCTCAAAAAAGAAAGGACATTCTGTTGTTATGGCAAAGGACCTTATGGGTAAAACGTGGATTATTGATGGGCAGAAATTATTGGTTCGTCCGTATCGTGAATACTTAAACGAATACAAGTTTATCTCTGAGGTAACCGCGGTTATAATCACTACCACTACTACCAAAAGCGAGCTTAAACGTGATATATCCACGGCACTATCAAAATCAAATTCACTATCTATTAGAAAAAGCAAAAGTATCGAACCAACCAAAAAACGGGCACGTATTGGTAATAGTGTGTCAATGGATGTATATTCTCCTGTGTCAATGGATGTATATTCTCCTGTGTCAATGGATGTAGAATCGCCGCGTTCACAAACTCCAAAGAAACAAACGCCCGTTCCAATGGAGATAGATTAAAACTGTTACTGTTACTGTGCATTTTTATAGATCGATAACCTTACACGTACAATGCTCATGTGAATGTGTATAATTCATATGAATAATATGAGGTGATAGTGTATAATGAAAATCATCCTATATGACCGGCGGGGGCAACCGGCATCGGTGTACGTCTTTACTGGACGTGACCATGAAGTCCCTCCGGAAGAACTGTTTAGAAAGGGGCAACTCGACGAGTATAAAAAGAATAATACCCAAATTATACAGTCTGCTCAGGTCATCTTCGGTGACGATAGCATTCATACTATCAAAGCCAAGATTGCGTCGGAGATGAACAAAACCATACAGGTGTCAATGGATGAATGTTACATGTTTTACACGGAAACTCAGTCAATCGAACCGATAGATTTCTTTAATCAGACCACGGGAAACAACCAGACACCTCTTTATGGATATAAACTGGGTCAGTCGCTGTTCAATACCGGGTTTTCCGAGAAACACACACGCAATATCCCTTACAAACAACGATATACCTACAGCGACATCCTCGCCATGGACATTCATCGCGTTCATCTATTCAAGCCGCTTGGTATGGAGTTCACGGATTACTATGATTTTACCTATTCCGGCAATCCGTTCCAAGTGCTCCAGACAGAGACACCGACATTTGAAAATAGGGGGCGCAATGTTATCATTGCGATGGATAACAATTTACTGTTCAACTATGCAGTCACTGACACCATTCATATGGTAACACTCGAGACACTACTCGAATACTGTGAAGACAATGGGTTTGACGAATCCTACTTTACGCGCACCTATTTCCCCGCCCTCGCAAAGGACAACATTCTTACGCAAGCCGACCTGGAAAAATGGCCTCGTCCCGACCTCAAATTCAACAGGCCTTATCACGAGAACATCCAGTTTTTACATGAACTCAACCGGGGCATTCGAGGCACGCCTGAAAGGATAACATACAGCGAAGATGGTATCGCGCGAATCAAATTCACGATTCATGCGCGCGGCGGAATATCTCTACCCCTCGAGACGCTGTTCAAAGATATCCATTGCAACACTGAAATCCCCGTCATTAAGTTTAATCCCGGGAAATCAAAAGAGAACATCTATCGTCTTTTTACGGAGAACACTACACGTCAGGGTACAAAAATACCCGTGTTACCAAAGAGCACTGTCATTGCAGACAGCAAACGGGCAGACAAACCACACACAATCACATTTTACATACATGGAGACGATACCACATACATATCTATCGATGAAACTGCAAACATTCACTTTGAAACCATGTTTAAAACCCCAATGCGATTAGCAGAGGCAGAGAACATGATGCAGGCACAATACCGAACCATTGAATCCATGCTGAATCGCATTCTTATGCGCACTGGGTTCTCCATACCCTCCTTGAAATCTCTCTCTCAAACCAATGTGGAAGTTTCGAACGTCGAGTATTCCATCGCTGTGCGATCGGAAAAGGGCATCAACCCCGAGAAGTGCGCCTCCCTGTTTGGCAGCATATTCAATATTATCGACAAAAGAAAGAACGTATTCGAGCTGAACTACAAACGCGTTGACAACTACAAAGAGATGGATGCGGTGAACCGCACCATTCATGACGGGTATAATGCGTCGGCGAGCGACAAGGAAATACTGGACCGCCTGATGCAAAATTACCAGTTCTCCGAAAAGGTGGCGCAGCAAAAGATGTCCGAGTTCCTCGACGGATTTAACCGCATCCGTAACCGGTTTACAAACAAGGGATTGCACATTGTAGAAAATCCCGGGTTTCCGGCAACATTGCAATACATACCTTTTGAGAACCAAATCATCTTTTCCATAAAGGATTTGAACTCGATCCAATATATTGCATTTGTACGGGCATATGTCGATAGCCTTATCCGCATACTCGCGTTCCCTCACACGGTGGGTGACGATATATCCAAATGCACCAAAAAGGTGACTGTCGAGGAAACGGCCGCCGAAATGGTGGTAAAACCGGTCGATGCACGTACCTCTATTGTTCCTGAAATATTTCGTGAAGATCCCGGGACGAAAGAGGATCAGGAGGATCAGGAGGATGACGACGATTTTGTGTTTTTCGACGACGAAGACGATGAGGATGACGACGAAACAGAAGGCGGGGTCCCGACAAATGGTGGGGCACCAGACGGAGACGCAACCAACATGGTCGATGGTTCACATATTGACGGTCTTTCTCTAACGCGTCCGAACCTTTTTGGAAAGCGCCTCAAGCAGTATGACCCTAAACTGTTTGTGACGCGGCGTCAGGGAAAATTCAAGACGTATTCTCGTCTCTGCCAGTTTAGTGAGGCTCGGCAACCTGTAATTCTTACACAGGAAGAAAAGGAGAACATCGATAAGAACCATCCCGGGTCCTACACACATTCCATTGAATACGGGTCAGGAGAGAAAAAGTATCATTATATTTGTCCCCGGTACTGGTGTCTCCTGACGAACAGCAGCATTACACAGGAGGAACTGGATTCAGGGAAGTGCGGAAAAGTCATCCCGCCTGATTCCGAAACGGTTCCTCCCGGACATTATGTGTATGAATTCACCCACAAGAAGCACGTAGATGCTCAGGGAAATTACATCCATTTTTCCCCCGGGTTCATTGACGGTAAAACGCACCCCGATGGGCTTCCGGTACCATGCTGCTTTAAAAGCTGGGATCCAACGGTCCAAGAAAACGCACAACGACAGATTGAAGAGGGAAATCAAGACGCCAAGAGCAAACCCGCAGCATCCGCGATACAGTATATCATCGGGTTCGACAGCGTTCCAATTGAAGACAAGCGATATGGGTTTGTTCCTCCGTCCGTCGAGCGATTTCTGCAAGTCGACTACAAAAATGCCGTGCAGGCGAACAACCCATCGGCCCTTAAACAAGGGATCCAGACCATGCTGCGCGTGGGTACCGAACAGTCACCAAACAAGTCGTTCATGGGCTGCCTTGCAGACATCCATGCGTACGTGATGAAAACCCCAAGCAAGATGTCGATCTCCGAATTCTGCATATTTGTTCGAGATACCATCACGCTCGACGATTTTGTGAGGCTCCATGATGGCGACCTGATATCCCATTTTCGTCCCGGGGACGACGGACCAGTGGACGTCGAGAAATACGCCGAGTCTCGCATCGTGAAAAAGTCGCCCAAGTCTCGCGGTACCCGCGACACGATTCGCGCATACGAGCAGTTTCGAAAATTTCTCGTTGACCCGGTGTCAACTATCAACCACGTGTTTATGTGGGATATCATTGCGAATACCGACCGCGTTTTTGGTATGGCCATCAACCCCATCATTATCGAAGTGAACAGCGACGACATTACAAACAATGTTGGTGTTATATGTCCTTCCTCCACCTATACGTCCGCAACATTCAATCCCGACAAACCAAGCGTGATACTATTGAAACAAGACAACTATTACGAGATCCTCAGTGTGGTCATCACAGATGAAGTAAACAGAAGAAAACGATACCATAACATGAAGCTGTTTTACCTGGACGATACGATTGCGCCCGAACTACAGAACATCCTTACGGTTCTTACCAAGACTACCGCGAAGATGTGCAAACCCTTGCCGAGCCAGCCTGATGTGTACTTTTTTGACACAAATGTGCCAGCAAACGACGTGGTGCATCGTCTACGAACTGGAGGATATGTGATCGACACACAGGTAGTAAACCCCCACGGAAAAGCAATTGCAATCATTGCGCGCCGCGACAATGACGAAAAGAAGGGTATTTATATCCCATGTCGCGCGTCGTCTATGGTGGATTTGCCAGTGAAGACCATCTTTGATGATTTATGGCATGACTATGATTATACCGTCAAGAAGCTGCGTGAGGCACATGCAGACACGCGCGTTCTTTGCGACCCGCGGATCAAGGTACTGGAGGACGGGCTCATTGTGGGTATTCTTACACAGACCAACCAATTTGTCCAGGTTACCCCCGGCGAGCCGGTGGATGATGATATTCCTTCTATTACTGAGGCCAATCACCTACAAGCCGATAACGCTCTGATAGGCGATGATGAGGACACTGCGCGAATCAGAGCCCGCAATTCCATTGCTCTTGAAACCAGGTTTTTTAATGCATACCGCAATCTCGTACGCATGTTGCTACAAAAGACGGAAAACCGCGAGGTTCTCGACGAAATCGGAAAATACGTGTCGGACGAGCGATACCTCTACAAACACAAAATAACCAAAATCATGGGCATTGTGCAGTCCCTCGTCAATGAAGTTATTGAATTTGCCGAGTATGACTCAGCTGTTATTGAACATCTCGACAATATATACTCTTGCTTTGAAACCCCCGAGGAGAAACAATATTGCGTATTGCAGAACGATCGTCATAAGCTGATGATACCCAAGACACATTTGATAAGTGGAAACAATAATCGCGACGGGTATGCGGTGCGTATCGCCGATGAACTGGTGCGCAATCGAGATTTTTCACAGTTCATGCTGAGCAGTGACGATATTATACGCCTTCCTGATACCGAATACCATGTAAACGATGACGAGTTCATTCTTCTTCACTCGAACATCCAGACGCAGTACATGGAAAACTTGGCGCCCTTTTCAGAGACCAACTATGTGACATTGAACACGTACAACCGCGCACAGCCCGAGGTTACCCAATATTACAGCAATGTCGCAGTACCGGAGGTTGTTGATGACGCTGATAACTACGTATGTGTGGAACGCATACACCCGAGCGTCCGAAACAAGTGGAAAACGCGGTTTCCTGCAAACAGCAAGGAAATTGAGTTTTCAAATGATGCGGCATGCAGCTATGCCGCGGCCCAGTACATCATACAAAAAATCACAAATATCGAAATGACTGTTCCGGCGATAAAAGAGCTGTTGTCGCGCGAATATGCGTCGCATGCGAATAAAGTCAATCTATTGCGGATATGGCGATCACAAGGGAAGGAGCGGTTCGTCAATGCAGTAGAGGAGGGCGAAACTATGGAATCTGCGGTTCTTCGCGACGACTACTTTTTCAGTGACCTCGATGCGGTCATGTTATTTGACAAGCTGCAAATAGGAGTTGTGTTATACGCCAACACCGCTTTGCGCACGCTTCCGGGAAAGAGCCGTCATGTAGCGCTGGGCGACCGCGCAAAAACACATCGCCATTATTTCATGTACAGCGAAAACAAAACGGGTGCAAATAAATATAGCATTCTTCGCGACTCGTTTGTGTTGTCAGATATCCTCGGCGAAGACGTTGTCCGTCTCTCCATAAAAGATTTGTAATTGACACATTCATAAAATATGTCAATTATTGGTCTACACTTTCATGCACCCTATCTGATTTTCCCGGCGAGAGAAATATGCTTTCAGTTCATTGGAGATCTTGGTGTTGACTTCACTAAGCGAATTCTTGCATTTCAAAATTTCCGTCTCCTTCTTGGCCAATTGCTTGGCCAGGTCTTCACGGTTGAGATCGCCTTCTGGGAGATTTACTAATTTGTTGATCAAGTCTCTTGCATCCTTTATGATGAGTTGTTCTTCAATGAGGAATCTCTTTATTTCTGAAAATACATTGATGGATGTAAGGTGTGGGAATGATTTGCGAATATGCTCTGGCAGCACAAACTGATTCGTCTCTTTGATGTCACGAATCGTGGTCTCGGTCTCGTCAATAATTTTTCCAAGTCTCTTATGCTCTTCTGTAACAAACATCATTTTCCCAGAACTGAACTCAAGGAACGTTTGTAACTTGTCAAACCGATAGGCAGATCCGCGATGTGACTCCGCACGAGCATCGAGTTTCAAGTAATTGACGACTGCCAACAGGAATGCCGTGATGCCATTTACGCCGCTCACAATGATCTCTCCATACTGATAAGACTTGGTAGATACAGCAAGGATCCCCGAGCATATGGTAAGAAAGATCGATGGTAACATGAGAACCGTTAGACGCTGCTCACAAAAGGTCTTGGCTTCCGTGTATAAAATTTTTTGTCCTCGCGAGTATAGTGCAAGGACATCGCACATCATGGAGTTATTTTGTGAATCGTCAATAAACATATTGAAGTAGTGATCGTCCACGTTCTTGAAGGTGTACCGCCTACCGGGTATGGATATGAATCCTTCTTGTGGATCCGGTGTGTCACAAACGCCATCGTTGTGTATGGACCCGTGGTTCAATTGCGATTCTGTATCGTCGAGCTCATTCTCAAGGGCATCAAGATCATTTTCAGATAAATCTGTCATTATGATTACATATCTCAACTGTTTATCTCGATTTGACTCGCATACACATATACTATTCAATCAACGGGGTATTGTGAAGGTAATAATATCATACCTGGGGTATCAACATACAGCCCAATAAATAGCAACAATGATAGTACGATGGCAAACGGTATAGCATGTCGTATTTCGAACCTCTCGTAATGGTAGTCATCTTCTTCAATAAGCTCACCTGATTCAATATCTCGTTCCATCTTAAACGCACTGTCCAAATCTGTGCGTATGTCATCCATCTCAATCCTCGGCGGCACGATTTTGTTTTTTACTGGGGTATATGGTGTAGAACGCAACATAGGAAGCATTTATTTACACTGTTTGGGAAACTTTATATCGTATAATATGCATTGCCAAGTTTTATTCGCATAATACTATATACATGTCGAAAACCGCGACAAAGGGAGATCTCACTATGGAATCAGCGGATGAATTTGAGTCTGAATCAGACAATGAACCAACAACACCCAAACCCAGCAAACAACAAAGAGGGTTAAAGGGACAACGAGACAATGCATATGACAGCGACAATGACGAAGACGAGCGTTCATGCAATCCAGGAAGACCTATTGAGTCTCATTATATAAACAGCAAAACAGCCGCAAGGTACGACACATATGAAAGTAATCCTATCGACGACGGCCCGACTCGTAGTAGCAAAAACCCATTTGATGATGATGATGGCGTGCGCATGGGCCGCATTCGTCCTATAGGCAGCAATGGTCGTCCGAACCGCAACCGATAAAATATTAGCATAGACCATAGATCCTGTCATGAAAAAACTGCAAATCCCAAAGATATATCATACGACGCAGTCGACCCAACAGGCGTTGTGTTGAAACCCGTATATGAACCCAAGCCCGGTATACTCGGGAGTATCACCAATGCCATGAAACGATTGACTGGCGGATCCGCCATTGCTGCCATGCGTTACACATATAATGACCAATTATATCATCAAACTTCATCCAATCTACCTCTTGTTCCGTTTCCTCAAACCCATCTTCATCGACCTGTAATCTATCTAATAGCATCTCCATTGCGTCTCGTATGATCATATGCTCCTCTTCTTCGTCAAACTGAGATTTAGATTCATCTACCTCTTGCAGTCGATCCCATTCGTCTACCAAGAAATTATTCAGATTTTTGTACCAAGAGAGGCCCGGATCAATGGCGGCCACGTATTTCGGCCAAAACATCTTGTATATGATATCCTTTGCAACGTCGTAACACATCCTGTCCGTAAACCCCATTATATGTTCTTATACATGATAATACATTTATGTTATTGAAGTATACGATAAAATTGAGTGGGTTGTATACAAAAACTTATTGTATACAAAACAAGCATACATACTAACGAACAATATGAACAACACAAACATTCAACGCATGTGGAAAGTCCTGCCAAAAAAGAGCAAACCCACCAGCGAACCAACTGTGCGCATACCCAAGAATCTGTGGAAACTACCAAAATGCTACCGAATGGCCGTTGTGATGAAGCTGCCCGCTAAGAAGGAACCCATAAATCCTGGGTTGAGGAAGAAGAAAGGTTCAAAACGTAACTTGTCTATTGAGAGCCGCGAGCCAATATGCTATGAATCGAATATGATGTCAATCATGTCTTTTGCAAAAACATATAATGCATTTTACCAGTAATTTGATAATGACCAATAAAATCAATAATGCTTGTTATTATTGATTTTTCACGTAAAATTGATCAGGATGACTACAAAAACTTAATGTATACAAAAGAAACATACTAACATACAGACATGAATACAACTAACATCCAAAACTTGTGGCGCGCAGCAGCCATCCGGAAACCAATCAAGGTTACGGATCCTCTTTCCGGAGGCATTGGACATCTTTGGAAACTTCCATCAGGTTACAAAGTAGCCGTGATCAAGAAGCCCGCCAAGAAGGCACCGGAAACCAAAAAAGCACCCGCTGAAAAAATTTGCTCCATCTGTTACGAACCTATGTCATACGCTTCTGAAACCTCAATTGACAGCTGCGAACATACGTTCTGTGCACAGTGTATTGTTCAATGGTCGGAAAAATTCAACCTCACTGTTGAGTCAGGCACGTGCCCTATGTGTCGCACAAACTATACGAGCTTGCAACCCAAAAATAAGCCATGCGGAACCTGTCATCACTCTGATCATCCAACCAAACGATGCCCACACAAGAAGCGCATGAAAGAGCCCGGATTTCGTGAGCGCACGAGACTCGCAAATATTGATATTAAGAATCGTGATATGATGATCATTGGCATCGAACTTACCAAAACGTATCGAGGACTCATACAAACAATCATGGACAAAGCCGTGAACCACGTGTTGAAACATACGAACGCTGATCCGGCTAATCCTGAGTTTGACGAAAAAATCAACAAACGCCTGGTAAAAACAACGGGAGTTGAATTAGAGATTTATGATCGTTTGCTCGGTTCAACCTGCAAATTCCTTAAGACCATCAATGGAAATTTTAAATCTACCATGACCCGGATTGATTCATACCGTAACTCTCTCTAATCTGTCTTTGCAATCACAAGGAGCTTGCTCCTTTTTTGCCTTTTCATAAAATGCAGTCAGATCTATTTTTATCTCTTTAAAACGGTTGTACAGATTGATGTAACTGGTCTCACACAATAAACTATGCATTGTCATGTTTCTTACGGGTATGATATTCAGTGTCTTAACATATTCTGTGCTGGGGCATATTGCAATAGCCGCAAACAATACTTCTTCTAATTCATGATTATACTGCTTCCAATACTGGGTTTTCTTTACACTGATTTTTGGCATTTGTTCAATGAATGGTTCCAGTAAGGATATGGCATGCGAAAATGCAGCGCGTTTGTCATGAACTTGTACCAACGGGCTTATACTGGGTATCTTCTCAAAACACCGTAATATGTACTCAACAAACAAATATTCGCAAAACAGGCGCTCGATATGCGCCGTCGCCAACCGTAGAAATGCCGAAAAATGCGACTGTTTCATGATGATATTTGTATACCGAAGAAATGCACATGAGTCGACCGCAGCATACTTTTCCGTAAACACGGACTGACTCGTCTTGCATATATATCGCTTAATAATTGCAAGTCGATCAAGAGCATATATCTCGGTAATGTCCGCGAATACAATATAATCCACCGTGATATTCAGATTGAGGAACTGAAGGTGTTGGAATCGGGTCTTGGATGACTCGTGAAAAAACAATCGGAAATGACTCCACACATAATACGTACTGTCATACGGTCCCAGTGCACCGGTGTAATCTCCATCAAGCAGTCCATTCAATGTCCAATAACACTGGAATTGTTTGCGTACCTCGTCTGTATCAAAACTCAATGAAACATAGACGGGATAACGCACGGTTTGATCCGCAATTGACAGCATAGATTCATATACCATGTCAAACTCTTCTGGATCATTCACGTGGTATGGTATGAATACGGCTATATTTGGTGTGCGGTTTTTCATCATGTTGATATGCCGCTCATGTTCCCATGATATTCTTCGTTTTTTTCGTACAAACCCAAATATGGACATCAGTCTGTCACACATCTGTATTGGTTAATATAGATGTGGAAAAAATTCTATATGATGAGTTATTATGATGTGCTAATACTTGTTTTCTTACCTGTTCAGAAGTCCATCTCATATCCATCATCTTCAACCACACAGTCCACGTCAGTCGAGGTGAATGTATGAAGATGATTCTTGAGCTGAACATCGCGTTCGCATGCATCGTCGCGCGCGGCAAGTGCTTCCTCGACATTCTTACGCGAGTCCTTCTTCTCGTATAATTCCCCTTCCTGTTCTTGCATCTCCTTCATGTCCAACAGAATACTGTGCATACCGGTACCATAGTTGCCCAGTTGACCCAACATGACACTTGCGGATACTCCGCGTGCATCATCGAACTCGCCGTGACGACTTGCTGCGAGAAGCACCTCGGTATGGACCTCAAATGTCGACTTGGCGATAGGGCCAATATCATCGTTAAGAATGCCCGAACGGAAGATCGACACCAGATTCTTGGTAAGTGCCATGCGGTCGCACAATAGACTCAGGTGGTGATAATTGATGCTTACACCGCTGAATTCCATAACATCCACAAATTCATCATGAATGACGCGCCGCGCCGCCTCGATACCAAGGACTTCGTGCACCTCTTTGATGTCATTACTGACCGTGCGATAGGGATCAATGTAATCAAGCCCAAGTGCGTCGAGGAGGTTGGTGCCCGCTGTATCCATGACCCAGATGTCCTTGGGTACGAATCCGGTGTCAGTCTCCACCATATAGTTCTGCATCTTACGTACATTGACATTCTTGATATTTGGAATACCGCGGAGCACCACCGAATTAAGGAGCGACTCCTGGAAATTGCGAAGAAGATAGAGGTCGTCCGACATCGGGATGATATCGTCTTCAAGTGCGCTCTGCTTGCTCTTCTTGAAGAGAGTATTGCTCACGCGGAGACGGAACACCAAGTTAGAGTCATTGTAATCTGCATATACGCACTGTACCATCGAGTCATATGCATTTGAGATGGCAAAGTGTACGTCGTCCATACTGATATTGCGGTCCAACATGCTGTCCGCATCCATCTCTATACGAATAACCCATTTCGACTTGTCAAAAGACTCCTCTGCGCCGTCGCCCGCACACTCATTCATGAGCGTCTCGAACTCATTGTACTGCGAGATTAATGTTGTGTCGGCGTCAAGCACCGAATCGGTGGGGTCGAAACACACCTGTACCTGCTTGGTGATATTCCCAAGCGAGGTGTGTCCCAGCATGGATGCATAATTGCCTGCCTTTTTGCGGTCCTCCTGTTCATACTTGTTCAAGAACACCGTCAGCGAAGGACCTTTGGGATTCTTCGTGAGACGCAGGATTTCCTCAATACGCGGTACACCACGCGTTACATTCGACTTTGACGCAACACCAGCAAGATGGAACGTATTCAAAGTCAACTGCGTAGTAGGCTCACCAATCGACTGTCCCGCAATCACTCCTACCATCTCTCCCGGATGCACGAGCGCCTCCTTATAACGAAGCACGACATTCTCCAAGAGCATCACGAGCCCCGCACGATGGAAGCGCTTCATCACAAGAAGCGTGCGCGGCGTGAGATAGAAGTAGTAGAGGGCGCGGAACAAGTCATTCTCCTCGGAGTAATGGAACGAACGAATGCGCTGATAATAATGATCGATCAACTCGAATGCCTCAAGGGGCGTAATGTCAACCGTACTGGTGGGTGACAGGTTCATCTGTCCTGCCACATTGTTAATCAAGTGATGGAACGAGACAGGTACTTTGACACCATTCTCGCCACGCGAATCGTGCACTTTATCAATGATACCTTCTCGCAACGCAATCATCATATCAATGTATTCTTTGCATTTTGCCCGGGCCTTGTCAGTCTGCTTGCGCATCCGGGTCTGGACACCCTTGGTGTAAATACTGGTGATACCCTTGCGATTCTCATGCACACCCACAATGTCGTAATGCATGTAGATCTGCTCAGTGGTCATCTCCGTAAGAGGGAGGGCCTGGAACTCCACCTTGGTGGCATCAAACCCGTCCTCGCCATACGCGAACTGTACAATCTTCGATTTGTTGTTGCGCACCGTCATATCGTACTCCACCTTGAGGTCCTCCAGACCCTTAATCAGTCTCCGTTGAATGTACCCCGTTTGTGACGTCTTGACAGCCGTATCAATAAGACCAATACGGCCACCCATTGCGTGGAAGAAGAGCTCGGGTGCCGTGAGACCCGTGATATAGGAATTTTCAATGAACCCGCGCGCCATAGGACTGTCGTCGTATCGGCTGAAGTGAGGAAGCGTGCGGTCCTGGAACCCGTAAGGTACTCGCTTGCCCTCCACGCTCGTCTGTCCCACACACGAAATCATCTGCGAGATGTTGACCAAAGAGCCCTTGGCTCCCGACTCCACAATCATCAGGAAACGGTTCGACTTGTCCAGAGACTCGCGACCAATTTTGCCCGCGCGCTCCGTGGCCTTGTTCAAAATGTTCGTGACCTGGGTTTCAAACTCGGCGATGTTCGTGTTAGCCGTGCTGTTCTCGAAAATTCCCATATGCACCTTGTCGATGAGTCCCTTGACCTGCTGTTTCTGGTCCGTAATGGTCTCCACAATTCGCTCATTGGTCTGTCTGTTTGCAAGCAAATCACTGATACCCACACTATACGAACTGGTCGTTATGTACTTCGTGATGATGTCCTGCAGATTATCGATGAATTTGGCCGCATTTGATGACCCATAGTCATTGAAGATACGGTGGATAATACCCTTCGACGCACTTCCCAGTACAGATTTCTCCATCTGACCGCGTACATATTTACCATTCACAATCTCCATAACATTGTTCGTGGTCTCGTAGTCCTCACCATCTCTGAATAGCTTGGTCTTGTATTTGAGGGTAATCGGCTGCATAATCTGTGTGATCATGTCGAAGTTCTTGACAGCGCGATCCTCCTTGAAGAAGGCCGCCAAATCCACATCCGAAACAGTTACCATGAGATTCATCGCATCCTTTGGCGAGAACTTCACATCCGGTCTCGTAAACCGGTAAGACCCAAGCATAGAATCTTGGAAAATCCCCACAATGGGCGATGCACTTGCCGGACTGACCATTTGAAACGGAACGTGAGCGAGCTGTTTTAGCTCGATTTCCGCTGCGGGATTTTGTGGCATATGCATGTTCATCTCGTCGCCGTCAAAATCAGCATTATATGGTTTGGTATCCGCCACATTCATCCTGAAAGTATTTCCCTTCTTCATGACCTTTACGATGTGGCACATCATGGACATTCTGTGTAAACTGGGTTGACGGTTGAATAGGACACCGTCGCCGTCCATCATATGTCGGTGCACAATGTCGCCATTCTCGAGGGTGATGGCGTTTCGGTCGACGTACCGAAGCGAGATGTGGTCACCTCCTTTGCGTTCGAGGATCTTGGCCCCGGGATGTTCCTCGGGCCCATTCTGGACGAGCTTCATAAGGAAGGCCCGGTTGCGGTCATTCACCATTACTGGCTTGGTGATATTCATGGCCACCTTGAGAGGAACACCAAGTTGGCGGATAGAGAGGGTTGGGTCGCCCGTAATGACCGAACGTGCGCTGAAATCCACACGTTTTCCCATGAGGTTACCTCTGATACGCCCAAACTTGGAGTTGATGCGATCGAATATGCTCTGCAAAACGCGTCCGCTGCGCTGTTGCATAGGAGCACTTCCTCTGAGTTTGTTGTTGCCAATCATCGCGACAAAGTACTGAAGAACGTTCGTAAGACCCTCTATGGCACGAGGATCAGCATCCTCCTTTTCGAGTTTTGCTTTGAGTTCCAGATTGGTTCGGATGACATTTGAGATCAGGTTGCTAACATCATCTTCGCTTCTGGTCTGAGCATCATGCTTTACAGAAGGGCGCATGGCAGGTGGCGGTATAGGCAGTGCGGTGAAGATCATCCATTCGGGACGGGAGAATATGGGACTAAATCCCATGAAATTGACATCTTCATCGGAGATACGTTTGAATATTTTGATGAGCATCTCGGGTGTGACGATGATGGTTGCAGCGGAGGGCTCGTCTCCTACTGGGTAAGTGGCTTGAATGGTGGTCATGCCATCAAGTTCGATTTTAGGGACGAGACAGCCGCATCCGTCCTTGTGCTTCTCGCCGCAGCTCTTGATTTTGGCAATATTTGAGATGACGTATTGCCAGCGAGCAGAAGCGGGCATTTTGAGTGCATGTAGATGATCTTGTTTGGAGATCAACAGTTTGGAGCAGCGTAGACAGATAACCTTGAGGATTTTGAGGATATCCCTGAGGTGCATGGCGTTGATGATTGGGCGCGCAAGTTCAATATGGCCGAAATAGCCAGGACAGTCGATGTAGTTTTTACCATCAGTGGGACATATTAGCCCCGGTTCGAGTACACCCATACGAGGGTCGAAGAGGCCGCCCACTCGAGGACGGTTGTTAGTTGCGTAGGTATCTCTGGACACGAGTTCCACAACGGAGTTTCGGCGGATCTCCTCGGGGGAGAGCATCCCGAACTGAATTCCAATGATTCGAGATTTTTGCATTTGGTGTGACATGTTGTGTTGCTATATGCTTAGATATTTTGCTCTATATTGGTTCAATTTTGGAATTGTACAAGGACATGGTGCATACAGTCGATTTTCATTAGTCGTCAATCTCGTCGATATCGAGAAGATTAATGGTATTGTCTATGTCGTATAGGGATTTGGACATACGTTGTTTAAGATCACGAATCTCTTTTTCGTAGTTGGCGATGATAATACGCTGGTATTTTACAGTTTCCTTAAGATTGGCGTTTTCAACAACGTAGTTGCGACGATTGTTGTTTATCTCGCTAAGCCATTTGGTATGCCTTTTTGACTTCATGTGTGTAGAAAAGCTGGTTCTCGATAAAAATACCTTTTCGCTCGTGGAGCAAGGGCATATCACACCGTTTGTAATGTTTTTAAAATTGGGCATAGAATCAATGTATCCACCATCTTCATTCATGGATGGCTGATATGTTTCGGGTCGCAGGTCAATGTCCATATTTTGTGTTAGATACCTGCATGTCATCTGTGTATATTGTTTATTGAGTGCAAGTAGATATAATGTTATAATATTTAGCGATGAAATGAATATAAATATACCTGGGCATATATTATAAGAATGACAAATCGTCCAAAGAAAGAAATGTGTGCATGTGGAAGTGGAAGACCCGTTAATTACATTAAACCAGGGGAAAACACGGCCAGTGCATGTATAAAATGTAAACAAAAAGAGTATATCAGCAAAACAAAAAGAGTATGCAAGCATTGTGACTCGGGAAAGGTCCCTTCGTTTGCATTCCCGCCTAAGAAATCAGGCGAACGATGCACCGAATGTAAATTAGAAGGTATGATCAATGTATCCGGGCGTCGGTGCAAGAACTGTGATTCAGGTCTCCAACCTTCTTACGGATTACCTGACGCAAAAACATCGACCCATTGCAGCAAATGTCGTACAACAGATATGATTATGAATCGCGGTACCTTTTGCAAGTGTGGGTCCACGAAACAAATGACGTTTGGTTTGCCTGATGATGACAAACCATCCAAATGCATGGATTGTAAAGAAGATTGTCATATTGATATCCGTAATTCCAAATGCAAATGTGGAAGTGGGTTGCGCATGATATTTCGAAGGCCCGACGAAACCAAACCTTATGCTTGTTCCAAGTGCAAGAATGATGAAGACATTAATTATGGATATAAGTTATGTACTTGCGGAAGTGGTTCTCGAATGATCTATAGAAAACCCGACGAATCTAACCCTTCTTCTTGTACGTCTTGTAAACAAGAAAATGATATAAATTGCAGGTTTACGCCATGTCAGTGTGGATCCGGAAAACGCAGATCATTCAAAATACCTGGTACCGAACAAAAGTTTTGTCAAACATGTAAACCATATAATGTAATTTATATTGAACATAAGGTATGTCCCGGCGCAATTACCTGTTCTGATGATATTTGTCCATATTATTGTCATGCAAACCCAAAATATGATAACTATTGCACACTATGCTTTCGACAAAACTTCCCAGATGATCCACGTACGTTGTCAATCAATACCAATCTTAAGGAGCTACGCGTACAGAACATGATCAACGAGCATTTTGAAGGATTTGTCCACGATCGAGCCATGTATACGAGCCATTGCGATTGTACCATCAAGCGGCGCATTGATCATCGTAAGCTCATTGGGGGTACACTCTTGGCGATCGAGACTGACGAAAACCAACACAAGTCATATGATGACATGGACGAGCAGACGAGGTACGACGACCTTTACATGGCCCACAGTGGTAAGTGGGTGTATATCCGCTTCAACCCTGATGGTTTTTACGCACCCGACGGAACACGACACAACCCGGCATTGGAAACGCGCTTCGATAGACTCATTGCGGAGATCAACAAGCAAGTCGAGCGCATTGAGAAGGAAGAAAATACGGAATTGGTAGAGCGCGTGTATCTGTATTACGATGGGTGGGAGGAATCAGTATAAAGATGTACATAAACTGAAACAAACTTCCTAATCAGCTACTTTATTTGCATATGTGTAAATAAAGAGCAATCGTTTACATCACAGGCTGTCGGTGCCATAGTGTCCCACACAGCCTAACGTCTTCAACCTTGTGACTTATATTATCCTAATAAGAGAGACCTCTTTGGTATGGTAATGCCCCAGTTTAATTGGATTATATTTTTTTAATGGTAAAAAATTTATGCTTAATTGTCGTGTTCCTCCCAAATAATTATATTGGTTATCTTCTTTCTGATTACAACAATTAATCATTAATATGAATTTAAATTTTTTACTTTCTATTATATAATCAAGAAAAATATAGATTTGTTCTGTTGTCCAATGCTGTAAGACATCTTTTAGTATACACATGTCTCCTTCTACAATACTTTCCTTATTTGTATAAAAATCGAGATGTTTAAAAGTATATTTTGGTTCTTGATATTGAGTTTTATGATGCTCAATAACCTTTTTGTATGAATCATAACCAGTATATAAAACGTCTATATCATCATACACCAACGTGCCAATTTTAAAGTCTCCGCAACCTAAATCGACAATATGTCGAATTTTTCCAACGTGTAATATTTTTTTTAACGTGTTTATAAATGGTACATTATAATCTATTTCGCTCCCACCTCCACTGCTGCCTGAATAATTGTTGTTTTTATTATTTCCCCAATGTGCACTTTCATATATATGAGTAAACACGTCCTCCATTATATAATTATTATTTTATTTTTATATATTCTTTACGTAAACTATAAATTTATTTCAAAAATACCGCATCTAATTCGGGTATACACCCCTGGTCAAACTTCGTAAAGCAGTTGACATTTGTACAGACAACCGTCTTATGTTCGCCCCTGTAAAATAACAGGGAACTGTTTTTAATTCGTAACGTATACGACATATAGACACCGAATTCGTTTATCTTGCAAATAATGATATTCAAAAACATCCCGCTATACCCAGTGACGTAATATTCCAGTGTAATTGGCCCTTGTTCTTCAATCATATTGCTCATGACTTGAAGAAGTCGGAACTTGATGTCTGTATACTGGTTCTTTTTGTCCTTCTTAGTCACACTGAGACATTTGGACGACAGAAAGTCGAGATCGGCAGGGATGAATGGAGCGGTAAGTCCATCAATATCCTTTTTATTTTTTAAATATATGTATTTGAGAAGATAGTGACATACGCAGTCTGACAGTCGCCGTATGGGAGAGGTAAAATGACAGTATTCCGGCATGCCTACCAGGTCATGTGAGCTTACTTTGGACAAATAGTCGGCGGTAATGCCGTCAGTAATGATCCATTGAATCATTTCCTCCCCAGTCATATCATTCGCTATTTCACCGAGCCACTCTTTCGTCTGACACGTCCTGAATATTCCAAAGTTTAAAGTGTTTTTTAAGTACTCGCCCACAAAGGAGTTTGCAAATATCGCGAATTCAGCGATCATCTGTTTCATCATCTTTTCCTCGTCACTGTCTCGGTAAAGATAGGCATGGCCATTCTCATAACAAACATGCGCAGGTGAGAGTTCATTCAACTTAACGCCTTTGGTCTTCTTCCCGCGATGTATCTGAAGTTGCTCGCTTATTTGAAGCCCGATTTTCAACGCGTCCAGATCATGCACAGAGGCTTGTTTGTATGAAAATGCGTGCGCACGTTTCACCATAACTTTTCCAAATACCAGTTTGACTTCGCCTTGGGGGTTGTATGTGTCCTTATTGATTTCAGTGATTACCGATATCGTGCGCTTCATCTCATTCTCGCCCTGTAAGCTCACCATTTTCAATACTTGATCAGGTATCATATGTATAGGCTTTCGATTCGACAGATACTTGGTGGTTGTTCTCTGTACAATGGACACCCATAGATCAGAATGCAGTCGTATAAACTCAGTGGGATCAGCAATATGAATTGCCAAATATAGAAGATCTCGTTCGGTATATACACTAAATGCATCGTCCGCATCTTCGCATCCCTCAGGATCTATGCTATATACATCATAATCGGTAAAATCATAACGCTCGTCCATTGGTATGGTGTAATCGTGCGGAACCAGTATGTCCCTGGTTAGTTCTGTATCTCGTACATCATTACGTCTCGGACCATACACCGGTTCAATATAAGTGGTGTAATTCGTTTCGAAAATATTATTTGTCATATATATGAGATGACAAAACATATAAATAAATAGTTATTTCGTATTGTATAATATGACGATACATACGATCGGTGACAGTCATGCGTCAAGTAAACACTCGGGATGGAAAGATTGTGAAGGAATTGTAACACATGATGTAGGTCCGGTATTATGTTATTCAATTGGCAATGGCAGATACAGCAAAAATGTTTTACGTGATTTTAAAATTGTCGACGGCGATATCGTAATATTCTGTTTCGGAGAGATTGATTGTAGGTGTCACATCTATAAACATATCACGAATACAAAGTCTTACAAGATGGTTATTGATGAAGTCGTCGATAGATATACCATTGCAATTAAGGACATTGTTAGTGACGTGAATCTTAAACACACATGCCTCTATAATGTTGTACCACCAGTAAACAAATCAAATACATACGAGAATAGGTTCTTACCTTATTTGGGTAGCGACGAGGAGCGTAAACAATATGTGTTATACTTCAATGAGCGGATACGAGAGAAATGTCGCGAAAATGACTGGATCTTTTTTGATATTTACGACCACTATATTGACAACAATGGGTTCTTAAATAAGAGCCTTAGTGACGGGAACGTGCACATAAAAGATGGCAAATACATCAAGGAGTTTGTAGACAAACATCTCTAATACCGATAACCCGTATAAACTTATAATAGCTATCATTGTAATGTTATGATACCTATTTACAAATTGGTCGAGTGGGTAGAAGAGTACAGAGAATTATGGGACAACTTTGTCGACTGGATTATGCCGCCTTATTTCGAAATAGAACCCTCGCGAATCCATATGTTAAAAATAGCACAAGCATATAACGTGATAATACCCAAGCATTCCTTAAGTAAGCTTGAAAATGTCATGCAATTCTACTGCATAGATCCAAATGTAAAAACGTTAAGGTGGAAGAATTTGATATCGTCACATGGTACCTTCTTAACTATAACCCACACGGTGTTCCAATGCTACGAAAATACCCGGAATACATCAACTGGAGTCCGCTATCTAAAAATCCCGCAGCAATAGACATACTTGAGCAAAATGTGGAAAAGATTGACTGGCAGATGCTATCGGCAAACCCGTCGGCAATCCATTTGCTTGAACAAAACATGGATAAAATCGACTGGATGGCACTGGCATGTAATCCAGGCGCCATAGATATGCTAAAAAATAATGTTGACAAAATTTATTGGCATGTGCTGTCTACGAATGCAGCGATATTTGAATTAGACAAAGAGGCAATGCGACAACAAATGCAGCCCGTCGCACAAGAGCTAATGGAAAGAGTATATCATCCCAGTCGCGTGCGGCGCATTCTCGAGCAATTTGAGTATGATATCTTGGAAGAAGAATATGTTACTGCCCCGACAGTAAAGGTATAAACGGATCCATGTGATATATATAGCTCAATGAACCCCATTTTTAAGGTACCTGACTGGATGGCCGGTATGGAACGTACCGATGTTGTGATGAAGGCACTGTCCGCAAATCCAGGCGCAATACCCATTATCGAGAAAAACATGGATCTGGTGGACTGGAAAGCGCTCTCGAGGAATCCCGCTGCGATCCACATACTTGAGAAAAACATGGACAAAATTCACTGGCCCAGTCTCAGTGGAAATCCTGGAGCACGCCGCCTGTTAGAGAAGAACCTCGACAAGGTCAACTGGTACAAGCTCTCTGAAAATTCGGGCGCGATGCGCATTCTGGAGAAACACCCCGACAAGATAAAGTGGGAGTACCTGTCCAAAAATCCGGCTGCGGTACCTATGCTCGAGAGGTACTACGAAAAGATATTTTGGCCCAATCTCTCTGGTAATCCTGCAGCTATTCATCTATTGGCTAAAAATATGGACAAGGTGTCATGGAGCGGACTCTCGGCAAACCCAGGCGCAATACAACTAATGCTTAAAAACATGCATATGATCGACTGGTTTAACTTTGCTCTGAACAACCCACTTGCGCCACTGTACATTGATCTTATACTGGAGTACGGACATGGTTACTCCATGTTGCACTTGTTAGAAAACCCATTGATGCTTGATCTTAATGGTACCGAAATGCATAAACAGATCAAGCCGATTGCACAAGAAATCATTGCAAAGGCACTGCATCCCAAACGCGTAAGGCGCGTTATGGAACAATATGGGTACAATATACTGGAGGATGAATATGTACATGACGATTGATATAGAGACGGCATAATGCAGTGTCTATAGATGGAATTTTCGCATAATATGAATAATGATCGGTTTAAACCTACTACCAAAGAAGAATTGAAGAATGCAGTTAACTTGTGGTGCGTCGATAGAGAGACTGGTTTGAAAAATCACGGACACATATCCACCTGGGACACCTCTCTCATTACAAATATGGCTCACTTGTTTGAAGATA
>Ga0181563_10000342_pt1 | contig 43759 bp, 45 predicted proteins | sample 011ome_25_FD_133759 | JGI IMG/M metagenome (GOLD analysis project Ga0181563, IMG submission 133759) | Coastal salt marsh microbial communities from the Groves Creek Marsh, Skidaway Island, Georgia - 011512CT metaG (megahit assembly) | ecosystem: Environmental > Aquatic > Marine > Intertidal...
CTGTTGGTGAGTGGGAAGGTGACACCCTGGTGGTGAACACTACTGGCTTTAACGAAGGATTCTGGTTTACCAATGGTGGACTGCCACATACCAACATGCTGTCCATGGAAGAAAAATTTACCCGGGTCAGCCAGGATACCATGCAGTATGAAGTTACCATTGACGATCCCGGTGCCTACACCAGGCCCTGGACCGCAAGCTGGGAATTAAGCTGGGTAGGTGGGCAGGAGCTCCCTTACTCATTGTGTCAGCATAATCGTCAATAAGAACGAGCTGTAAATAGCTAATAACGAGGAATAACTATGAAACATCTAATTAAAATACTTCTGGTAAGCAGTTTTCTGCTTGCCGGCAATTCATTTGCTCATCACTCCTTTGTGGCTGAGTTCGATTCCAACAAGCCCAAGCAGCTTAATGGCATTGTCACCAAGGTTGAGTGGACCAATCCTCATGTCTGGATTTACCTGAACGTGCGTGATGAAGAAACAGGTGAAACCGTAAACTGGGGTGCAGAACTCGGACCTCCCCATGGTCTGCAGCGTCGCGGATGGAGAAGAAATACTCTCGCGATTGGCACGCCAATCACTGTAGATGGTTTTCTTGCCAGGAATGGTACACCACGTGTTAATGCTCGCAGCATCACGTTGCAGGCAACCGGTGCTTCACCAGGTCAGACGCTGGATGCAGATTCCAGTATTGGTAGTGGCCAGCAATAATCTATCGTAATCGAAAGCAACAGTTAACGAGGGAGTTACAACAGTGCAATTCAAAAAGACCACATCGACTCTGCTGATGTCCGTCATTTTTCTTGGCTGCAGCACACTTCTCCAGGCGCAGCCTGGTGGGGAAGCAGATTTTGGTCCTGCACCAACAAATGCTGACGGCAGAGTGACACTGGGCGGAGAAACTTCCGCTGATAAAGGTGTCTGGACACCTGTTTTCGGGATTTTTGATCCGGTAGCTCCAGTGGAAGTTGTGCCATTCCAGCCCTGGGCAAAAAAGCTCTACGATGATCGTCAATTGCATGAACTTGAGCCCCATGCTCGCTGCAAAGCATCAGGCGCGTCCAGGCAGTTTCTGACACCTTACGGTGTTGAATTTGTAGAAATTCCTGAACTGGAAAAACTGTATATTTTTGATATTGGTGGTCCCCATACCTATCGTGTTGTGCACATGGACGGTCGCTCTCACCCGGCAGATCCTGAGCCAAGCAATTACGGTCACTCCATCGGATGGTGGGAAGGCGACACACTGGTAATCGACACAATCGGTTTTAACGAGGATTTCTGGTTCGGCAGAAGAGGGCTTCCCCATACAGAAGCAATGCACACTATTGAACGGTTTACTCGTTATAACTCGGGTCGTATTGACTATAAAATCACCATTGATGATCCGCTTGTTTATACAGAAAGTTATACTGGTGGTTTCAATCTGCGCTGGCAGGAAGACCAGGAGCTTTTCGAATATATATGCCAGCAGGCTAATTATGCTGCAGAACTCATGGTCGGCCAGGAATCCGATGGTGTGGACAGAAGCAGCCCGATTGTGCCCTGATATCTAGATATTACCTAGAGATGTTTCAGAAACCCGAAGTTATGCTTCGGGTTTTTTTTGCCATTGAGTTACAAAAGTTTCAGGGCAGGAGCTGACGGACATCGGCAGTACATATGATTGAATTCTGCTGTTCAAAAGCTTCATGGTTTTGTGCAAGAGTGGACTTTTCATAAAGATAGTTCACCATCATTCCCAAGCTCTGTTGTATCCCATTGCTGGATACATCCCCTTTCCAGTTTAGCCTGGCCAGGGTGGCGCCATTGCCGAGATGAAAACGTTCAACAGGACATGCTGGCTTGCCCCGGCTTTTGACTTTAACAAGGTAGTAGGCGCAAAGCTTCATGAAAAGTTTTTTTACTTCCGGATCATCAAGAGCGTCAGCCTCAGGATTTTCAAGAACTTTACTGGCAAGGTTTGTTTCGTTTTCTTCAAGAAACTCAAGGTTGGTCAGCTCTTCACCAAGCCAACGATTAAATCGTGGAATAGGTGATAAGGTGGCATAGGTTTCGATACTGGAGTTTTCTCTTTCCAGTTTCTCAACAACCTGCTTTATTAACAGGTTGCCGAATGAAACGCCGCGCAGTCCTTTCAAACAATTATTGATGGAATAAAATATCGCTTTTGTTGGCACATCGTCCTTGTTGCTGTTGACTTCTTCCTTGAGAAGTTCCGAGACATTGCTGCTAATTTCGTTTGTCAGTGCGACTTCGACAAAAATCAGGGGTTCGTAAGGCATTACAGGATGGAAAAAACCGAAACAGCGGCGATCTTCTTCCAGGCGGCGATGCAGGTCGGCCCAGTCCTCAATTTCATGTACTGACTCGTACTCAATCAGTTTTTCAAGAACAACAGCTGGGGTTTCCAGGTCAATACGCTTGATCTCAAGGAATCCCCTGTTGAACCAGGAGCGAAGCAGGTGCAAAAAATCGTTATCTACAGCTCTAAGCCCGGGATTGTCCTTCAGTGCTGCCAGGATATCCTCTCGCATGGCGATCAGTGACTGGGTTCCCATGGGCGCCATGTTAAGTGCGCGGAATAATTCGAGACGCCGTGATTCGCTGGCTTCATGTAAAGCCTGCAGCGAGGTTTGTATGGGATTGTCCTGGTAAGCTTCTATTGCCTTATTGACGCTATCCCTGTCAGCAGAGAGACCGGTTTCCAGGAACATGAAAAATTCAGATTTTTCTTCCCGGTTAAACTCCTTGTAGGCATCCAGAATTTCTTCGGCCAGAGCAATAGAGGAGGCTTCTCCTTTCAGATTAAGCAGCGTATTGCAAAGCGTGCTGATCTGGGCAGTTTTGGGTTCGTCATTTCTAGGATACAGGTTACCGAAATTTTCGAGCCCAAGACCGGAAAGTTTTTTTACAAGTTTTTTGAAGGAGGCTGCTTTCATTGTTTATGTTTCAGGCTGTTGCCTGTTTTACTACTCGGGAAAATTTTGTCTGGCTGGTAATTTTCAGGTGTAGGCTAAATTTATAGCATGAATTTCGTGCAGGAATCATGGAATTAGTCACATAACTATGGGTACGTTACCATAGCCGTACCAGATTAATTGAAAATTAAGGTATACAGCCTTGAGTTTTGTTGTAGAACAACTGCCCGGTGCTGCCATTCCGGTTTCAGGAACCAGTGATTTATTTCCAGTCCACCGTGTTTATTGTGTTGGCAAGAATTATGTTGATCACGTCAGGGAAATGGGATCGACGCCCGATAGGGATCCACCCTGTTTCTTTATGAAGCCTGCGGATGCAGTGATTCATGAAAGCCAGGTTCCTTATCCTCCCGCAACAATCAATTACCATTACGAAACCGAACTGGTCCTGGCTATAGGTAAGGAAGGCAGAAATATCAGTGAAGACGATGCCCCTGAGTCTATCTATGGTTATGCAGTAGGTTTTGATATGACAAGGCGAGATTTACAGATGGGTAGCGGGGGAATAGGGCATCCCTGGGATACTGGTAAAGGGTTCGATAAATCCGCTCCGGTGTCTGCTGTATATCCTGCCAGTGAGGTTGGGCATATCAACAGCGGTCGTATTCATCTGGAGGTGAATGGTGAAACCCGCCAGGATGCAGATATTTCCCAGTTAATCTGGAAAAACAATGAGATTATTGCCCAACTCTCACGCCTTTTTCTTCTCAGGCCCGGTGACCTGATTTTCACCGGGACGCCGGCAGGCGTTGGGGCAGTTGTTCCGGGAGACAAGCTTGTGGCCAAAATAGAAAACCTTGGCGAACTGGCAATAGAAATTGTGAATCCGGAGTAGATGTCCTTTATGCAGCCCCGCGCTCATTCATTCAAAACCCTTCTGGATCGCCGGTTCATCGTGGCTTATATAGTCGGTATTTCCAGTGGGTTTCCCTGGGTACTGCATGGATCAGTACTGACATTATGGCTGCAAAGCGAAGGGTTGAGTCGATCGGCTATCGGTTACATTGGTGTCATCTCAGCCAGTTATGCCATTAACTGGATGTGGGCACCGCTTGTTGACCGATTGAAACTGCCGATTCTATTCCACCTGTTTGGTCAGCGGCGCTCATGGATACTTTTGTGCCAGGCCTTCTTGGTTTTGTTCATGGTAGGTATCAGCATGTCTGATCCTGGAGGCAATCTCATTTTTGTAGGTGTCTGTGCACTGGGTATCGCCATAACCTCTGCAACCCAGGATGTGGCGATTGACGCTTATCGCGTCATGCTGTTCAGACGTGACGAGATGGATGAAAAAATTCCGTTTGCTTCTGCAATTGCTACGGCAGGTTGGTGGTCCGGTTATGGTTTTATCGGTGGGGCCATTGCTTTGTCACTTGGCGGAGAAAGTATTGGGCTTGCATGGCCGGAAGTCTATAGAGCGATGATTCTATTTGTGCTCCTGCTGATGGTTGCAGTCATGTTTTCACCCAATCCGCTAACCGCTGATGAGCAGGACCATGCCACTGGAGGATTGTCAAAAGATGCATTGTTAATAGATCCAGGCTGGCTAAAAAATACTGTTATTGATCCATTTGCGGAATTTTTTAATCGTACAGGTATCAAGCTTGGACTCGGCATCCTCATATTTTTATTCAGTTTCAGGCTGGGCGAGGCGATGTTGGGACGTATGTCGCTCGTGTTTTATGTTGAACTAGGATTTTCTACGGAACAAATAGCCTTTTACCAGAAATTCTTTGGCGGGTTTTTAACGGTAGTATTTTCGCTGATCGGCGCATTCATCAATATGCGCTTTGGCATTATCAGGGGAATGCTGGTTGGGGGTATTGCTATGGCCTCATCCAACCTGTTGTTTGCTGCCATGGCAAAAGTAGGACCAGAACCCTGGCTCTTTATGCTGACCTTGTTGATTGACAACTTTACGCAGGCCCTGGCGACCGTTTGTGCGATCTCTTTTATTTCCTATTTTTCCAGTCGTGTGTTTACCGGCACACAGTTTGCCTTGATGACCTCGATTTCAAATTTTGGTCGAACAACGCTGGCGGCTAGCAGCGGCGCAATCGTTGATGGCCTTGGAGGTAACTGGGCGGTGTTTTTTGTTATCACAGCCGTAATGGTTATTCCCGCGTTGCTGATTCTTGTTTGGGTTGGAAAAATGTTGAAAATTTATAACAAGGAGAAAGGAGAGGGGGTTACTTAATTTGTGCTACGCGAAGTCCCTTATTTAATCCGGCCTTCTCTGAGGACCCGCCGGAGCTACTTGAAGTGTCCGAACTTTATCCGGCCCTCTACTTATACAATCCGTAGTTACTCGAAATGACCGTATTTAATCCACACCAAAGAATCTTCAAGAAACTCAGGTCCATGGCCACTGCCGGCGGGTAGGCGGTTCCACGTACCGGCTTTAAACGTCCCAAAGTCGTCGGTGTAACTTCCCCTGATAATATAAATTTCTTCTCCCATGTCATGAGTGTGATAAGGGATTGTGGTTCCAGCGGGCGCTTCGAATAACAGAACATTTTCTGTATCAAATGTATGCAGGTTGAGCATTCGTGCACCGTTTTCTCGTGCTTCCCATTCGACCCTGTCTGTTTCAATGGCTTTTCGCTCGGTATCTTCAGCCTTGATCTGGTGAAGTTTTACAAGGATGACACAACCCTCTTTGCTGAATGGGGCATGGACAAAGCCTTTCGGGTTGCGGAAGTAAGTGCCGGCATGAAAGTCACCAGTCTCGTCTGAAAAAGTCCCTTCAAGAACCAGGATTTCTTCACCAAGAGGGTGGTTATGTCCCCTGAAGCTTGCACCTGGGTCATATCTCACAATGCTGGTTGCATGACCTCTTTCAGCGTCCTCTCTTGCCAGGGGTTTGCGCCACACGCCTTCAGCCGGACTGGGTTGCCAATCCATTGAACATGTATCAATGGAAACAAACTCACTGAAGTCCATGTTTAACATTTGCCTGTCCTCATATAAGCCATAGAAAGGAATTGTCATATTTTGGCCATTTTTTAGGCCTGCCATTGGCGAATTTGCCTGTTTAAATACGTTCAATTTGGAAGATCGTACATGGTATTCAAAACTCGTAAAATTCCCAAGCACCTGATCATACATGACGAGTATGATGCCAGGAACAAACCGCGTTTTGGGATAATGAAAAAGCTAACCCTGGCTGTTGTAATCCTTGGATTTACCCTCGTTGTCAGTATGGGAGTGGTGCAGATATAAAAAAACCGGCTCATGGCCGGTTTTTTTATAGTCCATTTTCAGGGATTAATCTTCCCCGTCGTACGTATCCAGTCCTGGCTTGAGCTTCTTGTCATCCAGGAAGGCCTTCATGGCACCGCTGCGGAATTCTCCGCCACTGCGTGAGTTGGCGCCATCAGATTTGGCGTAGATATAGTCGTTCGCCGTTTCGTAGTCCATGTACCGAACACGTTTGAAGACTTCCTTGGCTGAGCGCAATACAACCGGATCTTTTTTCATTAATTCCTTGGCCAGCTCAACAACTCGCTCCTTAAGTTTGTCATGGGGGACCGATTCATTGACCAGTCCCATTTCAGCTGCCTGGGGTCCGGTAAAGGTTTCCCCTGTCATGATGTAGTACAAGGCATTACGCGCACCCATGGTGTCTGCAACAGACTTGGTAACATTGCCGCCGGGGATAATGCCCCAGTTGATTTCAGATAAACCGAACGTAGCTTCATCAGAAGCAATAGCAAGGTCACAGGATGTCAGGGGGGTGAAACCTCCGCCAAATACCCAGCCATTGACCATCGCGATAGTTGGTTTAGCGTGGTAGCGCAGTTTTACCTGCTGCCAGGCTGCAGACTCTTCACGTGTACGCATTTTGACAGTATCTCCGGCATTATCTGTTTCCCGGAAATATTCTTTCAGGTCCATACCTGCTGACCAGGCTTCACCACGTCCTGTGAGTACAACCACTTTGCACCGATCATCCAGTTCAAGGGCATGCAATGTGGCAAACATTTCCCTGTTCAGGGTCGGGCTCATGCAGTTTTTCTTTTCAGGGCGGTTGAAAAAGACAAAGGCAATTTCTTCTTCAAATTCAACATCAACTGTATTGCCCCATGGTTCGTTGGGAGTGCTCATAGATGGGTCCTAAAGTTTTAAAGATTTGTTGTTATGCGGGTTATTGATTAATTCGAGTATTCGATGCCGTCTTCAGTCCGGACTGCGCGCAGGAAGAACTTGGTTGGATCTTCAATAAGGGGAGAGCCCACGGCATGGACTGGTGATCCCGGTGAGATCATGTCGGGACGGATGCCGTTTCTGACCATCATGTTGGCAGGAGCGCCCTCGATGAAGTTGATAATTTCCTCTTCACCATCTTCATTGATGATTCTAATAGTCATTTCTATATGGGGATTCCTGAATTTGAGCGTCTCTACAACGCCATCAAATGGAATCTGGGTTTCGAAATCATAAATGGCAAAAGAATGATGGGCACTCACGTGTACTACGAATAGGGCAGGAATGAGAGCGAATAGTATTTTCATGCATTTTGTCATTTTATTAGTCTCGAAATAAGACTGAAATATACCATAAATCAGTGTTTTTCAGCCAGCGTGCATTATCCATTGATGATTAGTTTTGCGCAAATACAGACACCGTACTATCTTGAATATGCCAGTAATTCCAGGGAAGGATAGCCATGGCCAGTCAATTGTTCAGGCAGGAGGCGCTATCAAGTCAGATTGAGCGTCAGTGGGGCGATTGCATTGATATAAAGATAACGGGCATGTCTTTTCTGGCCTGCCTTCTTGCCCTGGTCGTCCTGGTCAGTGGCTGGTTTCTGATAACAGGTGAATACAAAAGAAAGACGACTATCAGTGGCATGCTGGTGACTGACAGGGGAGCCGTCCAGGTGAGGGCTCCAAAAGAAGGGATTGTGGAGGACCTGTCAGTCGAGCAGGGTGATAGGGTGGGTAAGGGGAATACACTGCTGGTATTGCAGTCAGGAAACTCCAATGCAGAGATAGTTAGTAGCCTGCTGCTGGAAAACAGCAAACAACTGGCTCTGCTGGATGAATTAATCCGCACTGAAAAAAAGACTTTTGCAGAAGAGAAAAGACAGCTGCAGATAGAGCACATTGGGATGGAAGCTCAGCATCGGCAGCTGGTAAAGCAGTTTGGCAAGGAGTCAGATATCAAACGGCTTCAAAGAATGCGCTATGAGAGCCTGAAGACAATGTCAGAAAAGGGGTTGCTGGCAAAAACAGACATTGAAGATATCCGGGTCAGTATTCTTAAACAGGAAAGCAAGCTGGAGCAATTAAAACTTGAGCTTGTAGCTGTCAGACAGAAAATCACCTTATCCAAAGGTAATGAAACACTGCGGTTGCTCAAGCATCAGGAACGCATAACCAGGCTCGAACATGAACGGACAGAACTTCACAAGCAGTCACTTGAACTGAAAAATCAGCGGGCCGTCAGTGTCGTTTCACCTGTGGAGGGTATGGTCGCAAATCTCAACAGGAAGAGTGGTCAGGCAGTTGTTTCCCACGAAGTGATTTTGTCGCTGATTCAAAAGGATTCTACTCTTGAGGCCAAGCTATTTATTCCCTCCAGGGCTATCGGGTTCGTGGAAGATGGTCTGCCGGTTAACCTGCGCTTTGATGCTTACCCCTATCAGAAATATGGATTGCAAAAGGCGCGGGTTACTCAAGTGTCAGAATCTGTCCTGCATCCGGGTGAAAGCCAGGATGCCAATGGTTTAAACGAGTCCTATTACACCGCCATGGCAGTATTAGATCGCCAGTATATTGCAGCGTTTGGTGAGAGAGAGCCGCTCAAGCCCGGAATGAAGTTTACGGCAAGTATCGTTTTGGAAAGCAGAAGCTTGCTTGAATGGCTGCTTGAGCCCCTGTATATCAGAATCAGGCAAGGTTGATGACATTGCTATCCAAGAGACGGCCGCGTCTGCCAGTTGTTCACCAGGCTGAAGAGAGTGAATGTGCCCTGGCTTGTCTGGCGCTGGTGTTGAGTTTTCATGGCCATAATGTGGATATCAACACTTTGCGATATCGTCACAGGCTATCCCAGCATGGCATAACACTGAAATCTCTCGTAATGCTTAGCAGAAGTCTGGAGCTGGCAGCAAGACCTCTAAGACTTGATCTGGATGATCTGGGCAAGCTTTCACTGCCTGCAATCCTGCACTGGAATCTGAATCATTATGTGGTGTTGAAAGAAGTTTCTGGCAAAGGTATTGATATCCATGATCCAGCTATGGGTAAAAAGTTCATCCCCTGGGTTCAGGTAAGAAAATCCTTTACCGGGGTAGCTCTTGAACTGGAACCGGCTGCTGCTTTCAGGGAAAAGGATGAGTGTCGCAAGCTAAAATTTAGTGAGTTGTGGCAGCACTGCGGCGGTATCAAGGGAAGCCTTGTCCAGTTGCTGTTGCTGTCACTTTTCTTACAACTATTTGTCATTGCATTGCCGTTCTATTCACAGATCCTGCTGGATGATGTTTTGGTAAATCATGATGTAGAACTACTGAAGTTGCTGGCCATTGGGTTCTTTCTTGTCGTCTTTTTCAGACAGCTGACCGAGCTGGTGCGTAGTCATGTGGTGTTATATATAAGCAACAAGGTCAGCTTCCATTTTGCCACGCGTCTTTGTCGGCATCTGCTGCATCTGCCCCAGGAGTATTTTTCTCGCAGGCACCTGGGGGATATTGTTTCACGCTTCGGCTCAATGAATAACCTGAGGGATTTTCTCTGCTCCGGTATCGTGGAAATACTGGTTGACGGCTTGATGGTAACTTCGGCACTGGCCCTGATGTTTTATTACAGCAGTAGCCTGACACTTATTGCTCTGGTGGGTGTTTTTCTTTACTGCCTGGTTCGTTTCTCAACCTATAAACAGTTGCAGGAGAGTAACGAGGAGTGGATCAATGACCGGGCCCTGGAAAACAGTTTTTTCATGGAAAATATCTCGGCTATCCAGGGAATCAAACTGGCTTGCAGGGAACCTGTCAGGATTGCAGCCTGGCAAAACCGTTATGTGGCATCGCTGAACTCAGGGATCCGTGTTCAGAAAATGGGTATCAATATCCAATTCGCCCATGGCTTGTTATCTGGCGCTGAAAATATCCTGATTTTACTTGCCGGGAGTTTAGCGGTTATTGCAGGCAACTTGAGTATCGGTATGTTAATGGCCTTTATCAGTTTCAAGGAGCATTTTTACCGCAGTGTTTTCTTGTTAGTGGACAAGATTTTTGAATTCAAGGTGCTGGATGTTCATTTATCCAGGCTAGCTGATATTGCATACTCTGAACCTGAACTGGCGGCATCGGCTTTTTCAAATGTTATTTCTCCCCCGGAAAGAGATTCAATGGAACCGGTACGCAAAGTTACATTGGAAAAGTTGTCTTTTCGTTATAGTCAGGACAGTGAGTTATTGTTTCAAAATATTTCGCTGGCTATTACTGGCGCAGATAAAATAGCTATTGTGGGACCAACCGGATGTGGAAAATCCACACTGCTAAAAATTGTGGCGGGTCTGGTCAAGCCGGAAGCAGGCAGGATTTACGAGGATGGCAGATTGGTCAATGAAAGCAACCTGGCCTGCTACAGGAGCAGGGTGGCTGGTGTCATGCAAAATGATGGTCTGCTTTCAGGCAGTATCCTTGAAAATATAACCTTCTTTGACACCGTGCCGGACATTGATAGAGCCTGTTTGGCGGCCAGAATTGCCAGGATAGAACATGAAATAACCCTGATGCCCATGCAATTTCAAACACAGGTTGGCAGTATGGGAGCAGCGCTATCCGGTGGCCAGGTTCAGCGAATATTACTCGCCAGGGCCATATACCAGGAACCCGCTCTCCTTGTGCTTGATGAGGCTACCAGTCACCTGGATATCATGACCGAGACCGCGGTAAACAAAGAATTGAAAAATCTCGCTATACCATGCCTGATGGTGGCTCACCGGCCTGAATCTGTACTGGCTGCAGACCAGATATTCCTGCTTCAGCTGGGCGGATTGCACCAAATCGGACATGAAGAGTTTCGCAGCATTATATCGAAAGAACATGAAAATGATCTCATAACGATATGATATATATAGTTAATTCTTGTAAAATATCTTGCGTATTACTGTTATCCTGTTAACGTATTAATGCCTGTTCAGGGACGAACGGGTTCTGCCTGGACCGTTGTATTTCCCTGTATTCCGGGAGATTTTTCCTTACAATGAGACTCCTCGCTGTAATCAATCCAGAACTAAAATGCGCCTGATCGACAATAACAAGCAATTATCTATAACACGCAGGATAGCTTACCTGCTTGTCTACCTGATTATTGTTGTCCAGATTGATCTCGGTTTTGCGCAAATCAATACCACTTCCATCTACCGCAATGACACTTTAGGGGTGCGCGGTGCATTCGGAGACTGGAATGTTATTACTACCCGCGAGCAGGCTCCCCCGGAACTCAAGCCCAATTTCCCTGCAGGCAAGGAGCCTGACGAATCACCACTGTTTATAGGTATACATGGTAGTGAGCAGCTTTTCATGCGCCTGCTCACTGAAACCTATTTTGATGACCTGGAAGCCTATGCACGCATATTAGGGCAGGGCATTGTCAGCCAGGGGCTGGAAATCACTACTGCCCGACTTTCATCGGACAATACAGCACTTGAGCTGGACTATCGTCACCCTTCACTGGGACTGCGCTTTCTGGAAAGAGCTGCATTGTTACCCGACAGCCAGGTGGTTCGTATGGCAACGTGGACTGCAGCATCAGATTGGCACCGATTCCAGCAGGATATCGACATGGCCTTCCGTGATGTGGAGTTTCTGGATGTTATCAATGGGAAACCCGGTTGGCAGGCAGTATGGGCAAATCTGGAAGACCGGCTGGAGCCCATTTCAGTGGACGATGTTCCCTTAACATCTGTCAATTCCACTCCAGCGGTATCAGGGCAACTGGATTGTCCTGATCCCACTGCATCGATGATGTGGCGGGTCGACAGTCCGGCCCTTTCCAGCAAGGGCAGCGAGCTTTACCTCTTTGGATCAATTCATGTTGGCAAGCAGTCCTTTTATCCCTTGCCTGACAAGATAGAAGATACCTTTGATGAGGCGGATTACCTTGTCTTTGAGGTGGATCCCAACACGGCTACAGAACCTGCAGTTTTAATGGAAATGCAGTCACGGGGCCTGCTGCCACAGGGGGAGACACTGAAGGACATTTTGTCGCCAGATGTGCTCACTGATTTACGCCGTGTTGCCGGCAGTATTGGCGTACCAGCGGACAGTCTCATGGGTATGCAGCCCTGGCTTCTGACCATCATGCTGACCCAGGTTCAGATGAATCGACTGGGCTATGGCCAGGAATACGGGCTGGAGAGTTATTTTCTGTCACAAAAACCGCCTTCTACACAGATTCTTGAGCTGGAATCCATTCAGCAGCAAATTGGATTCCTGGAAAATCTCAATGCAGAAACGTTTCTGGCCTACACGCTTAATACTTTTGAAACAGGAAACGAAGAAATTGAAGAGCTTATTGAGGCCTGGCAATGTGCAGACAAAGAGCCGCTGACAGAAATGCTTTTCTCAGACTTCCAGATGGAGGAAATGACACCCCAAGAGCGTGCAGATATGGATGCCCTCATGGAGTCCCTTTATATCCAACGCAACATTGATATGGCGGACACGATAGATGATTACAGTACCGCACAAGCCGGAAATTATTTTGTCGTTGTCGGTTCAGCTCACTTGTTGGGCGAGGGAAGTGTGGTCGCCCTGTTGCGAGAAAAAGGCTACACCGTGACACCCGTCAGCGTTTCCCGCTGAAGCCTGTTGATTCCCCACTGTGATTTCCTGATAATGCGCCGCTGGTTGCCGCCGATAGGCCTTTGTGCACTTTGAAAGTGGCGGTAAACCGTTTACCATCTGATGCTCACTGCATTTTTCCCTGTCGGGACTTGTTTAGTGGTATCTCTTGTCGGTCCCCTCGCAATGATAGGTTGTGAACCCCGTCAGGCCCGGAAGGGAGCAGCGGTAACGGCTGATTCATGTGCCGGGGTGTGGCTGGCGAGAGGTACCTCCAAACAAGTGAGAAAAATTTGATATAAATACAGTGTTAAACCTGTTCAGGTTTCAGTCCTGGTTGACCACCGGCTGATTCAGCAGCACTGTCAAGCGACCTGGAACAATAGCCTTGTCGTGACTCATAAACTCAAAATAAAGCAGCGCCCGGTCAAGCGCTGGTAAAGAAAAAACGCTATGACGTATCAGGTACTGGCAAGAAAATGGCGCCCCCGGAATTTCCGGGAAATGGCTGGCCAGGGGCATGTGCTCAAAACCCTGATCAATTCCCTCGATAATGACCGTCTTCACCATGCATACCTGTTTACCGGGACAAGGGGGGTAGGAAAAACCACCATTGCCCGTATTCTGGCCCGTTGCCTGAATTGTGAAAAAGGCATTACTTCCGAACCCTGCGGACAATGCAGTGCCTGCACAGAAATTGATGAAGGACGCTTCATTGACCTGATAGAAGTGGATGCCGCATCAAGAACCAAAGTGGAAGATACCCGGGAACTTCTCGACAACGTTCAGTATTCGCCCACGAGAGGCCGTTTCAAGGTTTACCTGATAGACGAGGTGCACATGTTGTCAGGGCATAGTTTCAATGCCTTGCTGAAAACCCTTGAAGAACCCCCGCCGCATGTGAAATTTCTGTTGGCTACTACGGATCCGCAAAAACTGCCGGTTACTGTACTGTCACGTTGTCTGCAATTCAATCTCAAGAATATTAGTCCGGAACGCCTGGTTGAACATATCAAGCACATTCTAGAGGAAGAAAAAATTCCCTATGAAGAGCCCGCATTGTGGCAGCTGGGCAGGGCAGCCCAGGGAAGTGTCAGGGATTGCCTTACCCTGTTGGATCAGGCGATCGGTTACTGCGAAGGTAATATTTCAGATAACGAAGTCAGCGCCTTCCTGGGCACGATTGATCAGGGTGTTATCCATGAGCTGGTGAATGCACTTGTCGCAGAAGATGCCGCAGCCATGCTGGAAATTATTGAAACTGTCGCTGATCATGCACCGGACTTTGCTGCAGTACTCACAGACCTCCAATCCTACCTGCACCGAGTTGCCATTGCACAGGCAGTACCCAACGGTATTGATAACTCCCATGGTGATCGCAAACAGGTGCAGGAGCATGCCGAAAAGATTCCTGCCGAAACGGTACAGCTTTATTACCAGGTAGCGTTGAAGGCCAGGGAAGACATGGCCTATGCAATCGATGCGCGCTCGGGCCTGGAAATGGCCTTGTTACGCATGATGGCCTTTACCCCGGCAGGCGTGCCTGTCGTTCCTGCCAGTGGTCTGGGAGGTGCCGATTCAGGTGCCAGGCAGGAAGACGAGGTAAAAAAAAAGCCGGTAGTAAATGAAACGGATAAAAAACCTGCAAGGAGTGACCCTAAAGAATCGCCGGTAGCAGTTAAAAGTACAAGACAGGATAAACAGCCAGAAGTTCAGCCCCAGGAAGAACAGCCGATAGCGCAGGGTACTGCCGGGCCAGAAACGCAGCAGGATAATGCAGACTTAACAGAAGAGCCTTCCCAGGGTGGTGCCAGTTTAGCTTCATCGAGTGATCAGGATGATCTGGACAGGACTCCCATAGCCCTTGCTGACTTGTCGCCGGACAGTTGGATCAACCTTTTCTATCAATTAGAGCTCGAGGGCATTACGCGAAGTATTGCCGCGAATTGCCTGCTTGCCGAAGTGAAAGATACCCATATTGTATTGGTGATGGATGAAAGCCAGTCTTCAGTATTTAACGAGGAACAGCAGCGCAGGATTAACCAGGCGCTGGTAAGTTATTTTGATGGCGAGGTCAGCCTTGAGGTTCAAACTGGTGAGATACACCATGAAACACCTGCCGCTTGGCAGGAACGAAAGGATAATGAACGTCTGCAGGAAGCCATTCAGACATTTGAAAACGATGAAACTGTTAAGGCAATAGTAGAGCAGTTTTCGGGTGTCATTGAACCCGGGTCCATTGAACCGACCAAACCAAAACAATATTAATACCCAGAGTGTTATTTTCAGACAGGAACAGACAATGACAGATTTAAACAACCTCCTTAAACAGGCCAAGGAAATGCAGGAGCAAATGCAGAAAGCTCAGCAGGAAATGGCAGAGAAAGAAGTCACCGGTGAGTCCGGTGCAGGGCTTGTCAGGGTTGTTATGAATGGCAAGCATGATGTAAAAAAAGTAACCCTTGATCCTTCATTAATGCAGGAAGAGCAAAGTCTTGTGGAAGATCTTATAGCAGCCGCAGTCAATGATGCCGTGCGAAAAATAGAGGAAAGCAATAAAAGCCAGATGGGCGGCATGATGTCCGGATTCAATATGCCCGAAGGGTTCAAGTTTCCTTTCTGAGTATTTCTAATTCATGAATTACAGTCCCTTAATTGACCAATTGATTGATGCTTTCCGGCGTTTGCCGGGAGTTGGGCCCAAGTCAGCCCAGCGTATGGTTCTTCATTTTCTTGAAAAAGATCGAAATGGGGGCAAGGCACTTGCTGAGGCATTGCAGGCTGCGATGGATGGGGTGGGGCAATGCGAGAAATGCCGGACTTTTGCAGAAGAAGCGGTTTGCCGCATTTGCCAGAACCCTTCACGGGATCAACAGGTAATTTGTGTTGTGGAGACCCCTGCAGATGTCTTCGCTGTTGAACAGACAGCATCATATAAAGGTCTTTACCATGTACTGATGGGTCACCTTTCACCTATTGATGGCGTTGGCCCGGATGAAATCGGCATATCTTTCCTTGTGGAACGGGTCAAGAGTTCGGATATCAGGGAAGTTATCCTTGCTACAAATCCCACGGTTGAAGGGGAAGCCACAGCCTATTACATCGCTGAGCAACTCAAGCAGGATGAGCTCAAAGACAGAGGGCTGAAGATTTCAAGGATCGCTCATGGCGTCCCAGTTGGCGGGGAGCTTGAATATATTGATGGTGGCACACTGGTCCATTCATTGGCCGGCCGGCAAACACTGGGTTGAAAGCAGTTATGAACGAAGCTTCTCAGGTGAAGGAAGAAATAATCGAAGGCGTTGATAACAGCTATGTCATGGTGACCGAAGACGATGCTTTGCACGCCCTGTGCCGCGAGTGGAAGCAATGCTCCTTTCTCGCAATGGATACCGAGTTTATCCGGACCACCACATTTTTCCCCCAGGTTGGGCTTGTACAGATCAATGCCGGCCAGGGCAATGTCCTGGTCGATCCTCTGGGTATTGAAGACTGGACACCCTTCAGTGAGCTGATGGTGGACCCTTCAATCGTTAAAGTTTTTCATTCCTGTTCTGAGGATTTACAGGTTTTCATGGCGTCCATGCAACTGGTGCCCACTCCCATTTTTGATACACAGATTGCGGCATCGCTTTTGAATGTTGGTTTTGGTTGCAGCTATCAGAATCTGGTAAGACATTACATGGATATTGAGCTGCCCAAAGGGGAAACACGTTCCGATTGGCTGCAAAGACCGCTCCAGGAAAAACAGCTGCTATATGCAGCTCTTGATGTCGCCTGTCTGCCTGAGATCTACCTGGCTCAGCGTGAGAGTCTGGAAAAAGACAATCGGCTGAGCTGGCAGGAAGAGGAATGCCGCACGCTGGTTGGTATTTACGAGCGTGAGATGGAGGGTGATTTCTCGGCTTATTACCTTGCAATTCGGGGTGCCTGGCAAATGAGCCAAAGAGAGCTGGGGGTACTGAAATTACTGGCAGAGTGGCGTGAACTGCGTGCGCGCAAAAGGGACAAGCCAAGAAACTGGATCATCAAGGAAAAACAGCTAATTGATATCGCAAAATATTGTCCCCGTGACATGAATGAGTTGAAAAAGATTGATGATCTCGACAAAAACTTTCTTCGCCATGAAGGCAGTGAAGTTATTCATCTTGTGGAGAAGGCGTTGGCCTTGCCGGAAGATGATTTACCTGATTCCATGCCGGCGCCACTTGACGGTGGTGCCAAGAACAAGTTGAAGCGCGCTCAACAGTTTGCCATGAAAAAAGCGGAAGAGCTTCAACTGCCAGTCGAAATGCTGATGCGCAAACGTTGGTTAATCACGCTTTTGCAAAACCTTCGTGATGATCCCGAGGCATCCTTGGATGATAATCTACCACAGGAACTCAAGGGCTGGCGCTACGATCAGCTCTTGCCCGGCATGATTGAAGCAGTGAGTACTTGATGAACGATAGCAATGATAAAGGGCGTCTTTGCACTATATATAAAGGTGACAAAGAACCTGAGTTATATATCTATGTCCCTCGTGAGGCAGGCAAAGATAATATTCCTGAAGAATTGAGTCAGCGAATGGGTGAAGTTCGCGAAGTGATGACAATCAGTATCCATGCTGAAAGAAAACTGGCCCGGGCAAAAGCTGTGAATGTCCTGGCCAGCATTGATGAGATAGGCTATTACGTCCAACTGCCTCCGGAAATCACTGGCCAGGTACTCAGTGACGGTGACTGACAAACTTCATGGCTGTTAAACCCTTCTGGGAAACCAAATCACTGACCGAGATGTCGCGCAAGGAATGGGAAAGCCTTTGCGATGGTTGTGCCAAATGCTGTCTTCACAAACTTGAAGATGAAGAAACGCTGGAAATATTTTATACCCGTGTTGTATGTCGTTACCTGGATGAAGAGAAATGTAACTGCACTGTGTACAAGGAAAGGAAAAACCTGGTGCCTGACTGTGTAATCCTGACGCCGAAAAACCTGGAAGACCTGGAGTGGATGCCGGGAACCTGCTCATACCGCTTGATCAAGGAAGGAAAGCCACTGCCTGACTGGCATCCTTTGCTAAGTGGTAATCGGGATGCCATTATTGCCTCAGACCACACTGTGACAGGAAAGGTGATCTCTGAAGATTTTGTTCACGAAGATGGTTATGAAGAGCACATCATTGACTGGGCAGGGGATGATGAAGAGCTTATTTAAGATTGAGAATGTCGACTAAACTATATTAAACAGATGGAAACAACGGATTACTTTATTGCCTGGATCATCTACCTGTTGTGCGGTGTCGCACTGAGCTTGGTCGGCTGGAAATTATTGACGCGCTATTTATGGAGAGAACTGGCCTATCTCGTTCAGTTCATTGCAATGGCAGTCATCTTCACTCCCTGGTATGTACTGCCTGAAGAAGAATATCTCGCACCAGCGGTATTTGTTTTCGTGCTGGATCTAATCACTATTGATGTGACCACCAGCATAAGGGCACTGATTCCCCTGGTCATGGCTATATTGATGGGAATTGTCCTGACAATTATTCTAAGCGTGATTCATCGGATTAAGCGGCGTAAAGCGCTTGCTGCTGTCGTGGTGGATGATGAGTAGATCGTCTAGTTATTCAAGTCGTACTTGCGCAGGTAACCGCGCAACTGGTCATAACTGAGATCCAGCAGTTTTGCTGTCTTGCGTTGATTGAACTGGCACTGCTTCAATGCCTCCCTAAGAATTCGTTTTTCATACTCCTGGACCTGGTGTTTGAAGCCAATTGAACCTACATCAAAATCTTCCTGGGTGACAAAATCCTGTTCTTTCCCTTCTTTGCTGGTAGTAGTGCTTTTGTTTACTGGACGATAGGGTGATGCAAAGGGGTCAAAATTTACATCCTTGATTGGTTTGTCAGGATCTTCTGACTGGTATACACAGCGTTCCACCACATTTTTAAGTTCACGAACATTGCCAGGCCATGAATATTCGAGAAGGGCCTTGGCTGCGGTTTTGCTGAACCCGGGAAAATATTCCCGTTCCAGTTCCTTGATCATGTTAATGGCAAAATGTTGGGCCAGAACAGGAATGTCCTCTATTCTTTCCCGCAGTGGTGGCAATGTGATGACATCGAAGGCAAGGCGGTCCAAAAGGTCATCCCTGAATTTTCCTTCCTTTGCCAATTGGGGCAGATCCACATTGGTGGCTGCCACGATGCGGACATCGACGCTGATGGCCTTGGTGCCGCCAAGGCGTTCAATTTCACCGTATTCGGTGACGCGCAGGATCCTTTCCTGTACAGCCATGGAAGTGGTCGCCAGTTCATCAAGAAATAGGGTGCCCCCATGCGCACGCTCGAAAAAACCTTTCTGTTGTCGGGAAGCCCCCGTGAATGCCCCCAGTTCATGACCAAATAACTGGGACTCCAACAGGGCCTCATTAAATGCCGCGCAGTTGATCTTGATGAAGGGCTGCTCCCAGCGTTTCGAGAGGAAATGCAGGCGAGAGGCCACAAGTTCCTTGCCGGTGCCGCGTTCGCCGATGATCAGGATGGGTTTTCTCAGAGGAGCCAGCCGGGACAGCTGTTCCTGCATGATCAGGAAGTTAGCAGATTCCCCGATCATGCGGTCGTTGCCGGTAATATCTTCCATACTACGGTCACACCCATGAAAATTAGTGCGGTGAAAAATACCACAAGTTGGTCTGTATCCCAATAAAACTCTGATCCCCATTGAATTAATAATTATTTAAATGAATAAAATCAATAAGATAGCCCAATTCTTAAAAGTTGGCACGACCCCTGCAATACCCCTGTTAAGTAGGAATAATTAGTTGTAACACCAAGAGGTAATTATGAAAGGCAAAGGACTCACAATCGTTATTCTTTCGGCACTTATGCTCACAGGCTGTATTTATGTGAACGATGGCGAAGATGACAGGCGTGACAACCGGTCGCGGTTTCAAGCCGAGCCGACTGTCGGGCAGGAGTTGCTGGATCTGGACAGGGCACGTGAGCAGAGCGTCATCAGTGACGCTGAGTATGATCGTGCCAAAGAAGCAATTCTGGATGACATTTAATTAAGAGGTATCGTCATGGGTATATTTTCAAGACTTTCAGATATCATCAATTCCAACATCAATTCTCTGCTGGACAAGGCAGAGGATCCGGAAAAGATGATTCGCATGGTAATCCAGGAGATGGAAGAAACCCTGGTAGAAGTGCGCAGTACATCAGCCCGGATCATTGCGGACAAGAAGGAACTTGTACGCCGTAATGCCAAGCTGGAAAAGCAGGCTGACGAATGGCAGGACAAAGCAGAGCTGGCACTGAGCAAGGATCGTGATGATCTGGCAAAGGCTGCACTGCTGGAAAAATCTTCAATCAATGAAGTCATTGAGCTGGTCAAGGAGGACATGCAGAAGCTGGATGACTCACTTGATAAGCTGAGCAAGGAAATTGAACAGCTGCAGGCCAAGTTGAATGATGCGCGGGCAAGGCAGAAAACAATCCTTATGCGCCATAAAGCGACTTCGTCCAGGAAAACAGTGAACACACAGTTGAACAGTCCTTCAATCGATGACGCTATCAACAAGTTCGATTACTATGAAAAGAAAATCGAAGTGATGGAAAGCGAAATCGAAGCCAGCACTCTTGGCAACAAGGGTATTAATGCTGAATTTGAAGCTTTAGAGAACGAAGGTAAGATCGACAAGGAACTTGAAGAACTTAAATCTAAACTCAAGGAAAAGAAATAAGGCACTGTCATGGGTGAATTAATCGCTTTCATAGCTGTAACGATGCCAATCTGGATTGTATGGATTATTTTCCACTACAAGTATGCCAACCGGAGAAGCAGTACCAGTATGAGTGAAGAAGAAGTTAAGCAGCTTGATGAATTGCTTGAGATTGCTGACAGTATGGCAGAGCGTATCAAAACGCTTGAGTCTATCCTGGATGATGAAACGCCGGAGTGGCGTGAAAGAGTAAGGGAGCAAGAGGGTGAAGCATAGACATTCCCACAAACGAACACTGGGACTGAACAGGGATAAAAAGAAATTCCTTGGCGTCTGTGCAGGCATTGCCGACTACCTCGAAGTAGAACCCTGGTCAGTTCGCCTGGTATTTCTTGCCAGTGTCCTTTTCGGTGGCTGGTTTCTGATTCCCCTTTACTTTATAGCCTGGTTTTGCCTGGATGATAAATCCAGTGATGGTGTTGCCAGCCTGGCTGACAGTCAGCCACTGAAACATTTTAGGACCGTTGACTACAAGAAGAAGCTGTATCGGAACACAGAAGATGCCAAGTTCCTGGGTGTATGTGCAGGGGTAGCAGACTACCTGGAAGTGAATGTCTTTGCAGTGCGCCTGGTTTTCCTTGCATTGGTTTTCTTTGCTGCTGCATTTCCGTTGTTCCTGTACTTTGGCGCCTATTTCATCCTTGAGGAAAAGCCGCATCGCAGAGTGCGATCTGAGAAGTCCAGGGCTCGTCATAAAAGACGTGAGGAACGACGTCGCAGAAGGCAGCAGGAAGAGGATGACTTTGGCGAGGAATTGGCAGAAGAAGGCATTAATGCGGCCTTCAGTGAAATGAAGGACGCTTTCAGTGCCAGGAATGAGGAGAGTTCTCGCAGGAGAAGAACGGCATCAGCTTTTGCTGATGATGCGGATCAGGCAGAAGAAGTGACGGATTACGAGGAAGAGCCATACGATATACGCAGATATTCCAAGCGCAGGGAATTCAAATATTGCGCGCGCAAGTTTGCAGCATTGCAAGACAGGTTGAATAGGATGGAGGCTTTTATCACTTCCAGTCAATTCAAGCTTCACAGGGAGTTTAAGAATATTTAGCAAAGCCTGGCGAATAATTTCTTAAACCAAAATCAATCTAGAAACGTCAATAGTATTGTCAGGATAAGACAAGGGGTAAGTCATGCCAGAAGAAAATGCACCAATCAGTAACAATCCTTTAACCAGGAAAGAAAAAGTGACGCGTTTCCTGATGCCGCTCGCGGTTCTGGTAGTTGGGCTTGGCGCAGGTGCGGTCGTCTATACCAGCAAACCACCTGTTGAAGAAACGCCAGCTGAAATTAAGCCAAGGGCTGTAAATACCATGGCGGTAGAAGTCAGTTCGGTTTCCATGACAGTTGAGTCCCAGGGTACTGTCGAACCCAGGCAGCGGGTCAACCTTGTGCCCCAGGTCAGTGGTGAAATTGCCTGGGTATCTGAGAAGTTTGTGAATGGTGGCACTTTTGCCCAGGGAGAACCAATCCTGGAAATCGATCCACGGGATTATGAACTTGCAGTAGTAAGTGCAGAAGCTGTCCTGGCTGATGCGCAACAGCAACTGGAAACAGCAAAAGCACAGTCAGAACAGGCGATCAGTGAGTGGAATTTACTTGACCGGGGAGAACCATCAGCACTGGCTTTACGCAAACCTCAGCTTGCTGGTGCTGAAGCCCGGCTTAAATCGGCAGAAGCCGAATTATTAAAAGCCAGGTTGATGCTGGAGCGAACAATGATCGTTGCACCGTTCAACGGCATCATTACCACGAAAAGTGTGGACCGGGGCCAGTTTGTCAGTGCGGGTACACAACTGGCAGAAGTGTCTTCATTTGATGACATGGAAATCAGGTTGTCTCTCCCTGAGCGGGAAGTGGACAAACTGGACCTTGAAGCTATGCGTCGTAGCGGCCTGATGGTGAGAATTTCTGCGATTTCAGGAGAGCGAAGCAAGGTATGGCAAGGAAGAGTTGTGCGCACAGAAGGCCGGATCGATTCGAGGACACGTAATACTGTAGTCGTAGCACAACTTACCGGTGCAGATCTGATTGCTGAAGACGGGGTTACACGACTTACTATCGGCCAGTTTGTCAGAGCGCAGATTGAAGGCAAGGATTTTGATCGGGTTTATGAGCTTCCCAGGGTGGCATTACACAACGGCGATAGCGTCTATGTCGTTGACCTGGATAACAAGCTGCGCGAACGTAAGGTATCACTGGTTGATGTCAGTGATGAATATATCCTTGTTGGTGAAGGGCTGCGTGATGGTGAAGTGGTTACCATTTCACCAATGACCAGCGGCGTTGAGGGGGTTGAAGTAGTCAGCCTTGCTCCCAACGCCGGGAGTGAGTCATGAGAAGCCTAATCGACTGGTTTGTCAGGAATCCTGTGGCATCCAACCTGCTGATGTTCTTCATCATCATTGGTGGCATCACCGGGCTGAACAATGTCAGCAAGACGGTCTTTCCCAATGGCGCAGTCGACTATATCAATGTGTCAGTCGCTTACCTGGGTGCAAATCCCTCGGATGTTGAAGAGCGCATTCTTATTCCGATAGAAGAATCTATAAGCGGTCTGCAGGGCATCAAGCGCATCAACTCACGAGGTTATGAAGGCAGTGGTACTGTCCAGATTGAAGCCATTGAAGGCTACGATGTGGACATTCTTCTGAACGAAGTTAAATCCCGCGTTGATGCAATTAATACTTTCCCGACCATGATCGAGCGGCCAATTATCAGGCGGCTGTATGCAACAACGCCGGTCATGTACCTGCTGGTATCAGGGAATGTTGATGAGAGAACACTGAAAGAAGCAGGGCAGGATGTCCGTGACCGGATAGCGTCAATCCCGGGGGCAGAAAACACCATACTTGAAGGTGCGAAGGATTATGAAGTTTCCGTGGAAGTGTCAGAGTTCCAGCTCGAAAAATATGGCCTGACATTTGATGATGTGGCCCGTTCTATTCGCCGTTCATCGGTAAACGTGGGTGCTGGCATGATTGATGATGTGTCGGGTCAAACCCAGTTAATGACCCGCGGCCAGGCCTATGTGGAGCAGGATTTTCTCAACATGGTGGTTGCCACACAGGAAGATGGCAACCAGGTATTGCTACAGGATGTGGCAACCATCAATGATGGCTTTGCAGATCAGGACTGGGTGCTGCATTTCGAAAGCATGCCAACGCTCCTGATTCGGGTGGATGCAGGCGAGAATCCTGATGTGGTTTCCCTCAGTGCAGCCATCAACGAAGTCGTCGATGAAGAGTTAAGGCCAGCACTGCCTGAAGGTGTTGTGTTGGATCCCTTTATTGATACATCGGATTCCTTTTCCGACAGATTAAATTTGCTGACGGTAAACGGCGCTACGGGTTTGATCCTGGTCTTTATCAGCATGACGCTTTTCCTGACGCCACGACTGGCGTTATGGGTAACAGCCGGGATTTGTATTTCTTTCCTGGGCTGTTTCTGGATGTTGCCGTATTTCGGTGTCCCTTTGAGCATGCTCAGTACTTTTGCCCTCGTGTTGATACTCGGTATCGTCGTGGATGATGCCGTTATCATCGGGGAAAGTATTCACCGGCAACATGAAAAGGGTGTGTGGGGTCAGGATGCCTCCATAGAAGGCGCGGCGATGGTTTCCAAGCCGGTTATTTTTTCTGCGCTAACAACTATGCTGGCGTTTTCGCCGCTGTTGTTCATCCTCGGTGCGGCGAGCCAGTTTGTCATTGCCATTCCTATCGTGGTCATCGTCACACTCCTGTTTTCCCTGCTGGAATCGTTCTGCATCCTGCCGATGCATTTACTCTCGGGTGAGGAGAAGAAACCGCGCAGGAAAAATATTTTCATGAGGACGCTGGACAATGTCAGGGCCAGGGCAGATTCCGGACTTCAATACGTCATTCATGATGTTTATCGACCTTTTCTGGATAAAGTGCTCAAGCGCAAGATCCTGTCATTCATGACTTTTGTGTCTGTGTGTATCTTTATCATGAGTTTTGCGGTTTCCGGTTGGCTCAAGTTCACTTTTGAGGCCAATGTAATGGCAGACTTTATCCAGGTGAATATGGAGTTCCCTCCAGGGATACCCATGTCCATCAAGGAAGATGCCATGATGAAACTGGAAAATTCTTCGGAAGTTCTGCGAGAGCAATTGAATGAAGAGCATCCCGACAAGGAAATGATCAAGGGCTCTGTCTTCTGGGCTTTTTCAGGTGACACCCAGATCGGGGCCTATATGGCTATTAATCCGGAGCAGGCGCGGGAAGTTGGGCCAGAGGAAATATCCCGCCGGTGGCGCGAGCTGACGCCCGATGTGCCCGAAGCCAAACAGCTGACTTTCCAGTACACGGTAAACAACAGCAATCCCTCCCTGAACCTGATAGTTGCCGGTAATGACCTGGAAGAAATTACGGCCGCAGGTGAGGTCCTGAAAGAGAAGCTGGCGGGTTACCAGGGCGTTTATGAAGTGGTGGACTCCAATGAATCAGCTACTTCTGAAGCGGTACTTTCCCTTAAGCCAGGTGCCGAGAATCTCAATATCACCCTGCAGGACCTGGCAACACAGGTACGCCAGGCCTTCTATGGGGAAGAAGTACAACGCATACCCCGTGGCAGGGATACAGTGAAAGTCATGGTCAGGTTGCCCGAGCGTGACAGGGAATCCTTTGCCACGCTCAATGATTTGCGCATCAGGACCGGAAATGGGGATTCTGTACCCTTTGAAATGATCGCCAATGTTGATTACAGGCCCGGGGTATCCCAGATTCGCAGAACAGACAGGGAAAGAACGCTGCGCATCACTGCCAGGGTTGACCAGAGCATCGGCAATGTCGGTGAAATAGCCACAGACGTGGGTGATAACTATCTTGATCAACTGCGCAGTGAATTTCCTGGCTTGAATATACGCTGGGCCGGCTCACAGGAAGGTGAGAGTGAATTCATGAATTCGCTTGCACGCAATACGATGTTTGCAATGTTTGCCATCTATTTCCTGCTGGCCGTAGCATTCAGATCTTACAGTCAGCCTTTGATTATCATGACGGCAATCCCTTTCGGGTACATGGGAGCCATTGTTGGCCACCTTTTGCTTGGTATAGACCTGAGCATGTATTCAATCCTTGGTATTGTTGCTGCAGCGGGTGTTGTCATTAATGACAACCTGGTGCTGATGGATTTCATCAACAAGTTGCGCGAGAAAGGGCAATCTGCGATCAAGGCAGTAGAAATTGCCGCAGAAGAAAGATTCAGGCCTATTTTCCTCACTTCTGTGACTACTTTCGTTGGTTTGCTGCCGCTGATGGCGGAAACCAGCGTCCAGGCCCAGTTCCTGATACCAACAGTGGTTTCACTGGCCTTTGGTGTCTTGTTTGCCAGTACGGTTACGCTGCTGCTGGTACCCATCCTGTATCTCATGCTGAATGATTTCCAGGTCTGGGGGAGGCGCCTGCTGAACAGGAAAAAGGCTACGCCTGCAACTGGCTCCAACGTCTTGGCCTAAAAAGATTCCGACTGGAGCAAAGCACCATGGGCATATTCATGGTGCTTTTTTTTACCTGGAATATATGAAGAAGGGGCTACTGTATAATGCCGGTTTTTCAACGCGGTGAAATAGTGGGCCAGTCTTTTTCGCAACTCTTTGATCAAACCAGGAACTGCCTGACAAGGGATCAGTTCTATTTCCGTTCATGCCTGAAAAAAATACAGGGTAAAGGAAATGAAAAAGAGCTGGAAAAACTGGTCAGCAAAATCGATGCTTCAGTCGCGCAGGTTGAGAAAAAACGATCACTATTGCCGGAGATTTCATATCCCTCAGAATTACCACTGACCGCTAAGGTTGAAGAGATAAAAAATGCTCTGGCAGAAAACCAGGTGGTGATTGTTGCCGGCGAAACCGGGTCGGGCAAAACCACTCAGCTGCCAAAGATCTGCCTGGATTTGGGTAGAGGTATCAAGGGGATGGTGGGGCATACACAACCCCGTCGCCTTGCAGCGCGTACTGTATGTCAGCGTATTGGTGAAGAACTGGGTATTGGTGGCGAAACGAAAAGTGCTGTTGCCTACCAGGTGCGGTTCCAGGATTACACGGATGATCGTACCTATATCAAGTTAATGACTGACGGCATCCTGCTATCGGAGACAAGGGATGACCCCTTCCTGAACAAGTACGACACCATCATTATTGACGAAGCCCATGAGCGCAGCCTGAATATTGATTTCCTGCTGGGTTATCTGAAAAGGCTGCTTCCCAAGCGGCCGGAACTAAAATTAATTGTGACCTCGGCGACTATCGATGTTGAAAAATTCTCGGCGCATTTTGATCATGCACCAATCATAGAAGTGTCCGGTCGTACCTATCCTGTAAATATGCTCTACCAGCCGGCTGAGGATAGTGGTGAAGAGGATCTCAATGGACAGATCATTCAGGGAATCCACCAGGTTAAACGCCTGCAAAAAAAGGAGCCCATGCCATTCAAGGACATCCTGGTATTTCTCAGTGGTGAAAAGGAAATCCGAGAGGCAGCTGATGCCATCCGTAAGGATAAGTCTCTGGATCTGGATGTGCTGCCCTTATATGCCCGGTTGAGCAATAGTGAACAAAACCGCGTCTTCCAGTCCCATGCCGGACAGCGGGTGGTGCTGGCAACCAACGTGGCAGAAACCTCTTTAACCGTCCCGGGTATAGGTTATGTCATTGATGCCGGTACAGCACGCATCAGTCGTTACAGTGTACGCAGTAAAATTCAGCGTCTTCCAGTTGAACCGATTTCCCAGGCAAGCGCCAACCAGAGGGCGGGGCGTTGCGGTCGACTTTGTCCCGGCACTTGTATTCGTCTTTACAGTGAAGAAGATTTTCAGGGTAGACCTGAATTCACGGATACGGAAATTACACGCACCAATCTGGCCTCTGTCATTTTGCAGATGCTCACCTTGCGTCTTGGCGATATCGAATCATTCCCCTTTGTGGACCCGCCGGAAAGCAATGCTATCAAGGACGGCTTTCAGATACTGGAAGAGCTCGGTGCCGTCTCCGGTCAAAGGCGTATCACACAACTTGGCCGGAAAATGGCGCGCTTTCCGGTTGATCCCCGTTTTGCGAGGATTCTGCTGGCTGCAAGTGAAAGAAATTGCCTTCATGAAATACTCATTATCGTCAGTGGCCTGAGCATTCAGGATCCGAGAGAAAGGCCGCTGGACAAACAGCAGGCCGCTGATGAAATGCATGGACGCTTTAAACATCCCGAATCGGATTTCTATGGCTGGGTGAATCTCTGGGAATTTTTTGAAGAGCAACGGCAAGAGATTGGACGTAACAGGCTGGGTAAATTCTGCCGCAAAAACTTTCTGTCCTGGCTGCGTATGGGAGAGTGGCGTGATGTGCATCGTCAGCTCCGTCTTGTCAGCCAGGAATTGAAACTTGGGATTAATACATCGCCGGCAACCTATGAAGAGGTGCATCAGTCACTGCTTTCGGGTCTGGTCAGTCATGTTGCCAATCGCATGGATGACAATACCTGGCTGGGGGCAAGAAATCGCAAATTCCGAATATTTCCAGGGTCCAATCTGCATGGGAAAAAATATCCCTGGATTCTGGCCGCAGAGCTTGTGGAAACATCCCAGCTTTTTGCCCGGATGAATGCCAGGGTGGAACCTGAATGGATTGAAAAGGAAGCGGGAAAACTTCTTAAATATGATTATTCGGAGCCACACTGGGAAAAACGCCGGGGCAAGGTTGTTGCCTATGAAAAAGTCAGTCTTTATGGCTTGGTGCTGGCTGAGAAAAGGAAAAAAGTATTTGGCGGGATCGATCCTGTTACAAGCCGGGAAATTTTCATTCGGGAAGGATTGGTAAGATCCCAGGTCAATACCCGACTCCCTTTTTACCGCCATAACATGGATTTGATCCGTGAAATTGAAAACATGGAAGATAAAACCCGGCGCAAGGATATTCTTGTCCGGGAAGAGGATCTTTTCCAGCTCTATGATAAACGTCTGCCTGAAAAAGTTGTTGATCAGGCAAGCCTTGAACGCTGGTATAAACAACAGGGAAAAGACGGCAGGGAAGCACTGCTGTTTAGCCGGGAAGAATTACTCGCCGCTGATAGTGATGGGCTTGATCTGGATGCGTTTCCTGACAGGCTTGAAGCGGGTCATTTAAAACTTGACCTGGATTACCAGTTTGAACCGGGAACGGCACGAGACGGTGTGTCTGTAGAAGTTCCGGTGTCTGCACTGATGCAATTGAAGCCGGAAGACCTGGACTGGCTGGTTCCGGGAATGCTTAAGGAAAAATGCATAGCACTGATCAAGGCTTTGCCTAAACCGCTGAGAAAACATTTTGTCCCGGTGCCGGATGTCGTTGAAAAAATATTTCCACAGGTACAGAACGGACAGGGTGACCTGAAATCAGTGCTTGCACACCAGTTACAGCGTCACAGTGCTGTAGAGGTACCGCTGCGCAGTTGGGATGGTTTTGTACTGCCCGACCATTTACAAATGAATATCAACGTGACGGATCAGGATGGCAATCTGATCGACAGCGGGAGAAACCTGGACCGGCTTAAAAGAAAATATGCTGATGCTTCACGTGATGTTTTGTCTCAACATTCGGCTGCCAGCATTGAAGAGAAGGGTATTACTGGCTGGAATATTGGTCCTCTTGAGGAGGTCATTGAAATAAAAGAGGGGGGATTAACCCTTCATGCCTGGCCAGCTCTCGTGGATGAGCAGGACTCTGTCTCCCTGGTGCTGGAAAACTCCCCGGAAATTGCACAGCTGCAATCCCGCAAAGGTATAGCGCGCCTGTATATGTTAAAAAATCGACAACAGTGGAAATACCTTCATAAAGAATTTTTACAGGATCCGGCGAGACTGCCGGCAATGAATCGCATAGGAGGAAGGGATCAACTCGCTGAACATCTCATCCTGGCTGGCTACCAGTCTGCTTTTTCACTGGACTTGAAACTGCCTCGAAACGAGGAAGAATTTGAAGCAGTCTATGAATCGGGCAGGTCCAACCTGGTTGAGACAATGACAAGACTCGAGTCACTTTTATATAAAACACTGGAATCTTATTCGGTAATCATCAATTTACTGAAAAAGTTCAGGAGTGCAGATGATTTGGCTTTACAGTCAGATATCAATGCCCAGCTCGATGCGCTTGTTTATGAAGGTTACCTATCCATGACTCCTGTTGAACTCCTTGATGAATATCCGAGGTATTTTGCAGCAATGGAACAGCGTCTTGAAAAATACCCCCGGCAGAGACTCAGGGATAAGGAATGGACAGCAATGCTCCAGTCCTGGTGGGATAAGTATTCTGATATGCATACCCTGTATGAAAACCAGCATAAAAATACTGCGAAATTGCTGAATTTCCGCTGGATGATAGAGGAACTTCGCGTATCAATATTTGCCCAGACACTGGGAACGCGTTTCCCTGTGTCTGAAAAGCGGTTGGAAAAAGCCTGGAAGGAAATTGAAAATACCTGATCTATTCCAGTAAAAAATGTTAAACGGGAATGCTGGTCATGACGTATCACAAGATACAGAATTTATTAAACCAGCTGCCAGTGAGGATATAAGGCACCGTTGGCGGGCTAAAAGTTCGTTTTGAATGTGGACTTAAACAGGAACGGGTAATTGGTTTAAAATAGTACCGATGTTCAGGAAATATGCAGCCAGGGTTTTCATTCGCAGCTGTAAGGTTCTTGTCCTTGCTGCAGGCATTGTTGTGCCTTTTGATTTTGCAGCAGCCCAATATGCAGATGCCGATCCTTATGCCAAGGTGAATCGGAATATCTATGCATTCAATCAGTCTCTGGATGACATTATTTTTCGTCCCGTCACCCAGGCCTACGACGATATTCTCCCACCATTTGCCAAGCGAGGTGTTACAAACTTTTTTAACAATCTCGACGATATCAATGTTGTCTTTAATGATCTGTTGCAACTGAAAATGAAAAATGCCCTGCATGACTCTTCTAGGTTTATTGTGAATTCAACAGTAGGAGTGGCAGGTTTTTTTGATGTGGCTACAGGTATGGGACTTTACAAAAACTATGAGGACTTTGGTCAAACACTGGGTTATTGGGGCGTACCAACCGGTCCGTATATCGTTTTACCTTTGCTGGGAACCAGCAATGTCCGTGATGCAATTGGGCTTGTTCCCGATTATCTTCTCAACCCTGTATTCTGGGTTAATGACAAGGAAGCACGTTTCTTTCTTTACGCGCTGGACAATACCGATACCCGGTTGTTCTACATGGCCGCAGAATCAATGGTAAGTGGCGATGAGTATATCTTTGTCCGTGATGCCTACCTGCAGAGGCGGGAATATCTGGTTGCAGATGGTGAGGTGTACGATGAATGGGATGACTTTTAAAGTCTAGCCAATGAAGTCTGGCCAATCTGTACTTCTGGCGCGTTCAGAAAAAAGTTTACAGCCTAAAACATCTCCAGGATAGACGCGCCTACACGGCAACGACCTTTTGATAGTGGCAGAATATGTTTGACTTCGATCAGGGCCTGAAAGGGACCACGGTTCTGATGTCCGTCATGAACTTTGACATGGCATTCCGTACCAATCGGAATAACGGCTGATAACTCGAGTCCTATGCCGGTGTCACTGATATTGATGCAGACACCTTCCACTTCTTTTAGCGGCGCCCCGTAATACAGTGTGACAGCAGTGTTGGTTGTTACACGTTCAAAGTCACGTTTCTCATACGCAAAGACCATATCTAAATCCCTTGGAACAGCAACATTGGACTTACTTTACCTTAAAAATATCGTTTTGTGATAATTAGGCAGGGAAATTGTGACGCTATTAACGCAGAGTTCTTGCAGGCTGTGAAAGAAGGGAGTAAGGTGAAGCACAATTCCGGTGCATTCGATGAAATCGTTGTACTGGATTGATTTAGAAGAACTTTAGAAGACGTTTAGAGCAAGTTTAAAAGTTGGTCAGGTTGGTATTGGGGGATGCTCGCCTGAATAATCCTTAGAACGCCAGGCAATGAAAAACGGGGAAAATTCGGTAGTACTTGTAATTGATGACGATGAAGTTGTCAGGGATGGTATTGCCTCTTATCTTAACAGTGAAGGCTATCGCGTTGTTCTCGCTGCAAACAGTGAACAGGGTATTGATTGTTTTCATTCCTCCTGCCCCTCGTTAGTAATTTGCGATATCAATCTCCCTGAAGCTGAAGATGGCTTCAGCACCCTCAACAAGATTTATCAGGAAACGCCCACTCAGCCTATCATTGTCCTGTCAGAGGCTGGTCGCACTGAAGATGTTATTCATGCTATGCGGATAGGTGTAAACGATTACCTGATCAAGCCGCTTGATGACCTCGAAATCTTGGGTATATCCATCGACAATACTTTGAAAAGGGCACGCCTTGTTGAACAGAACAATCGGTACAGGAAAAACCTGGAAGAAATTAACAAGGAACTGGAAGACCGCATAGAAATATTCCAGATGGATCAGCAAGCTGGCAGACATGTTCAGATGAGAATGCTACCTGAACCACCACAGGATATTAATAACTTTCATTTTGATCATCGTGTAATTCCGTCACTGTATTTAAGTGGTGACTCGGTGGATTACCAGCCGGTCTCAAAAAGAAAGGTACTGTTTTATATCGGTGATGTTTCAGGCCATGGGTCTTCATCAGCCTTTATAACGGTACTGCTTCGATTTCGTATTGCCCAGATGCGCCGTGAATATATCAGGGGAAGGTATTCCACGGCCTTCACGCCTGCCTTTGTGCTTGAACAAATCAACAATGACCTGCTGGATACTGGCCTGGATAAACATATCACTGTATGTATTGGGATGGTGGATAATGTAGAAAACACCCTCGAATACAGTATTGCAGGGCATCACCCTTTACCGGTGCTCTATACGGATGGCAAGGCTGATTTTATAAATCCGGGTAAAAGCAGTTTTCCTATTGGTCTGGTAGAAGATGCAGAATATTTCGATACACAAATCGAACTGGCCGATGACTTCTCCCTCTTCATGTTTTCAGATGGCATTCTGGAGCATCTTGAAGGCAGAAATATGGCGGAGAAAGAATCTAAAATTTTAAGTGTCATTGCTGACAAGAAAGGGGATTTCAGGGAAGTTAAGACTGCATTGAACTTGCACCGGGATATCAAAGTGCCCGATGATATAGCAGTACTGAGTGTCAAAAGATCATGAACAACGGAAAGATCCTGGTTGCGACAGTGGATAATGTCCCGATACTGAAGTTTATCGGTGATGTCCGTGTGCTCATGAGCAGCGCCCTGGACAATTACTTCACATCCCTTTACAGCAGACCTGTACTCGACAAGATGATTGTTGATATGACCGAGACCCAGGGAATTGATAGTACCGCACTGGGCTTGTTGGCAAAGATGGCTATCCAGTTGCGAAATCGTTTCAATGTCCGCCCAACAATTGTTTCCACCAACCCTGATATTACCCGGATCCTGCGGAGTATGAGTATGGGCTTGATCTGTGACATTCTTGAAGAAGTGAGCGATCCTGATGTCAGCTTTGATGAGTTGAATGCCCAGGATGAAACCGAAGATTCAGTGAGGAAAAAGGTGATAGAAGCTCACCAGACCCTCATGACGCTGAGTGACGAGAACAGAGCTGAATTCCAGGATCTTGTTTCAGCGCTGAAAGCAGATCGTTAATCTGTACCTGCCAGATCACGTGCCCGCTGTTTGCTGAGAATAAAATCCTTGTGATCCAGGTATAACAGTTCGGCAATTTTCCGGATCAGATGCTCTTCGTAGCGGTCAATTTTGCCATCTGCAAAAGCCACTTCCCACATATTCTCCACAAGTTGAACTTTTTCACCATAGTCAAAATGTTCGTTCATCAGGCTGGTGAATTGATAAAGGGACGTTGCTTCCCTGACTTCTTCTTCTGCCAGCTCCAGTAATTCATCCAGGTCATGCTTATCCAGTTCAAACCGATTCTTGAGGATTTGTACAAGTTTATCTGTTTCTGATTCGTCGATTTCCCGGTCTGCCTTGCTCAGCTCTATCATGAGAGCAGCGCTTGCAAGTTGCAGCTGGTGCGCAGAATGATGATGGTTTTCATCTTCCTCGCTGAAATGGTTTTCAAAAAATTGGGAGATAGCTTTTAACATGTGACTTCCTGTAAAAATTCCGCTTGAGCCGATTGGTAATCGCTCATAATGCTGGCAGCAGTTTCAAGTACATCGATGGTGGCATCGGCCTTGTGGGCGTTTTCACTGATATGGCGACGAAAACGCTTTGCACCTGGAAGCCCCTGAAACAAACCAAGAATATGTTTGCTCATGTGCTTGAGTGCAACCCCTTTATCCATTTCCTTTCTTGCATAGTCGATAAATCGGGAAAGTGCTTCCTCTTGTGAAGTCGCCGGAGTATCGCTGCCAAAAAATCGCTGATCCACTTGTGAAAGAATATTCGGATTCTGGTAAGCCTCGCGACCCATCATCACTCCATCCACTTTTTTCAGCATGGTTTCTGTTTCTTCAAGGGTTTTTATTCCGCCATTAATGACAATTTCAAGAGAGGGGAACTGTTCTTTTATATTGAATACCCTGTCGTAGTTTAACGGCGGGACTTCCCGATTTTGTTTTGGGCTGAGTCCTTCAAGGATGGCTATGCGTGCATGGATAATAAATGTAGTGCATCCGGCGTCGGCTACAGTGCTGACAAAATGGGTGAGATGCTCCTGTGAGTCCAGGTTGTTAATGCCGGTGCGACACTTGATAGTCACCGGGATCGAGACTGCATGCTGCATGGCGCGGATGCATTCGGCCACCAGTTCTGGTTCCGCCATGAGGCAGGCGCCGATTTTGCCGCGCTGGACACGATCACTGGGGCAGCCAGCATTAAGATTGATTTCCTGGTAGCCGGCCTGCTCACCCATTCTGGCTGCCTCAGCCAGCTCAACAGGGTCACTGCCACCCAACTGAAGAGCAACTGGCTGTTCTTCCTTGTTGAAGTGAAGAAAGCGTTCTGCATCGCCATGCAGCAATGCTCCGGTGGTAATCATTTCAGTGTAAAGAAGGGTATGACTGGAAAACTGGCGCAGAAAATACCTGCAGTGGCGATCAGTCCACTCCATCATAGGGGCTACACAAAAACGATGCTGAAAGTTTTTTTCGTAATTCATCTCTGTTACCTGGGTGCCTATTATAGTAGAAAGTTCCTAATGAAGTCGGTGGACTTTAAAGGGTTGGATAGTGTAGATTGCACGCCATTATTTTCTGGAGAAATACATATGAAAAAGATTTTCCTTGTGATTGCCCTGGCGGCTTTACCCCTGACAACTGTTTTCGCTGATGAATACGTGATTGATGGCTCAGGTGCTGGAATGCATTCTTCCATTAGCTTCAAGGCGAGCCATATTGGCATCAGCGCATTGTGGGGTCGTTTCAATAATATTACTGGCAATTTCACCTATGATGCCGAGGATATCGAAGCATCCCGGATAGTAGTTAATATCGATCCTGCCAGCATCGACTCCAATCATGAGGCCCGTGATACTCACCTGCGTACCAGTGACTTCCTGGATGTAGATGCTCACCCGACTGCCAGCTTTGAAAGCAGCTCTGTTGATAACCTGGGTGATGACCGCATCAGGGTCAATGGTTCGTTCAGTTTGCATGGTGTGACCCGTGACATCAGTTTCGAAGCCGTTAAGACTGGAGAAGGGGAAACGCCTTTCGGGGATTATCGTGTTGGCTTTGAGGGAGAGCTTGTTTTGAACACCAATGACTTTGGGATCAATGCAGGTCCTGTGGATCTTATCCTGGCTATCGAGGGTATCCGTCAGTAAGTTCAGTCCTTGTTTTTGCCGGAAGCATTCACAGCGTCAAGAATTGCTTCAATCCCGGGTTCATCCGGAATGTCCTTGAACCCGGTTTGCCTTTCATAAATCTCTGCAGCCGCATCAAAAAATCCACGAGGCAGTTCATTGGCTTCGAGGGTCGCTGCAATTTCTTTCATTTCACCTGAAAACCGCCAGGCTTTTCTGGCGACTTGCCTGATCCGTCCCTGACTTTTCTCTGTAAAGCCTGTCGTGTAGATATCCCATTGTTTTTCGAGAGCCTGACGCACACCCATATTCTCCGCAGCGCTCAGAATGGCTGTATGCAGAGCAGCGGTACCTTTGCTGTTCGCAGCAAAACACATTTTTAATCCGGAAGCCTGTCCAATCTGATCACCAAGTACCTCAGTCTCCAGTGGTCCTTGATTAAAGCAGTCAGCGACTGTCTGCGCTTGTTTTCCTGAAAGATATAACCAGGTGGTTCCGGGCTTTGTGGGTGGCAGGCCGATAATCCCGCCATCAACCAGTTGGATGTCTGTATTGTTCATGCTGTCTTCCATAGTGCATACCGTATCCGGAGCAATTGCATTGATATCGGCATAAACTCCTTTAAACCCGCAGGCAATAACCTGTTTTGCCTGTTCAATGGCGGCATGGGGAGGGCACACTGAAATCAGGATGTCACAAAGCTCGCAGAGTTCCTGAAGGGAGTTTGCTGTCTTGAGGCCCAGAGCATTGGCGCGACTGGCAGTGGCTGCGCTGCGCTGCTGTGCGCACCACACTACATTCATTCCGGATTGAATTGCACTGGCTGCTATAGCAGAACCCATTTCTCCCGGATGGAGAATGCCAACGGTCCTAGTCATCATGATCACTTTCTTTTGCGGCCTGGATCAGGATGCCCTGGTTGTAGAGTGTAGTCAGCAACCTGATGCAGGTTTCGTTATGTTGGAAGGGCTTAAGATCCAATGCTCTGCCAATACTGCCTTGCAATTCATCATTGAGAGCGGAAAGTTTTTCAGGAGCATTGTTCAGGGTCATGCTTGCGCCGTTAATGAAGAGCACGATATTGCTCCCATGGTGATGACAGGCCAGCCTTGCTGCCGGGTGAAGCTGGAGTACCAGACCTTTCTGCAGCAGCATGATCATTTGTTCGTGCGTTAATTCCGGCTCTGCGGGCTGAATTAATTCCGGTAGTCTCGGTTCTGTCATCAGGTTGCCGAAGCATTCCATTAATAACTCCTGGTTATCCAGGGCATGCTGCATGAGTGCCTTAACCTGCTGGAGTGTACTACTGCTTATTTCTCCGGGGTCGTCCTGGGTGTCTATACCGGGATCACGGTAGCGTAAATCCTGGGGCAGGGACTCTTCGGCAAGATAGCTGTATGCCGACAGCAGTTCACTGACATCCGGAGCGCGAAAACCTATGGAATAGCTCATGCCTGGCTCAATGGCGGTTCCACAGTGGGACATGCCGGCAGGAATGTACAGGACATCGCCTGTTTGCATCTGGATTTCCTGTTCTGCCGTAAAATCCTTCAGAATTTTCAGACCAGAGCTGGAATCGATAGGGGTGTGACTGTTGCAGTTTTTTCCCAGTTGCCAGTTTCGACTGCCCTGGCCCTGGATCAGGAAAACATCGTAATAATCAAAGTGGGGGCCGACGCCGCCATCTGCTGCCGCATAACTGACCATGATGTCGTCCAGTCGCCAACCGGGTATGAAGGCAACTTCCTGCATCAATGTCTTCACGGAAGGCAGCCAGTGATCCACTGATTGCACTAATAAAGTCCAGTGACTCTCTGGTAAAAAGGTAAAGTCCCGTTCGGAAAAAGGGCCTTGCTTGAGTTCCCAGTTACCAAGGTTATTGAATACCAGGCGGGATTCTATATCTTCTTCAAGGGAAAGGCCGGCCAGTTCTTCCGGACTGAGAAAATCTGTGAAGCCAGGAAAAGCGCCTGGTATCAGTAACGGTTTTTTTTGCCAGTATTCGGCCAGGAAGGTCGCCAGGTCAATGCTGTCATGGCGATCCAGAAGCATCAGATCTTGCGTGCCTGCTCAGCTGCATTACCAAGGTAGGTATCAGGTCGCATTTTTTTCAGTTCCTCACGGACGTCATCGGGAAGATCCAGCGTATCCAGGAATTCTGCCAGTATGTCAGGGGTGATGGCCTGGCCACGTGTAAGCGCCTTGAGTTTTTCGTAGGGTTCTTCGATGCCATAACGCCGCATAACAGTCTGTATGGGTTCTGCCAGTACTTCCCAGCTGTTGTTCAGGTCGGCAAGCAATCGATCTTCATCAATAAGTAATTTACCAATTCCTTTAAGAGCTGCCTGGTAAGCAATCAGGCTGTGTGCCAGGCCGACACCGACTGTCCGGAGAACGGTGGAATCAGTCAGGTCCCGCTGCCACCTGGAAACCGGAAGCTTCTGGGCAAGGTGCTGCATGAGAGCATTGGCTACACCGAGATTCCCTTCTGAGTTTTCAAAATCGATGGGATTGACCTTGTGCGGCATGGTTGACGAACCGACTTCACCCGCGACTGTTTTCTGTTTGAAATAGCCCTGGGAAATATAACCCCAGACATCACGGTTGAAGTCGATAAGAATGGTGTTGAATCGGCAGACGGTATCAAAATACTCGGCAATGAAATCATGCGGTTCGATTTGCGTTGTATAGGGATTCCAGGTCAGCCCGAGTTCGCTAACCAATGTTTTTGCATTGGCTTCCCAGTCCACATCAGGGTAGGCGGCAAGGTGAGCGTTGTAATTTCCTACCGCACCGTTGATCTTGCCCAGGAATTCAGTTTCCCTGATCTGTGCAAGTTGGCGATCCAGTCTTGCCACCGTGTTGGCACATTCCTTGCCCATGGTGCTTGGGGTTGCTGTCTGACCATGAGTGCGTGAAAGCAGGGCGGCTTCGGCATATTCATGTGCTTTTTCGCGAAGGGCCTCGGCAACATTACTCATCATGGGGGCAACTACATCCGTCATGCTTTCTTTCAGCATGAGGGCATAGGACAGGTTGTTGATGTCTTCGGAAGTGCAGGCAAAGTGAACAAACTCCATGCATGCGGCAAGCTCTGTGTTTTCGGCGAGTTTTTCTTTGAGGTAATACTCCACGGCTTTAACGTCGTGATTGGTGACGGCTTCCTTTTCCTTGACGATAGCGGCCTGTGATTCATCGAATTTGGCAATCAGTTCTTCAAGAAAAGCATTTGCCGGCCCGGACAGGGCTGGCACTTCAGGAATATCCGTATTGGCGGATAATCGTTGCAGCCAGCGGATTTCAACAATTACACGATAGCGGATCAGGCCGTATTCGCTAAAGTAGGGCTGAAGTGGAGCGGTTTTGCCCTGGTAACGACCATCCACCGGGGATATGGCGTTGAGCGTGGTAAGTTGAGTGCTCACAAGGGAATCAGCCATTTTATTATCTGCCATGCGGAAAAGGCCGCAATTATACTGGAAATTCTGCCCTTTGAGGACTCCCAAGCCCTTATATTTACTGTATTTATATGTAAACGGGTTGTTTATGCCATTCTTCTGTATATGCTTGACATATACATCGGTAGGAATATACTTTCCGGCAGTGCATTAGCGCAGGAGAGCCCTTTAGATGCCAACCCGTTCAGGACAGGATAAAGGCCCGATCAAGGCCAAGCTCTTTACCAACGGCCGCAGCCAGGCGGTCCGAATTCCCAAGGAAATCGCCTTTTCAGGTATTGACGCCGTTCACGTGGAAAAACGCGGAAATTCTGTGGTTCTTACGCCAATCCGAAAAACCTGGGCCTCTTTTGTCGATTTGCCCGCAGCAGGCGATGACTTCATGGTGGTGCGACCCCGCCTGGTGAAATCCTGATGATTGTCATGCTGTCTGCAGATAGTTGCCGTCTCATTATGAAGGAGCAACCTCCAGCCTTGTTGGCACAGCTTCAGGAATGGTCTGAAAACAGTGATGAAGTGGTGATTTCAGCTATAACCTATGCAGAATTGATCGCCGGTGCATTGCTTACCTCCAGCCAGGCTGAACACATGGCCCTGGTGCAGGAATTCTGTGAACGTCTTGAAGATATTGTCCCCTGGGGTAGAGATGTTGTGGATGCCTATACCAAAATTCAGCAGGAAGCCATGGAATCAGGTCACACCCTGAATATGAATGATGCGATGGTTGCTGCCCATGCCTTGAGTCTTGATGCAGCGTTGTTAACTGTCAATCCCCGGCAATTTGAAGCAGTTGATGGTCTCAATATAATTGATACCCGTTAATGAATTTCATGTACCTGGTTCATCAGCAGGAGCAGATTGCGCTGCATTTTCTTGCGTCCCAGTAAAAGCTGCCAGCGTTTTCCATCCTGTTGCTGCCATAACACTGCAGATCGGATACCTGCCAGAAGCACAGCACGAATCCGGTCCGCCGTATCCTCATTTTTCAATGTTTTAACATCCCCTGTCACCTGGATGCGGAAAGGCAAGGTGCTCAGTGTATCCTGGTATAACTCTGCGAGCCGCCTGACGAGGTCAGGACCAGCCAGGTCTGGATCATCCAGCTCGGGATGCGGCATTGCTTCCAGCCGCTCACCGATACTACCCAGCATGTCTGAACGTGAAGACAGTTTTCTCTCAAGGTGCAGCATGCTCAGAAAATAGCGCATAACTTCCTTGTTATTCAGCGAGCCTTCTTCGTTTCGAAGAATTTCCTGCAAGACCTGCATGCCAAGATTCAACCGGCTGACAGACCCATATACCTCTTCGGAGGTGTGAGGATTGGTGATATACAGGCTGCGCACCATGGTATTGAGTTTGTCCTGTCCAACCATGCCATGGTGAGCTAACTGCTTCACCATGTAAGCCGCCTGGGCAACACCCGAAAGGGCAAGACACTGACAAAGTTTTTTATTCATGGTCCTGGCTGTTGGTTGACTGGTTATAGGATTCAATCACGGCGCCACCAAGGCAAACCTCATCCTGGTAGAAGACTATGGACTGCCCCGGCGTCACTGCTCGCTGGGCCTCTTTGAACGTTACCACAAAGCCGTCTTTGTCTTCCTTTAACACACATTCCTGATCGGGCTGCCGATACCGAATTTTTGCCGTGCAATTCAGGGGCAGAGCAGGCGAGTCTTCGTTAATCCAGTCTATCTTGCTGCAGGTCAGGCTGTGGGAAAACAAAAGGGGATGATCATTGCCCTGGACGACTGTCAGCACATTGCGTTCAAGATCCTTGCCCGCGACGTACCAGGGGTCTTCCGCTTTTCCTTTCTGACCGCCAATGCCCAGCCCCTGTCTCTGGCCAAGGGTGTGAAACATCAGGCCCGCATGTTCACCCAGCACTTCACCTTCCGGTGATTCAATGAGGCCTGGTTGGGCAGGAATATAGGTTTCCAGGAAATCCTTGAAACGACGCTCACCGATAAAACAGATCCCGGTACTGTCCTTTTTGTCATGTGTCACAAGACCTTTTGTATCAGCAATAGCGCGCACCTCGCTTTTTTCCAGCTCGCCAACAGGGAACAGGGTGCGGGCAATTTGCGCTTCACTGACTGCGCAAAGAAAGTAACTCTGGTCCTTGTTGTTGTCGCACCCTTTTAACAGGTAGCTATGACCATCTTCCTCTTTCTTGCGCACATAGTGTCCCGTGGCAATAAGGTCTGCCCCAAGGTGGGTCGCATAATCAAGGAATGCCTTGAACTTGATTTCACGGTTGCAGAGGATGTCAGGGTTGGGAGTTCTGCCAGCACGGTATTCCTCCAGAAAATGTTCAAAAACATTGTCCCAGTACTCGGCCGCAAAGTTGGCGCTGTGCAGCTTGATGCCCAGGGTATTACATACGGCCGTGGCATCAGCGAGGTCTTCCTTTGCCGTACAGTATTCCGTGCCGTCGTCCTCATCCCAGTTTTTCATGAACAGGCCTTCTACCTGGTAGCCCTGGTCAAGAAGCAGCATTGCAGCAACAGAGGAGTCCACGCCGCCAGACATACCTACGATGACTTTTGTTTCAGAGGGCGTTTTCATGAGGTTCAGAGTAAATGATACAGGGTATCCAGGGGCAGTCGACGACCATCGAGATAATCCTGAAGCGCCTTCGTGACCAGCGGACTTCGTGCAGGAAAGGATTCGGCAAAGATTTCATCTGGGGTTAGCCAGTGAGCAGCAATAATGCCATCGTCAAGAGCCAGGCCGGGTTCATGCCTGTCAGCTGACGCAATAAAACAGTGCCTGATGTAGGTTATGCCGTTATTCTCCCCTTTATAAACATAGGTGCCCAGGAATTCAGTCAGGCTTACATGCCAGGCAGTTTCTTCCAGGGTTTCCCGAATGGCAGCATCAAAAAGAGTCTCGTCTTCATCAAGATGACCGGCGGGCTGGTTGAAAACAGTGCGGCCATTATCGTCTTCCTCCACGAGCAGGAATCTACCGTCTTTTTCGACAATAGTGGCAACAGTTGTATGAGGTAACCAGGTCATATTTTTGGTGGTTGAAAAAGTCGGCATCCTACCTGAATCCATCTGCAATGGAAAACCGTTGCTCATACAGGGATAATGCCGTTTTTTACTGATACTCTGAATTTATGTCGAAGTTAACCCATATAGATGAAAATGGGCAGGCGCACATGGTAGATGTGGGCGCCAAGGACGTCACCGAGCGTGTTGCCACCGCGGAAGCCTTGATTGAAATGGAGCCGGAAACCCTGCGCCTTATTATCGAAGGCGGGCATAAAAAAGGTGATGTGTTTGCTGTGGCCCGTATTGCCGGCATCCAGGCGGCAAAAAAATGTGCAGACCTGATTCCTCTTTGCCATCCCCTGATGCTCAGTTCAGTGAAAGTGATGCTTGAAGCGGATGAGGAAAACTCCTGCGTGCATATTACATCCACGTGCAAACTGGCCGGGCAGACCGGTGTGGAGATGGAGGCACTTACAGCGGCTTCTGTTGCCGCGTTAACTGTTTACGATATGTGCAAGGCCGTGGATAAAGGCATGGTCATTCGTTACGTGCAGCTTTTGGAAAAGGCAGGCGGAAAATCCGGGTACTACAAGCGTGACAGCCAGAATACGGAAGCTGGGCAATGATAGCCGTCCATTATTTTGCCAGTATCCGTGAAAGTCTGGGCAGGGAACAAGAGAGTATCGAGTTACCTGACGAGGTAAACACCGTTGATAAACTTATTGCCCATCTTGCGGAGAAAAATGGCGGCAACTGGGATACTGTGCTCAACGATGGTCCGGTCATGGTTGCTGTGAATCATGAAATGACTGACCGTTCGGCGACATTGGTCGCTGGTGATGAGGTGGCATTCTTTCCACCGGTAACCGGTGGTTGATTACAATACCTGTCCCCATGAAAATTTCCATCCAGGAAGATGATTTTGATATCGCTGAAGAAGTGCAGAGACTGCGTGGGGATGGAAACAGTACCGGTGCAATCGTCACGTTTACCGGTCTGGTTCGGGATCTGGAAGCTAAGCGCAAGGTGCATGCCCTGACGCTGGAGCATTATCCCGGCATGACGGAATCAAGCCTGGAAAAAATTATTCTGCAGGCCCAGGAGCGCTGGCCAATCCAGAATGTCACTGTGATTCATCGTATCGGGGAAATGTTGGCAGGTGAGCAGATTGTCATGGTAGCTGTTGCCAGCGCCCATCGCCAGGCTGCTTTTTCTGCCTGTGAATTCATCATGGATTTTCTGAAGACCAAGGCGCCTTTCTGGAAAAAATGTCGTGATGAGCAGGGTGAAACCTGGGTCGAGGCCAAGGATTCCGATATTGATGCCAGTGACCGCTGGCAAAAGTGAATTAACCTGCGCGACTATCCCACTCGAACTTCCCTGTATTCACCGGGTGAAATATCTTCTACTGACCATTCGCCAATACGTACCCGGATTAATCGCAGGGTAGGGAATCCCACAGCTGCAGTCATGCGCCTGACCTGTCTGTTACGGCCCTCGGTAATAGTGAGTTCAAGCCAGGAGTCAGGAATGTTTTTTCTTTCCCTGATGGGTGGTGTGCGTGACCAGATTGCAGGAGCTTCCATTTTTTTTACCCTGGCCGGACGAGTCATACCGTCCTTGAGTTCTACCCCCTGGCTTAATTTTTGAACAGCTTCATCGGTAACCGCGCCTTCCACCTGGACCCAGTATGTTTTTTCCATCTTGCTTGAGGGGTCGCTGATGCGATGCTGCAACTTGCCATCGCCGGTCAAGAGCAGGAGTCCCTCGGAATCACGGTCCAGTCTGCCGGCGGCATAAACATTACTGATTTTTATGTAGTCACTGAGCGTGGCGCGGTCAGAGGAATCAGTAAACTGGCTGAGTACGTTAAAAGGCTTATTAAAAAGAAGAAGGCTGGGCATATTTTTGTGTAGGATTCTGGAAAGAGGGTAGCGTCGTATAAATGGATAAAAGGACAAAAGGA
>Ga0181563_10000346_pt1 | contig 43663 bp, 33 predicted proteins | sample 011ome_25_FD_133759 | JGI IMG/M metagenome (GOLD analysis project Ga0181563, IMG submission 133759) | Coastal salt marsh microbial communities from the Groves Creek Marsh, Skidaway Island, Georgia - 011512CT metaG (megahit assembly) | ecosystem: Environmental > Aquatic > Marine > Intertidal...
CAAAAAACCAAGCATGCGCATCTTTAAAACCATGATGCTGTTTATAAGTTTGTGTTTGTTTTGTTTCAGCCAAGCACAACAGCAACCGGCGGTCTATGTGATCGTTCACGGGGCGTGGGGCGGGTCATGGGCTTTTAAGGAAGTGGATCAATTGCTTAGCGCTACGGGCAGTACGGTCTATCGTCCCAGCCTGACCGGACAAGGGGAACGGGTTCATTTGGCCGATGAATCCATTGGTTTGGAAACCCATATCATGGATGTGGTCAACACCTTGCGATATGAAGAATTGGAAAATATCATTTTAGTGGGCCATAGCTATGGAGGCATGGTAGTGACAGCCGTGGCCGATCGCCTGCCAGAACGGATCAAAAAATTGGTCTATCTCGATGCTTTTGTTCCCGAAAACAACGAAAATGTCAACGATTTTTTTGTCATCGACCCCAAAAAATTTAACATCGTTGATGGAGGGATCGTTCCCCCTTGGGTTCCCAAAGATCAACTGCCACCCTCTGATGTTCCCCATCCCTACAAGACCTTTACCAACCCCATTGTCCTAAAAAATCCCAAAAGATTGGAAATTGAAACCCATTATATCCATACCGTGGAAAAAGGCAAAACTCCCGAAACGGACGACTTTATTTTACATGCCAATCGTGCCAAAGAAAAAAATTGGCCGGTTTATGTATTGGAAGCGGATCACAACCCCCAGTGGTCGGCGCCCAAAGCCTTTACTGAATTACTAAAAAAAATTGAACATCAATGAACATCAAATACTTTTTCGGTCTATTATCTCTTTTTTTTCTTTCCTGTGAAACCAGCCCTCCACCGGATTTGACCCCCAACGCCGTTGTTGCTGATGAAAAATTGATTGCCTACCAACAAATGGAATTGATCGGATTTATTCATTTCACAGTCAATACGTTTACCGATAAAGAATGGGGGTATGGAGACGAAAACCCCGAAATTTTTAACCCTACTGCTCTGGACGTAGAGCAATGGGCGCAAACTGCCAAGGCTGCAGGAATGAAGCAATTGATCCTAACGGCCAAACACCACGACGGTTTTTGCCTATGGCCCAGTCAATATACCGAGCACAGCGTCAAAAACAGCCCCTACAAAGACGGAAAGGGCGATGTGGTGGGGGAATTTGTGGCGGCCTGCAAAAAATATGGTCTTAAAGCGGGACTTTATCTCTCCCCTTGGGACAGAAACCACAAAGACTATGGCAAACCCGCCTATATTACATACTACAAAAACCAACTGGAAGAACTCCTCACCCAATATGGCGAGATCAACGAAATATGGTTCGACGGGGCCAACGGGGGAGACGGGTATTATGGCGGTGCCAATGAGATCCGAAAAATCGACCGCGATACTTATTACGGCTGGGAGGAGATCATTGCCTTTGTTAAAAACTTACAACCCAACATCAAAATATTTTCCGACGCTGGGCCGGATGTTCACTGGATCGGTAATGAAAAAGGCTATGCTGGAGCTACTTTTTGGTCAACCATCAACACAGACCAACTGACCATTGGGGCTTCCAAGACAGACTACCTCAATTCAGGAGATCCAGAGGGTACAAAGTGGATCGTAGGGCAATGCGATGTTTCCATACGTCCAGGCTGGTTTTACCATGCCGATCAAGACAGTTTGGTAAAAACCCCACAACATTTGACCGATATTTATTATAAATCTGTGGGGCGAAATGCCTTGCTGTTACTCAATCTACCCCCCGATCAAAGAGGATTGATTCATGAAAACGACGTTCAAGCACTGAAGGAATTTAAAAGCACCATCGATGCCTCTTTTGCCAATGATTTGGCCAAGGGGCAAATTGCATTGGCTGACAATTATCGGTTGCAACACACCAAGTTTGCTCCGCCAAACACTTTGGATGGAGATCCCATGACCTACTGGGCCACCGATGACGGAGTTTTTCCTGCCACTTTGGAAATCACCTTAAATGAAAAAACAAGTTTTGACCGCGTCCTGTTGCAGGAACCCATACATCTGGGACAACGCATCAGTCAATTTGAAATCGATGTGATGGGTGAAAAAAACTGGATCAGCATCTACAGAGGAACTACCATCGGCTATAAAAGAATACTCAGAATCCCAGAAGTCAATACAGATAAGTTAAGAATCCGCATCACCAAAGCCAACAATACCGTAGCTCTGTCCAATATTGGACTCTACAAATCCTCTCCTAAAGAAGTTTTACAAAAAAATAATTAAAAATGAAAATCAAATACTTTGCACTACTATTTATCGGTTTCACCTATTCTTGTGCCCCAGAAAAACAAGGAGCTTTTAAAATTTTACCCCAACCTCAACAATGGGAAATTTCGGGGAACAGTCAACTTAAAACGGCTGATCTGAAGTACCATTTCAATGCCGATGGTATTCCACTGCCTCCAGGAAGTGACTTTTTGTCGGAAGCCAAGGCCACCGATGATAGGAACCAAGCCCAATTGGTCTATGCCATCGATACCGAATTGGATCTTAAGGCAGAAGGTTATCTTATGGATATCGGCGCAGATCAAATCCAAATCACCGCAAAAGATCAAGCAGGACTAATCTATGGGTTGGCCACCCTAGAACAACTGATGGAAGACGCAGCAGAGCAAAATGTCTATCTTCCAAAATGTCAAATTAAAGACTTCCCTCTCCTCTCCTATCGTGCCATTCACTGGGACATCAAACACCATCTTGAAACCTTGGATTACTATTACGACCTGATCGACAAACTCAAAAAATACAAGATCAATGCCGTGATTGCTGAAGTAGAAGACAAGATTAAATTCAAAAGACAACCTTTGGTGGGTTCCTCCGATGCACTGACCATCGAGCAATGGCAAAAGCTGAGTGCATATGCCCACGAGCGAAACATTTCGATTTCACCTTTGGTGCAAGGCTTGGGTCATGCTTCTTTTGTTCTCAAACACAAGCAGTATGCATCCCTTAGGGATGACCCAGAAAGCGATTGGGCCTTCAATCCCTTGGATCCCAAAACCTACGAGTTACAATACGACTTGTACTTGGATGCCATGGAAGCCTTACCACACGGCAAGTACCTCCATGTGGGCGGCGATGAGGTAAAAACCACTGGAAGAAACAGCGGAAAGTCTCCCCTTGAACTCCAATTGATTTGGTTGAATAAAGTGTGTCAGTTTGCAGAGGAACATGGTAGAACCCCCATTTTTTGGGATGATATGCCTTTAAAACAAATGGGGGTCTACCGCCCCATGTTTCAACCTGAGATGCCCAAAGCCAAAGTGGATAGCATTTGGAATGCCAACCAGAAAAACTTAGCAGCTTTTCTTCCCCAGTTTCCTAAAAACTGCATCTATATGCGTTGGAATTACCACACCCCCGAGGCTTATGGAAATACCAAGGCCATGCAATGGTTTCGGGATCACGGACTTAAGGTGATGGGGGCGACCGCTGGGCAAACCCGCTGGGTGCTGATGCCCCAAAGAGAGGGCAATATGGATAACATTCGCTCTTTTGCTTTGTCCTCGATTGAAACGGGACTCAATGGCCTATTATTGACCCTCTGGGATGACGATTCCCCCCATTTTGAATTGTATCACCGAGGAATTATAGCATTTGCCAATGACACTTGGTCTGGTGACCAACTGAGTAAAGATGAACTTAAAAGGGCCTACCGACAAAGGGAATTTTCCTTCTTGTTGGCGGACGATGAGTATGCCTTTATCGATGCTTTGGAAAAGCCTGTAGCGGAATGGAAAAATATTTTACTGAAAGGTAATAAAAGAAACTACTTGATGGAAATGGAACAACCTGAAGAACAAGGATTGATTCCTCTACCAAACAGCCAAAATCCAGGTCAATGGAGTATTGATTATCAGGAAAGGGTAGCCATGGCAGAGAAAATGATCGAAAGCAACATTGAGATTGGTAAAAAAATTGATCAGATGCAAAAAATTGCAAAAAGAAACGCCTATACCCTTGAAGTTTATCAACGGGTAAACGAAATCGTTGGTTTTACCCCCAAATTGTTATTGGCATTGGAGCGTTTTGATCAAGCAAAAAACGAAGAAGAGAGACTGATCGAAAAAGCAAAGATAGTGCAACTTGAAACCGAATTTTATGATTTGAGAAATAAGGTTGAAAAAACCTATGCCAAAACCCGAATCATCCACAAACCCAAGGACTATATTTTGGATCAAGACCACCACCACCATTTGGCCAATCAATTGAAGGCATTCGATTGGCAATTTTACGCTGAGTTACTCCTTTTTGAAAAATTGAACAATCTAAATTGGCATCGTGAAAAAATAAATTAAAATCTCTAATAGTGCCTCAAAATTCTTTAATGCAACTCCAACCGCTATGATTCAGTCATATAAAAAAAGGTATAAAACCTTAACGCATTACAATACCATTGTCATTGGCTCAGGTATAGGTGGACTCACTGCTGCCGCTTTTTTATCCAAAGAAGGTCAAAAAGTTTTGGTGCTGGAGCGACACTATACTGCTGGAGGCTTTACCCATGTTTTTAAACGAAAAGGCTATGAATGGGATGTGGGGATACACTATATCGGAGAAGTACAACGACCCAATAGTGCCATCAGAAAAATGTTTGATTACATTACCGATAGTAAACTGGAATGGGCCGATATGGGGAAGGTTTACGACCGCATCATCATCGGTGATCAGGAATATGAATTCGTGAAGGGGGTAGAAAATTTTAAAAAACAACTGATCCAATATTTTCCTGAGGAAAAAGAAGCCATCAACCAATATGTGGATTTGGTTTTTGACGTGGTTAAATCCATGGGATCCTATTATAGTGTCAAAGCCTTGCCAGCAATCCTTTCAAGATTATTGGGCAGAAAGATGAGAAAAAAATACCTGCAGTATGCCAGCAAAACCACCTACGAAGTAATGCAATCCTTAACCCAAAACGAAACCCTGATTAAGGTACTGACGGGACAGTATGGCGACTATGGCTTGCCCCCAAAACAGAGTAGTTTTGCAATGCACGCCACGGTTGTGAGGCATTATTTTAATGGAGGTAGTTTTCCAATAGGAGGATCATCTCAAATTGCTGAAACCATCGATCCTGTTATTGAAAAAAGCGGTGGTACTATTTTGATTAATGCCGAGGTGGATCATATTCTCACTGAAAAAAACACTGCCGTTGGGGTGCAGATGAAAGATGGAAAGGCATTCCGCGCAAAATATGTTATCAGCAGCACTGGAATTTTTAACACCTATGAAAAACTCATTCCCCCCTCGGTATCCGAAAAATACAAACTGCACCTACAGTTGGAAAAAGTCAATCCATCTGTGGCACATGCCTGCCTTTACATTGGTTTAAAAGGCAGTCCAGAAGCACTCAAATTGCCCAAAAACAATTTGTGGATTTATCCCGAAGAAGGAGATCACGACAGTATAGTGGAAAATTATCTCTCTAACCCCAAAGCTCCTTTTCCTGTGGTCTATGTTTCTTTTCCTGCTGCCAAAGACCCGAGTTGGTCAGCCCGTTATCCCGGCCGCAGTACCATCGACATCATTACCCTCATGCCATTTGACTTGGTCAAACAGTGGCAAGGAACCCGATGGATGAAAAGAGGCAAAGCGTATGAAGAATTTAAAGAGGATATGTCTCAAAGGCTTTTAGAAATCCTATACAATCATTTACCTCATCTCAAAAGTAAAATAGATCACTATGAACTATCAACCCCATTGACCACGCAAAAATTTGTGAATTATAAAGAAGGTGAAATATATGGTATTGACCATACCCCAGAGCGATTCAAACAAAAGTTTTTGCAACCCAAAACCCCCATTAAAAGGTTTTATCTGACCGGACAAGACATCGTTACGGCTGGAGTCGGTGGAGCCATGTTCTCGGGGGTGGTAACCGCCTCCGCTATGGTGGGTAAAAACTTGGTCAAAAAGATCTACAAAAACTAAGCGCTACAGTATGTAATCCGAGGATACAAAGTTGGATTCATTGGAATTCAACAGCGATTCTAATATTTCATTGTTGTAGGGGTTGTCTTTGGAAGCCACAAAAGTTCTGATAGAGAAGGATCTCAAGGCATCAAATACACTCAAAGTACTTACAGCAGAATTTTTTCTCCCAGTAAAAGGATAGACATCTGGTCCTCTCTGGCAGGCACTGTTGAGGTTGACGCGACAAACCAAATTGGCCATGATGTCAATAAGCGGTCCAATTTTTGTGACATCTCTACCAAACAAACTGACTTGTTGACCATATTCTGATGCAGCCATGGCATCCAAAGGTTCATTAATGTCTTTATAGGGAATAACAGGAATGATAGGTCCAAATTGTTCTTCGTGATAGAGACTCATTGAATCATCCACAGGATACATAACCGCAGGGTAGATATAATTTTCAGTCATTTGTCCCCCTTTTTTGTTGAGAACTTTTGCCCCTTTGGAGGTAGCGTCGTCAATAAGGTCTTTGATATATTGTGGCTTGCTGGGCTCAGGCAGTGGGGTGAGGAAAACGTCTTCTTCCCAAGGCAAACCGTATTTTAGTTTGTCGACAGCCTCAGAGAATTTTTTGTTGAACTCTTCGATGATGGACTCATGGACATAAAGTACCTTGAGGGCAGTACAGCGCTGACCATTGAAAGATAGGGTTCCGGAGATGGATTCTTTAACTGTATGTTCCAGGTCGGCATCAGGTAAAACGACACCTGGATTTTTGGCTTCCAAACCAAGAACCAATCGAAGTCTGTTTTTATTGGGATGCTCATCTTGAAGTGCAACGGCAGAGGAGCTGTGCCCTATGAGTGCCAATACGTCCACCTGTCCCGTTTTCATAATGGGTTGTGCAATTTTTCTTCCACGACCAAAAAGAATGTTCACCACACCAGCAGGGAAAGATTCCTGAAAGGCTTTTAATAAAGGAGTAATCAATAGTACCCCGTGCTTGGCAGGTTTAAACACTGCGGTGTTCCCCATCACTATGGCAGGGATCAACAAACAAAAGGTTTCATTGAGTGGATAGTTATATGGGCCCAGACACAAGACAACTCCCAAAGGGCTTCTTCTGATGTGGGCGTGAATGCCTCCTTCTTTTTCAAACTTTGCACTTTTCTGATCTAATTTTTTGTAAGCATCTATGGTATCATAGATATAGTCTACCGTTCGATCAAATTCTTTTTGGGAATCACTGAGATTTTTACCGATTTCCCACATCAGTAATTTTACGACCTCCTCCCGATGTGCTTTCATTTTATCAGCAAAGCGCTCAAGACAATTGAGTCGTTCTCGGACCCGCATGGTTGGCCACTCACCTTTCCCCCGATCAAAAGCTTTGTTGGCAGATTCCAATGCCAAAAGTGCAGGTTCGGATTCCATATCAGGTACAGATCCCAATAAAGTGGGGCCCATTTCGCCATTTTTATTTTCGGTATGGATGCTGGAATAAACCTCAGCCATCTCGCCTTCCCATGTTTTCAACTCCCCACCGATGAGGTATTGATTAAAATGGTTTTCTTGCGGGCGATAGGCCTCAGGAATGTCATTAAGTGTCAGTGAATTTGAACCAGGTACAGACAAAACGTTACTCATTGCTTTGGTTTTGTTTTATGTTTGTATTACAAAGTTAGACAATTTTTTACACAGAGGATAAGGAAAAAGCTTTCCATAGTGCTCTTAACTAAAAATTAACTTTAAAGAAAATGATTTGAAGTATTCAAAGATCAAACGATCTTTTTCATCGCTGTCATGGATTCTCTCAGTTCGTATCCAACGATTTCTACTGGATGAAAACGAATGACCTCATTGACATCGATCAGTTGTCGATTATCCACACCATTGCCTTTACCATCTGCAAAGGGTTTACCGATCACATCTGTATCGATGCCTTTCATAAAATCAACCAACAAAGGTTTGGCTGCGTGATCGAAAAGATAACAGCCATACTCAGCAGTATCAGAGATAACACGGTTCATTTCAAATAATTTTTTTCTGGCAATCGTATTGGCGATCAGGGGTGTTTCGTGAAGGGATTCATAGTAGGCGGATTCCTCCTTGATACCAGAGGCCACCATAGTGTCAAAAGCCAATTCTACGCCTGCACGAACAAAAGCAACCATCAAAACACCATGATCAAAATATTCTTGTTCGGGAATTTCTTGATCGGTAATGGTGGTTTTCTCAAATGCGGTTTCTCCAGTAGCAGCCCTCCATTCCAAGAGGTTTTTATCGTCATTGGCCCAGTCCTCCATCATGGTTTTGGAAAAATGGCCGGACATGATGTCGTCCATATGTTTTTGGAACAAAGGGGTCAAAATTTCCTTTAAAGCCTCAGAAAGTTCGAAAGCTTTAATTTTAGCAGGATTGGACAAGCGATCCATCATATTGGTAATTCCACCGTGCTTGAGGGCCTCGGTGATGGTTTCCCAACCGTATTGAATGAGTTTGGCGGCATAAGCGGGGTCAATGCCCTTTTCCACCATTTTATCAAAAGAAAGAATAGAACCGGTTTGCAATACCCCACAGAGTATGGTTTGCTCTCCCATCAGATCGGACTTTACTTCGGCAACAAAGGAGGATTCCAGTACCCCCGCGCGATGCCCACCTGTTGCTACTGCATAGGCTTTGGCGTATTCTAACCCATGACCTTGGGGATCATTTTCGGGGTGAACAGCGATTAAAGTAGGAACACCAAAACCGCGTAAAAACTCTTCTCTAACTTCAGATCCGGGACATTTGGGGGCGACCATGATCACCGTGAGATCTTTTCGTATGGTCATTCCCTCCTCTACGATGTTAAAACCGTGTGAATAGGACAGGGTCGCTCCTTTTTTAATCAAAGGAACAACAGCTTCTATTACTGAACTGTGGTTTTTGTCGGGAGTCAGATTGATCACCACATCGGCAGTGGGAACAATCTCTTCATAATTCCCTACATTAAAATTATTGTCCACGGCATTTTGGTAGGAGGCTCTTTTTTGATCAATGGCCCCTTGACGAAGGGTATAGCTGATGTCCAACCCAGAATCGCGCATGTTGAGTCCTTGATTGAGTCCCTGAGCGCCACACCCCACAATCACGATTTTTTTTCCTTTGAGGGCGTCCACTCCTTGATCAAATTCTGATTGATCCATAAAACGGCACTGCCCGAGTTGTTCTAATTTTTCTGCTAATGAAAGTTGATTAAAATAATTGGCCATTGTATTTCTAGGTTTATGTTAGTTATCTGATTTAAATTTTTTGAGAATTTCACTGATGCCCATTTTGGATTTGGTAATCGAAATCCGCCCAGATCGAACAAATTGAAGTAAACCAAAAGGGGCTAAATCATGGTACAAGCGGTCGGTTTCTTTTCTAAAACCTGTTTTTTCGATGACAAAATATTCGGGAGAAACCGTGACTATATTGGCATGGCTCTCTTTGATGATATTTTGAATGTGTCTTTCTTCAAACAAAGCGCTGGATTTGACTTTGTAAAGCGCACTTTCTTGAAAAATGGTTTCCTCATCGGTATGGTAAAAAGCACGAATCACATCCACTTGCTTTTCGATTTGCTTGATGAGTTTTTTGACACTCTCCTCTGTAACATTAACGATGATAATGAATCGGAAAACATCTTTGATTTCGGATTGTGAGGTGGTTAAACTTTCAATGTTGATATGACGCTTTAAAAATATAGACGAAATGCGGTTCAACAAGCCCACATTATTTTCAGAATAAATTGAAACGGTATAGGTTTTCTCCATTTGAAATTTGAATTATTTTAAACGAATATCAGAAACCGAGGCTCCAGAGGGGATCATGGGAAAGACATTATCTTCTTTCTCAACACAAACTTCTAAAAAATAAGGTTTGTCTGAAGCAATCATTTTAGCCACTGCTGCATCCAAATCCTCCCTTTTTTCCACCCGGTCTGCTTCCAAATGATATCCTTTAGCGATGGCGACAAAGTTCGGGTTAACCATCTCGGTGGAGGCATAGCGTTTGTCAAAAAACAATTGTTGCCATTGTCTTACCATTCCCAAAAATTCATTATTCAATACAACTATTTTTACGGCGGCCTGTGTTTGGAAAATGGTACCTAATTCTTGAATGGTCATCTGATATCCGCCATCCCCGATCACAGCTACGACTTCTCTTTCGGGGGCCCCCATTTTGGCACCGATTGCGGCCGGTAGTGCAAAACCCATGGTTCCCAGCCCACCAGAGGTTACATTACTTCTGGATCTAACAAAATCGGCATAACGACAAGCCACCATCTGGTGTTGTCCCACATCGGTGACGATTACAGCGTCGCCCTTAGTGTGTTTGTTGATAGATACGATGGCTTCACCCATGGTGAGCCCTCCATTTTTAGGATGGATGTCTTTGTCAATGACTTCCTTTACCTCTACTTTCATCAATTCTTCAAAACGTCCGATCCATTGTTTGTGTGATTTCTTTTCGACAAGCGGTATAAGGGCGTTTAAACTTTCCTTACAATCTCCCAGAACGGGAACATCTGCCTTTATATTTTTATTGATTTCAGCAGGGTCGATTTCGAAGTGGATTATTTTGGCTTGTTTGGCATAGGAATTCAAATCTCCTGTTACACGATCGTCAAAACGCATTCCGATGGCGATCAGAAGATCGCACTCGTTGGTCAATAAATTGGGGCCATAATTCCCATGCATTCCTACCATTCCCACATTGAGTGGATGAGATGTTGGAAGGGCCGAAAGTCCCAAAATGGTCCATGCAGCTGGGATACCTGATTTTTCCACAAACGCCTTGAATCGCTCTTCTGCTTCTCCCAGAATGACACCTTGCCCCCAAACGATAAATGGTTTTTTGGCTTGGTTGATCAATTCAGCGGCTTGTCTTACGGCATTGGTATCCAAAACAGGAATGGGGTTGTAACTCCTCACCCCTTTGCATTTTTGATAGGCAAAATCAAAAGTATCAAATTGAGCGTCTTTGGTGATATCAATCAATACCGGTCCTGGTCTGCCCGATCTGGCAATGTAAAATGCTTTTGCAAAAATTTCAGGAATTTCTGAAGCTTTGGTAATTTGATAATTCCATTTGGTGACTGGAGTCGAAATACCAATGATATCGGTTTCTTGGAAAGCATCGGAACCCAAAAGTTTGGAGGCAACCTGACCTGTAATACAAACCATGGGGGTAGAATCGATTTGAGCATCAGCAATACCCGTTACCAAATTGGTAGCTCCCGGTCCTGAGGTGGCAATGGCCACCCCTACTTTTCCAGAAGTTCTGGCGTAGCCTTGGGCAGCGTGGGTCGCCCCTTGTTCGTGCCGGGTCAGAACGTGATTTAACTGATCCTGAAACTTATACAATTCATCATACACCGGCATGATGGCACCTCCAGGGTAACCATAGATCAAGTCTACTCCCTCAGCCAACAAGCAGCGAATGACTGCCTCAGCACCGCTAATATTGATGCTTTCATTTTCTAGCTCTTGCAATGCAATTTGTTCTTTTGTTTTCATAGTTCTAAAGATCGGTAACACAACCCTCGGAGGCTGTTGCCACACTGTTTATGTATTTGTACAATACCCCTTTTGAAAATTTATAAGGAGGTTGTACCCAATTTTTTCTTCTTGCTTCTATTTCTTCATCGGTTAAATCAACAGTCAAACGATTGGTCTCTGCATCAATTGTTATCTGATCTCCGTCTTGAAGCAGACCAATGACTCCCCCCTCTTGTGCTTCAGGGTCAATATGTCCCACCACAAAACCGTGGGTACCTCCTGAAAATCTCCCATCGGTGATCAAGGCCACCTCTTTACCCAATCCCGCACCCATAATGGCTGCAGTTGGCTTTAACATTTCAGGCATACCTGGCCCTCCTTTTGGGCCCTCGTAGCGGATGACCACTACATCACCTTTTTGGACCTTGCCTTGACCAATTCCAGCATTGGCGTCGTATTCCCCATCAAATACACGTGCCGGGCCTACGAACTTCAGCCCCTCTTTTCCAGTAATTTTAGCCACTGAGCCCTGCGAGGCTAAGTTCCCTTTTAGTATTCTGATGTGTCCAGTCGGTTTAATTGGATTGTCAAGGTTTCTGATCAAATCCTGACCCTCTTGAAGGGGGGGGACATCTGCTAGGTTTTCGGCTAAGGTTTTACCCGTAATGGTCATGCAATCTCCATGAAGCAAGCCATTCGCTAACATGAATTTTAACACCGCTGGAATTCCTCCAATGGCATGTAAATCTTTCATCAAATATTTACCGCTGGGCTTGAGATCTGCTAAAAATGGTGTACTGTCACTTATTTTTTGAAAATCATCAATGCTTAGGTCAATATTCGCTGCATGTGCAATGGCCAGAAAGTGCAGCACAGCATTGGTAGATCCACCCAAAACAGCAATCAAACGCAGCGCATTTTCCAGTGATTTATTGGTAACAATATCCAAAGGTTTTAGATCTTTCTCTATCAATTGCCGCATGGCAAGGCCAACCGCTTTACAATCATCAATTTTTTCTTGACTCACCGCTGGATTGGAGGAGCTGTAGGGCAATGACATTCCCAGAGCCTCAATGGCAGAGGCCATCGTATTGGCTGTATACATCCCTCCACAAGCACCGGCTCCAGGACAGGCATTTTGTATAACTTTTTTATACTCTTTTTCGTCTATTTTTCCAGCGACTTTTTCCCCCCAAGCTTCAAAAGCAGAGACTACATCCAATTCTTTGTCTTTAACACAACCCGAGGCAATGGTTCCACCATAAACCAAGATACTAGGGCGATTCAACCGCAACATGGCCATTAAGGCACCGGGCATGTTTTTGTCACAGCCCACTACAGTTACCACACCGTCGTACGACATGGCTTGAACAACTGTTTCAATTGAATCCGCAATGATGTCCCTTGAAGGCAAGGAAAAACGCATTCCTGGGGTTCCCATTGAAATCCCGTCACTTACCCCTATGGTATTAAAAATCAAACCCAACATTTGATGGGGGGCGATACCATGCTTCACGTGAACAGATAAATCGTTCAAGTGCATGTTACATGGATTCCCCTCATAACCTGTGCTAGCAATACCGATCTGTGGTTTATTAAAATCCTCATCGGTCATACCAATGGCATGCAACATGGCTTGTGCTGCGGGTTGAGTGGGGTCTTGGGTTACACGCTGACTGTATTTGTTGAGCTCCATTTAAAGGAATTTTATGCTAATTTAAGGGCTAACTGCCATTGGCCCACAATGTTCTGTTTTTTTAGACTATACCCAAAAGAAATTAAATCATTATAAAGTATTGATTATTAATTATTTAACCAATACTAATTAATACATCCAGAGATGAAAAAAATAAATTGAGTTACCTTTATAAAAATCAAAGTCCCAAAAATACCTAACAATGAAAAATAACAAACAAAAATTGATTGAAACTTTACACGAAAAACAAAAGGCTTTTTTTGCATCACAGATTACCCATGGGAATGCCTTTAGAATAGAGAAGCTCAGGGCTTTAAAAAAAGAAATACAACACAGGGAAAAGGACATTTATCAGGCACTAAAAAAAGACCTCAGAAAGTCGGGTTTTGAGTCAATGACCTCAGAAACGGTTTTGGTAGAGAAGGAAATTGACAAAATGATACGAATGCTCCCGCTTTGGAACCGTCCCCAACGGGCAAAAAGCAGTTTGATTAATTTTCCTTCCAAGGACTATATCATCCACGAGCCTTATGGGAATACCCTTGTCATCAGTCCATGGAACTATCCCTTTCAGTTGGCAGTCACTCCGCTGGTTGGGGCTATAGCTGCTGGAAATACCGTCGTATTAAAACCCTCTGAATATGCCTCGCAAACAGGCAAAGTCATCAGTGAGATCATTGCGTGTGTTTTTGATCCTGGCCATGTTGCAGTAGTAGAGGGAGATGCATCAATTGCAACTGCTTTACTCCAAAAAAAATGGGATTTCATCATGTTTACCGGTAGTACGGCCATTGGAAAAATCATTGCCAAAGCAGCTGCAGAACACCTCACGCCCACCACCTTGGAATTGGGAGGAAAAAGCCCCTGTATTGTCGATGATTCGGCACCCATTGTTATGACCGCAAAAAGATTGGTTTGGGGGAAATTCCTAAACTGCGGACAGACTTGTATAGCTCCGGACTATCTTTTGGTTCACGAAAAGATAAAGGATAAATTGACCCAAGAAATCATCAAGCAAATTGAAAAAGCTTTTGGCGAAAATCAGGAAAATTCTGACGATTATGGTAGGATTGCACACCAGAGGCATTTCGATAAATTAAAAGCCTCACTAAAAAATCATAACATCATATATGGAGGATCGACCAACGAAAAAGATTTTTTCTTCAGTCCAACCCTAGTGGATGAACCTGCCTTGGACAGTGAACTGATGCAGGAAGAGATTTTTGGGCCCATTTTGCCCATCATCTCCTATAAAACTGAGGACGAAATACACGACATCTTTAAAGGCAGGGAGCGACCATTGGCTTTTTATATCTTTTCTAAACGAAAAAAATTCATCAAGCAACTTTTCAACCGCTATTCTTTTGGAGGTGGAGTAGCCAACGATTCCATTATCCAATTTGCCAATGACAACCTGCCTTTTGGAGGGGTGGGTCACAGTGGGATGGGAGCCTATCACGGGAAATACAGTTTTAAAAATTTTACCCATGAAAAACCCATCATCAAACGCAGCTTTTGGTTTGATCTTCCCGGTCGCTATGCACCTTATCCAAAGTCCTTATCTTTATTGAAATTTTTATTAAAAAACCTTTAATGTCTGAAAAGAAAGTAAGTGAAGCTATCGAGTTTCGACGCTCGGTAAGGATTTTTGACGATAAAAAAGAGATCGACCCTAAAGTGGTCAAAAAATGTGTTGAGCAAGCCATTCTCGCTCCAAACAGCAGTAACCTTCAATTGTGGGAGTTTTATCACATTACCTCTAGCGAAGAAGTCAAAAAAATTGCCAAGGCTTGCTTTAATCAGCCCGCCGCCAAAACAGCGAAGCAATTTGTTATCCCCATAGTCCGAAAAGACTTATGGAAAAGAAGAATTGCCTCCAATGTTGCTTTTATTCAATCAGAGTTTGAAAAATCAAAAAACAAAGACGAAAAAAAGAAGAAGGGCGCCATTTCCTATTATCAAAAAATCCTCCCCAAAATCTATGGGGCTGGAAATTTGAGGGGTTGGGCCAATCATATCACTACTTTTTTTAATGGGCTTAACAAGGTGGTTTACCGTCAAGTCAAAAAATCAGACATGCGCGTGGTAGTACATAAGAGTACCGCATTGGCAGCGCAGAATTTTTTGGTGAGCATGGCAGGCAACGGTTATGATACCTGCACCATGGAGGGATTTGATTCCCTACGGATCAAAAAAATATTAGACTTGCCTGCTGCTGCAGAAATAAGTATGGTGATCGGTTGTGGAATCCGCACCAAAAAGGGCATCTATGGACCCCGCTTTAGGGTTCCTTTCGACGAGGTTTATTTTGAAAAATAAATCAATTTTCCCTATCCCAACCAACCTTCCCGATCGAAACCATAGAACTTCTCAATAGCAAGATAGGACTGCGCACTTTGATGACCTACAGGAATGTGGACTACGACAAGGCCATGGAGCGTATTCTTTACGAAAAAAAACTGCGCACCCTTCAAACCGAATTGATCAAACTGCAACATTGGGTAATTGAGCAGGAAAAAAAGGTAGTCATCTTATTTGAAGGAAGGGATGCTGCTGGAAAAGGGGGAGCCATCCGAAGGATTACCCAACGCATGAACCCCAGGCACATTAAAATCGTTGCGTTGAACGTACCCACCTACGACGAAAAAAAACTGTGGTTTTTTCAGCGTTACATCAACCAATTGCCTAAGCCTGGAGAGATGGTCTTTTTTGATCGAAGTTGGTACAACCGTGCTGTAGTAGAACCTGTGAATGGATTTTGTACTCTAATAGAATACGACCGTTTTATGGGACAGGTTAACGCCTTTGAAAAAATGCTTTTGGAATCGGAAGCCTATTTGATCAAAATCTATTTTTCGATCAGCAAAGAAGAACAGCAGTATCGCTTTGAAGAGATCAAAAAAAATCCACAAAAAAATGGAAAATCACCCGTGTTGACCTTAATGCGCAAGCCCTTTGGGACGACTACACCCGCTATAAAGAACTCATGTTTGATAAAACCAACACTTCCCAAGCTCCCTGGCAAATCATCGATGCCAATCGTAAAACCGTTGCACGCATAGAAGCCATTGAATATATTCTTGAACAAATACCTTATCAAAAAAAATAAATTTGATGCATTTGTGTTTTGTCGATTAAGTAAAGTTGGTCTGTATTATTTGATATCGAATAATAGTTTAAATTCGCAAACAATGAGACCCTATATCCTATCCGAGTGTCATTGGAAAGATTTAAAAACCCAACGCTTTGAATTGGCAGTATTGCCATGGGGAGCAACCGAGGCGCACAATTATCATTTGCCCTACGGAACGGACGTCTATGAAGCCGATGCCATCGCTGCAGAATCGGGCAAAAAAGCTTGGGAAAAAGGAGCCAAAGTGGTGGTTTTACCTACCCTTCCCTTTGGAGTCAATACGGGCCAAACAGACATTTATTTGGACATGAACATGAGACCGAGCACCCAAATGGCAGTACTTAAAGATGTTTTGACTGTGCTCAACCGCCAAGGCGTAAAAAAGTTCCTGATTCTCAACAGTCATGGCGGTAATGATTTTAAAATCATTTTGAGAGAATTGGGGCTTGAGTTTCCCAAAATGTTTCTGAGTACTTGCAATTGGTTTCAAGCCTTGGACAAGTCGCAATATTTTGAGGAGGAAGGAGACCATGCCGACGAGATGGAAACCAGTATCATGATGCACATCAAGCCTGAGTTTGTCTTGTCGCTTTCCGAGGCTGGGATGGGCAAAGAAAAGAAAAACGTCATCAAGGCTTTTCGTGAAAAATGGGCTTGGAAAGAAAGGAAATGGTCCGAAATAACCGAAGATACCGGAACAGGAAACCCAAAAAAATCAACTGCTGAAAAGGGAAAAAAGTTTTTTAATGATGTGACGGATAAAATCAGTGAGTTGATTCAGGACATTTGTAAAACCCCTCCAGATCAATTGTATCAATAAAGTAAAGCTTATGTCTTTTTCTTACAAACAAATTTTAGTCCCTTCCCTCTTCCTTTTTATTTTTCAAGTTGCTTGGGGGCAAAAATTCAATAAAGACTATGTCCTTAAAATTGGAAAAACTTCTGAGGAAATCGTTTTGGACGGCCTATTAAACGAAAGCGTTTGGGAGATCGCAGATGTTGCGGATAATTTTTCCATGATTCTTCCCCAAGACGACCGTAAGGCCACCCAGTTTTCGGAAGTGAGAATGGCCTATGACGATAGAAACCTATACCTCGCAGTGGTTTTTTATAACAACACCATTAAAGGAGATTATGTGGTAGAATCCTATAAAAGAGATTTCAGTTTTGGCAAGAATGACAATTTTTTGGTGGCCATTGATCCTTTTAACAACATGACTACAGGCTTTGCCTTTGGGCTGAATGCCTATGGAGCCCAGTGGGATGGCACCATGTATGACGGCCGTCGAGTGGACTTGAATTGGGACACCAAATGGTATTCGGAAGTGGCTTTCGATGAAGAAAAATGGACGGCTGAAATTGCCATTCCACTCAAATCCATACGCTATGATGAAAAGCTTACCCAATGGGGCATCAGTTTTAGTCGCTTGGATCTTAAAGCCAGTGAAAAATCCGGATGGACACCAGTTCCCCGTCAATTTCCATCCATTACAATGGCCTATTCCGGGGTATTGGACTGGGATGCACCCCCCCCTTCTCAGGGATCGAATGTTTCATTTATCCCTTATCTTTTGGGCGAAATTGACAGCCCTCAAAAAAACATCACTGATCAGCAACTCAATGCCGGCGCGGATCTAAAACTCAATCTGACCTCCTCTCTCAATTTGGATGTAACCCTCAATCCCGATTTTTCCCAGGCGGAGGTGGACCAACAGGTAACCAATCTGGATCGTTTTGAACTCTTCTTTCCAGAAAGAAGGCAGTTTTTTCTGGAAAATGCCGACCTCTTTGCCAATTTTGGCTATGATAATATTCGACCCTTTTTTTCCAGGCGTGTTGGACTTCAAAACCCCATTATTGGTGGAATTCGACTGAGTGGAAACATAGACGAAAAGTGGAGGATTGGATTATTGGATATTCAAACCCAAGAGGACAAAGAAATTGGAATTCCAAGTGAAAATTTTGGTGTTTTCAGTTTACAACGCAAAGTCTTGGATCGCTCTTCTATCGGGATGATTTTTGTTAACAAGCAAAGCATGGGTGAGGTAGAAAACTTCAAAAATAAAAGCGGGGAATACAACCGTAATTTCGGTTTGGAATACAACTATTTTTCGGCGGATAATCTGTGGAATGGCAAATTGATGTACCTCAAATCCTTTAGTCCAAGGGTGAGCGATGACGATGCCATTTTTGCAGGTAACCTCACCTATAACGACAATAACTTCTTAGGGAATTTCCAATTAGAATATGTGGGGGAAAATTACAATGCCGATGTGGGCTATGTTCCTCGAACCCATTATTATAAATTTGATACTACATTCAAATATTTGTTTTTCCCCAGACAAGAATCAAAGGTTTTGTCCCACGGCCCAATGGTCGGGAGCATTCAATATTTCAATTTTGACGGGTTGGGTATCGACAGAGGAACGGAGCTGGGCTATGAGGTCAATTTTAAAAACAGGAGTGAAATGGCCCTTACTTTTGAAAATCAATTCATCATCCTACAAAATCCATTTGATCCCATAAGAACAGGTATTCTAAGTCTTGAGGCACTGACCAAACATCGGTGGAACAGCATCAATCTGGAATACGAATCCAAGCCCCAAAGTCTATTTACCTATGCGCTTAAATCCTCCTATGGGGGCTACTTTCAAGATGGGAAAAGGTGGCTGTTTTTCAGCGAAATGGGCTACCGCTTTCAACCTTATGTGGAATTGAACACCTTGGTCAGTTACAACCACATTGAACTAGAGGCACCTTGGGGAACCAATGGATTCTGGTTGCTGGGGGTGAAATCGAACTTTACTTTTACCAGAAATATTTTCTTTTCCAATCTCTATCAATACAATGAGCAACAAAAACTGTGGAATTTCAATTCTCGTTTTCAATGGCGTTACAAACCAGCATCAGACATTTTTTTGGTGTTTAACAGCAGTGATACCCAAATGCTAACGCCCAATAGAAATTGGAATCTTACCCTAAAAATCAATTATTGGATCAACCTCTAAGAAAAACCTAAAAGGCATAACCACTACTGGGCTGTTTTTCGCTTTCCCGAAATTGCTCTAAACCAGATTTCAACCAGTCCCTGTAGGTTGCCGTATCCGAATATTGAACGGGAGGATTGAGGAGGGTTGCATCGGCTGTCATCAAAACATAATAAGGTTGGGAAGCAGAGGCAAAATTCAGGTTCTGAAAAGTCGCCCATTTTTCTCCAACGGTATGAATGGTTTTGATCCTGCCACTGGGAAATTGGAAGTTGAATTGCTCGGCCTCGGGTAATTCTTTTCGGTCATCAACATAGAGGGATATGATCACAAACTCTTCTTTCAACAAACGAAAAACTTCGGGTTGTGACCAGACATTTTCTTCCATTTTTCTGCAGTTGACACAGGCCCAACCGGTAAAGTCCAATAAGATGGGTTTGTCTTGGGCCTCAGCATAGGCCCTTCCCTTTTCGTAATCCTTAAAGCAATTCAATCCCAAGGGACATTCGGAGTCGGAAGGGTAAATACTGTAAAACACTGGAGGGGGAAAGCCACTCAAAAGGGTGAGTTGTCCATCTTGATTCTTACCCAAACCGGGGATCAAATAAAAAATAAAGAGCATCACCAAAAAAGTAAATAAACGTTGGAACACAGAAATCTTCGCCCCCTTTACATCGTGGGGAAAGCGTAACCATCCCATAAGGTAAACGAATAATAGAATGGAAATCAGCAACCATATCCCCACAAAAACTTCGCGTTTAAGGATTCCCCAATGCCCCACCAAATCAGCATTGGATAAAAACTTCAAAGCCAAAGCCAACTCCAAAAAACCCAGGGTTACTTTAACTTTGGTCATCCATCCTCCTGATTTGGGAATGGATTTGAGTGCATTGGGGAAAAAAGCCAATAGTCCAAAAGGCAAGGCCAAGGCAAAACCAAAACCAGCCATTCCAATGGTCAATTGGGTTGCTCCCCCCTCGGCGGTGAGTGAACCTGCAAGCAGTGACCCCAAAATAGGGCCCGTACAGGAAAAGGAAACAATTGCCAAAGTGAGCGCCATAAAAAAGATGCCCAAAACGCCACCACTTGAAGCCGCTGCGTCGGAGCGATTCCCCCAACTACTGGGTAAGGTCAATTCGTAATAACCAAAAAAGGAAAAGGCAAAAAAGACAAATACCGCAAAAAACATCAGGTTCATCACAATGTTGGTCGATAGGGTATTCAAAATTTGGGGGTCTAAGGCATCCAAAAAGTGAAAAGGTAAACTCATCAGGACGTAGATCAACAGTATAAAAAAACCATAGAGCAGGGCACGAACTACCCCACTGCTTTTACTGGTACTTTGCTTTAGAAAGAAGGAGACCGTTAGAGGAATCATTGGGAAAACACAAGGGGTAAGCAGTGCAATCAACCCCCCGACAAAGCCCAATAAAAACAAATTCAACAAAGGGTTATCACTTTTTTGGTCTTGGTCTTGCAACAATAATTCCTTATTCTTAAGCGATAATTGTAATGCCTGCGATTTTTTTAAACTTTCCGAGTCAACGGTTTTTTGTTCGGCTGCCACAGCTTTGGAAATATCCAATACAAAACGAAAGGGCTCATTCCTAAAAATACATATCTTGTCATCACAAGCTTGAAAATTAATTTCTCCAGAAATTGCTCCCAACTCAGGTTGGATCAATCTAATTTTTTGTTGGAAAGTACCCTCCACCTCAAACCAAGATAAATCCATTTCAAAAATGGGATCAAAAGCTGTAACGGTTTCACTCTCCTGCATTTTTCCAACCAACTCAAAGGCAGTCCCCACCTCTTGAAAAATAAACTCGGTAGGCAAAGGCCCGTCTTTGGGAAGGTTCTGAGAATACAAATGCCATTTGGGTTGAACCGATGCTTTAAAAATCAGCAAGTACTCGGTATCCGATTGCTTTTTAAAGTCCGTCGTCCAAACCACAGGATTTTGCCCTTGGAGTCCTACCACCCAAAAAAATAACAGTAAAAAAACTTTTCTAATCATCCTATCCTAATTAACCATATGTCTAAAGTGTCGAAATCCGCCAAAAAACGCTGATCGGCCCTTTTACCAACAATCCAAACGATATCATCGCCTGAACAGAGCAACCATTGTGCTTCTTTTTGGAGAAGAGAAAACTTTTCGTCTTTAAAGTATTTACTCAATTTTTTTCTCCCTCTCATCCCATTGGGATAAAAATAATCACTTTGGTTCCATTTTCTTAAGATCAGAGGAAACTTTAACTTGGATTTGTCCAATAATAAAGTTTTTGGATCTCCTTTTTTAAAGCTTTTTTCGTGCGAGAAAAACAACTTTAAAGGATGGTCAATGGACGACATTTCTAAATCAATGGTATAGGATTCGGTTGCTGAATGATCAAGGGAACTCAACAATAAATATACCCTGTCTTTAATCAACCTATGGGTGTCTGAAAAAAGCTGTTTGCCGCTTTGTGCATCGACCAACTTTTCGAGGTCAGCAAGGTTTCTGAAACCATAGGGAGCAAACAAGGCATGCAGGTAATAACCCAATGATGACAGGGATTTCAGCGCATCAATCGAAATTTTAAAACCCTGTTCCTGGGGGATGATATTTTGGTTTTTAAAATCCTCAATAACGCCATCCAATACCGCCTGAGCTTGTCCCAAATACGACAATGTTTCCTGAAATTGTGCATCGAAATTCGGTTCTCTTTTTTTCCAAAGTGGAATGACTTCATGCCTAAGGGCATTGCGCAAATAATCGGTTTTGACATTGGAAGCATCTTCTCTCCATTCGATTTTATTTTCCCTTGCATAATTTTTGATTTCTTTACGAGAAAAAGGCAACAAAGGACGAAGGATTTTTCCTCTACGCTCTGGGATACCCAATAGCCCTCTTAGGCCAGAGCCCCGCATGGTATTGATCATAAAAGTTTCTATGGCATCATCGGCATGATGGGCCACCAAAATCAAATCATAGTCGTTTTCGGAACACAACTTATCAAACCATTGGTATCGCAATTCTCGTGCCGCCATTTGAATAGACACTTTTGTTTCTAAAGCATGAGTTTGGGTATCAAAGTTTTGAATGTGACATTTTAAGTTATTTTTTTGGGCTAAATTTTGGATCCAAATAGCATCGCCCTCACTGGCCGTACCTCTTAATTGAAAATTGCAATGGGCCACCGCAGGGAGAAGTCCCGATTTTAAACACAGATCCAATAATACACAACTGTCTACCCCACCGCTCAATGCCAGGAGAAGTTTTTGATCCTCGAGTCGAGGAAAATATTTTGACAAATGATTTTGGAACTTCTGAAACATGAGCAAAATTAAGGATTTTGGAACAGCCGAGATGTAATTTTGACTACACTTATTTTCTTTTTAAAACCTTAGTTATGTGGGGATTTCTGAATAATAATTAATGATTTTGCCAAAAAAAATAAAATTCGGATATTTGCATTTCAAATGAAAGATGCTTCGACATATTCTATGGAAACCGTTAATTATTTTTTTTCGGCTCCACTTCGTCCACGCCGCCCCTAGCGGGTATATTTCTCTATTCGAGACTCAGGTGCGTCCAGTCTCTCCTTGCATCAATCACAATTTATTTTTTAAACCTAATCAACTTTGTCAATAATGGAACTAGTTATTGCCAACGCAAAACATATCATTCACGCACAATCCATTAGCACCTGTATAGGGGAGTCGGCTAAAATGCGGGGGACGGGCATAGCAAGAAGAAGTCCCGAATACATCAGTAAAAAGATGGAAACGGGCAATGCAGTCATTGCTTTAGAAGACAATGAATTTGCAGGGTTTTGCTATATTGAAATTTGGGGACATGGCAAATATGTCGCCCATTCCGGCCTGATTGTCTCCCCAAAACATCGTGGAAAAGGACTTGCCATGCAAATCAAACAAAAGGTGTTTGATTTGTCCAAAGATAAATTTCCAGATGCCAAAATTTTTGGAATCACCACTGGTAAGGCGGTGATGCGAATCAATTTCGAGTTGGGATATCGACCGGTATCTTTTTCAGAGCTAACGGACGATCCTGAATTTTGGAAAGGCTGTCAGACCTGTAAAAATTATGATGTTCTCACCCGTACAGAAAGAAGTATGTGCTTGTGTACCGGCATGTTGCACGACGCCAAACATTAATAAATATAGTTAATAATATAATGGAAAATAAAAAATTAGTATTGGCATACAGCGGGGGTTTGGATACTTCTTACTGCTTGATGAAACTATCCAAGCAAGGTTATGAAGTCCACGCCATCAGTATCAATACCGGAGGTTTTGATGCCCATGAGGTAGCGGAAATGAAAACCAAAGCCTTGCAGATGGGGGCCCATACCTATCAATCCATCAATGCTTTGTCCTCCTTTTACGAAAAGGTGGTCAAATATTTGGTGTTTGGAAACGTTCTCAAAAACAATACCTATCCCCTATCGGTCAGTGCCGAGAGAATTGTCCAAGCCATGGAGATTGTTACCTATGCTAAAAAAATTGGAGCGGATGCCATCGCCCATGGGAGCACTGGGGCAGGCAACGACCAAGTAAGATTCGATTTGATTTTTCAAGTCATGGCGCCTGGCATTGAAATCATCACCCCCATAAGAGACCAACAGCTTTCTAGAGAAGCAGAAATCAACTACCTCAAAGAGAATGGGGTGGCCCTTTCATGGGAAAAAGCACAGTACTCCATCAACCAAGGATTGTGGGGAACCAGTGTGGGCGGTAAGGAAACTTTGACTTCCCAAGACAGCCTACCCGAATCCGCCTATCCGTCTCAACTTGAAAAAAGAGAATCTGAAAAAGTAAGCCTTCATTTTGAAAAAGGGGAACTAATAGGAATTGATGACCAGATGGACAATCCGGTCAACAACATCATTAAATTACAAGAAAAAGCCCAAAAATTTGCTATTGGGAGAGACATCCATGTCGGGGATACCATCATCGGTATCAAAGGGAGGGTTGGCTTTGAAGCCGCTGCTCCTCTATTGATCATCAAGGCCCATCACCTGCTCGAAAAACACACTTTGAGCAAATGGCAACAGTTCCAAAAGGAACAATTGGGTAATTTCTATGGAATGTTACTCCACGAAGGACAATATTTAGATCCAGTAATGCGTGACTTGGAGGCTTTTTTGAGCAACAGTCAATCAACGGTAAGTGGAAAAGTATTTGTAACCCTCCACCCCTTCAGGTTTGAACTCAATGGGATCGAATCGGATCATGATCTGATGAATGCCGCTTTTGGAAGTTATGGAGAAGAAAACAAGGGTTGGTCTGCCGAAGACGCCAAAGGCTTTATTAAGCTGCTCTCCAATCAAAATAAAATATACCAATTTGTAAATAAAGAAAAATGAAGAAAGTCGGTATCATAGGGGGATCGGGTTATACTGGAGGAGAATTAATTCGACTGGTATTGCATCACCCTGCACTGGAATTGGATTTTGTATACAGTACCACCCGACCTGGAACACCACTTCACGATACCCATTTGGATCTACTCGGCAGCGGAGCACCCGATTTTACCGCTTCCATCAATCCAGATGTAGATGCGGTATTCCTATGCGTAGGGCATGGTAAATCGGCTGAGTTTTTGGAAAAAAATCAATTTTCTAAAAAGACAATTATTATTGATTTGAGCAACGATTTTAGATTGAAAAAAGACGCTCAATTTCAGGATTATGATTTTGTATATGGGTTACCAGAAAACCAGCGGGAAAAGATAGAAAAAGCCAATGCCATTGCCAATCCTGGTTGTTTTGCCACCGCCATACAATTGGCCCTATTACCTTTGGCAAAAGAAGGCATGATCAATTCCGCTGTCCATGTCAACGCCACCACAGGAAGTACAGGAGCGGGCGTAGGATTAAGCCCCACAGGACATTTTAGCTGGAGAAACAACAACGTCTCTTGGTACAAACCTTTTACCCATCAACATTTGGGAGAAATCGGAGAAACCTTGGAGCATCCCAAAATCTATTTCCTTCCCCAAAGAGGAAATTTTACAAGAGGGATTTTTGCCAGTTGCTACACCGCATATGAAGGAGATGTAAAAAACGCTATTGAAATGTACAAAGCCTATTACAAAAGTCATCCCTTTACTCATGTCTCAGACAATGAGCTTACTTTAAAACAAGTGGTCAATACGAATCATTGTGTGATACACCTACACCAATTCGAGGATCAACTGCTCATCACATCAGTCATTGACAATTTGGTAAAAGGCGCCTCAGGTCAAGCCCTACAGAACTTAAACCTCATCATGGGATGGGAAGAAAATTTAGGGCTTCAGCTTAAAGCCAGTGTTTTTTAAAATTTAAAAGAATCAAAATGAAAATAGCCATCATCGGATCAGGAAATTTGGGGTTGAGTATTGCAAAAGGTTTGGTATATAACAATACCTATACTTCTCTTTACTTGACCAAAAGAGATCTTAGTGCCATTGAAAAATGGGAGGAGTACACCAATGTCAAAGTGACATCGGACAATCAAGAGGCCGTAAAAAATGCCGACATCATCATATTTACGGTTCAGCCCAAACAGTTTGACTGGATCCTAGAGGAAATCAAAGATGTATTGACCGACAAACACGTATTAATTTCTGCCATTACCGGTTATAGTATCCAGCGGATGGAAGAAAAAGTGGGAGCAAACTATCCCATCATCAGAAGCATGCCCAATACCGCTATTTCAGTTGGAAAATCCATGACCTGTTTGTGTTCCAATACAATGGGAGAAAAAAGGATTGCCATCGCTGAAGCCATCTTTAACGGTTTGGGAACCACCATCAATATTGATGAAAAACAAATGCAAGCCGCTACCGTGGTTTGTGCTAGTGGTATTGCCTTTTGGATGCGACTGATCCGAGCCACAACACAAGGAGGGGTACAGATGGGTTTTGATGCGGATGAATCCATGCGGATGTCGATGTTTACCGCCTTAGGGGCGGCCAGTCTATTGATTGAAACCAACTCCCATCCCGAAACAGAGATCGACAAGGTCACGACCCCACAAGGATGTACCATTGCGGGATTGAACGAAATGGAACACCAAGGGCTGAGTTCATCACTCATAAAAGGTTTGATGGCCTCTTTTGATAAAATCAATGAAATTAAAATGCAATGAAACTATTTGACGTTTACCCACTCTATGACGTTTGCCCCGTAAAGGCAAAAGATGTCCATGTATACGATGAGGCGGGAACGGAATATTTGGATCTGTACGGGGGCCATGCGGTGATCTCCATAGGACACAGCCATCCCCATTATGTCAATAGATTGCAAGAGCAATTGCAGAAAATTGCTTTTTACTCCAATGCGGTAGAAAACCCGCTACAGCAAAAATTAGCAGACGAAATCGGGGAGCAATCCTGCTTACACGAATACCAATTATTCCTGTGTAGCTCTGGAGCTGAAGCCAATGAAAATGCGCTTAAATTGGCTTCTTTTCACACCGGTAAAAAAAGAGTGGTGGCTTTTAAAAATGCTTTTCACGGCCGAACCTCCGCGGCTGTTGCTGCAACGGACAACCAAAACATAAATGCACCACTAAATCAACAGCAGAAGGTAACTTTTATTCCTTTTAACGATGCAGAGGCCTTGGAAAAGGAATTGGAAAAAGGCGATGTATGTGCCGTTATTTTTGAACCCATACAAGGGGTAGGAGGACTCGATATGCCCGAGGATGATTTTGTATTGAAAATGGAAAAATTATGTTACCAATACGATACTGCTTTGATTGCAGATGAGGTGCAGTCTGGTTTTTCCAGATCGGGTACCTTTTTCGCTTTTCAAAACAACCACATCAAACCGCATGTCATTACCATGGCCAAAGGAATGGGCAATGGTTTTCCCATAGGTGGGATACTGGTTCATCCAGACGTTCAACCCAAATACGGAATGTTAGGGACTACTTTTGGAGGAAATCATTTGGCTTGTACCGCCTCCCTCGCCGTATTGGAGATCCTTAAAAAAGAGGAACTCCAAAAGCATGCCAAAAAGATGGAAGCCTATTTTAAGAGTAAAGCCAAAAAAATAAAAGAGGCAACAATCAAAGGAAGAGGATTGATGCTGGGATTGGAATTTGACTTTGAAGTAGGGCCTTTGAGAAAAAGGCTTATCTATGAAAAACATATATTTACAGGAGGCAGCAGCAACAAAAATGTGCTGAGAATCCTTCCACCACTTACCGTTCAAGAACAACATTTCGATAAGTTCTTTAACGCCTTAGAAGATTTACTATGAAACATTTTATCACCTTAGCGGATTTACCCGATTTTAACCATACCCTAGACTTGGCGATGGATTTGAAAAAGAATCCCACACAATCAGAAGGTTTGGGCAAGGGCAAAACTTTGGGCTTGCTGTTTTTTAACCCCAGTTTAAGAACAAGACTGAGTACCCAAAAGGCAGCCCAAAATCTTGGGCTTCCGACCATGGTCATGAATTTCAGTCAGGAGTCCTGGGCATTGGAATTTGAAGATGGCACCAAAATGAGTGGTCTCCGATCGGAACACGTCAGAGAAGCTGCCGCCGTGGTTTCACAATATTGTGACATGGTGGCGATCAGAGCCTTTGCTTCCCTTTCTGACAAAGAAAAAGACGAGGCTGAAATCGTATTGAGAAGCTTTGCCAAATATGCCTCTGTGCCCATCATCAATATGGAGAGTGCAACGGCTCACCCTTTACAAGCCTTGGCAGACGCAATAACGCTTAAGGAATTTCAACCTGCCCACAAACCTAAGGTTGTATTAAGTTGGGCGCCTCACCCCAAAGCACTCCCCCATGCCGTAGGCAATTCGTTTACCCATATGATGCGAAAAATGGATGCCGATTTTGTTATTGCCCATCCCGAAGGGTATGCCCTCAATCCTGAAATTACTGAGGGAATCCCATGCACCACCAGCCAAAAAGAGGCATTGGAAGGAGCAGATTTTGTTTATACCAAAAATTGGTGTTCCTACAAGCACTATGGGCAGATTTTAAGAACCGATGACAAATGGATGATTACCCCTGAAAAAATGAAATTGACCAACAATGGCAAATTCATGCACTGTTTGCCTATCAGAAGAAATATTGTAGCAGCTGATGGAGTATTAGACAGTCCTAATTCTCTTGTAATCCAACAGTCACAAAACAGAATCTACTCCGCACAAGCGGTGCTGAAACAATTATTGGAAAATGGATAAACTTTCTGTGGTCAAAATTGGAGGAAATGTAATTGAAGATGCAACCGCATTGCAGTCTTTCCTGAATGACTTTGCCAAGATGCAAGGTCCCAAAATTTTGGTGCACGGAGGGGGGAAAAAGGCTACTGCAATGGCTCAACAGATGGATGTACCTGTCAAAATGGTCGATGGAAGAAGAATCACCGATGCTCAAAACCTCGATATCATTACCATGCTTTATGGGGGAAAAATTAATAAAAATATCGTCGCTCAATTACAGGCATTGGACTGCAATGCAGTAGGACTTTCAGGGGCGGATGGCAATGCCATTCAAGCGGTAAAAAGACCCATAAAAATCATTGACTATGGTTTTGTAGGAGATGTAGTCGGTGTGAACAACAATTTTTTTCAATTATTACTTCATGGAGGATACACCCCCGTTTGTTGTGCCATTACCCACGACCAAAAAGGGCAACTTCTCAATACTAATGCCGATACCATTGCCGCCACCTTGGCGCAGAGTTTATCGCAATATTTTGAGGTTTCTCTCTGGTATTGTTTTGAAAAGCAAGGTGTTTTAGAGAATATCGAAGACAACAGTAGCGTGATTGAAACCATCACCCCCGAAAAATACAGAAAACTAAAAACGGAGCACGTCATTCACTCTGGGATGATCCCCAAAATTGACAACTGTCTCAACGCCTTGCAAAACGGTGTTACCGAAGTCAAAATTGGAGCACCGCAAATGATCTCTGGGAAAACGAAACACACTACTTTAATTTTATAGGATGAATGAGCTAACCGCAGCAGCGATTGATTTATTAAAGGATTTGATAGCCACTCCCTCTTTTTCGAAAGAAGAGAATAAAACGGCCGACAGGATTGGAGAGTGGTTTGACGATCATCAAATTCCCTATCAAAGAAGGGGGAACAACTTGTGGGCAAAAAATAAAGCTTTTGACCCCCAAAAGCCCACCCTTTTGCTCAATTCCCATCACGATACGGTAAAACCCAACACCGCCTATACCAACGATCCTTTTGAACCCAAAATAGAAAATGGAAAGTTATACGGTTTGGGCAGTAACGATGCTGGCGGGGCATTGGTTTCTCTTATCGCCCTGTTTACCAACTTTTATGACGTTGAAGATCCAAAATACAATCTGGTCATGGCCGCCTCGGCAGAGGAAGAAATTGCTGGACAAGACAGCCTAAGGGGGCTGCTCTCCGAATTGCCCAAAATCGATGTGGCCATAGTAGGGGAGCCCACCGAAATGCATTTGGCAGTCGCTGAAAAAGGTTTACTCGTTTTTGATGCAGTCATCAAAGGAACTCCTGGTCATGCGGCCCACCCCAACGATGACAACCCCATCATGAAACTCCCCAAGGTGTTGGAGTGGTTTCAAAACTTTTCGCTAGAGAAGCAATCCGACTTTTTGGGAGAAGTCAAAATTACTGTCACCCAAGTCAATGCGGGAAAAGAACACAATGTAATTCCTGCCAGTGTGAATTTGGTGGTCGACGTTAGGGTCAACGACCAATACAGCAATGAGGAATTGGCGAAAATCCTCACCGAAGCCGCCCCCTGTGAGATGACACCCAGGTCTTTGCACCTCAATTCCTCATCCATAGGAATGGATCACGAATTGGTTCAGGCTGGGATTGCCCTGGGGAGAAAAACCTATGGTTCCCCTACCCTATCGGATCAGGCAGCGCTGGAATGTCCATCACTAAAAATGGGCCCCGGACTGTCCACAAGATCCCATTCCGCCAATGAGTTTATCTTTGTCCATGAGATCGAAGAAGCGATTGAAATTTACATCCAACTGTTAAAAAAAATACTTTAATCATGAAGCTCTGGCAAAAAAACCAAGCCCCACACGAAAAGATCGATCAATTTACGGTGGGTAAAGATCGAGCTTACGATATTTACTTGGCCGCCTATGACTGCCAAGCCTCAATCGCCCATGCGCAGATGTTGGCCAAAATCGGAATCATAACCCAACAGGAAGCTCATCTTCTCGTCAGTGTGCTAGATGATTTAAAAACCGACGCCGAAAATGGAAATTTCGTCATCGAAACCGAGTTTGAAGACATGCACTCTAAGATAGAATATGTACTGACCCAAAAACTCGGGGATTTGGGTAAAAAAATACATACCGCCAGATCAAGAAATGATCAGGTTTTGGTCGCATTGCATTTGTACTTCAAGTCAGAGATTGAAACAATTAAGGAACTGACCCACAGTTTTTTTAAGTTGTTGATGGATTTGGCCGATCAACACAAGGACCATTATTTGCCCGGCTATACCCATTTTCAGGTGGCCATGCCATCTTCTTTCGGTTTGTGGTTTTCCGCCTATGCCGAAAGCTTGATTGATGATGTGACACTCCTTAACGCAGCTCACAAAATTGTAGATCAAAATCCATTGGGCAGTGCCGCAGGCTTTGGCAGTTCTTTTCCGATTGACAGGAGAGCCACCACCGAAAGTTTGGGTTTTGCCGACCTAAAATACAATGTGATTGCCGCTCAAATGAGCAGAGGCAAAGCTGAAAAAACCACAGCTTCTGCCATGGCGGCTTTGGCCGCTACCCTCTCCAAAATGGCAATGGACATCTGTCTCTATATGGGGCAAGAACACAATTTTATCAGTTTCCCAGAGGAGTTGACCACTGGTTCCAGTATCATGCCACACAAAAAAAACCCAGATGTATTTGAACTCATCCGAGGCAAATGCAATCTCCTTCAGGGACTGCCCAATCAGTTGTCATTACTGATGGCCAATCTGCCTTCTGGTTACCATCGAGAAATGCAACTCGCCAAAGGCCCCATCATTGAAGCAATCAATGAGCTAAAAGCGTGTTTGGATCTTTTTACGTTCAGCTTGAAGGAAATACAGGTCAGAGAAAATATTTTGGATGACCCTAAATATCAGTATGTTTTCAGTGTGGATACCTTAAACGAATGGGTCAAAGAAGGCATGCCTTTTAGAGATGCTTATAAAAAGATGGGTGAAGCGATTGCAAATGGCGACTACCAAGCCTCCAAAAAAATCTACCATACCCATTTGGGAAGTTTGGGAAACCTGGCCTTGGAATCCATTCAATCAAAAATGGAAAAAGCTATTAAGCCTTAATACTTTTAAATGTGAAGGGGTCGATTTTCTGAGGCCGCCAATGCTGCTTCTTTAACCGCTTCAGCATAGGTGGGATGTGAATGGCTCATCCGGGCAATGTCCTCGGCAGAGGCGCGGAATTCCATCGCTACCACCGCTTCGGCAATCAAGTCGGCCACACGGGCACCGATCATATGAACCCCAAGCACCTCATCGGTTTGGGCATCGGCCAAAATTTTAATAAAACCATCGGTATCTCCACTGGCACGTGAACGCCCCAAGGCGCGCATGGGAAACTGCCCACTTTTATAATTCACCCCAGCGGCTTTAAGTTCTTCCTCCGTTTTTCCTACCGCTGCCACCTCAGGCCAAGTATAGATCACATTGGGAATGAGGTTGTAGTCGATATGGGGTTGTTGTCCGGCCAGTATTTCAGCGACCATCACCCCTTCTTCCTCTGCTTTATGGGCCAGCATGGCCCCTCTAACCACATCACCAATGGCATAAATATTTGAAACCGTAGTTTGCAGGTGATCATTCACTTCAACCTGACCGCGATCGGTAAGCTTTACACCTGCCGCATCAGCATTTAATCCATCGGTATAGGGTTTCCTGCCCACAGAAACCAAGCAGTAATCTCCTTCAAACTGGACCTCCTCCCCTTTTTTGTCCAAGGCAGTTACCATAACCGTATCCCCCTTACGCTCCACCTTGTTAACTTGATGCGATAAATAAAATTTTATTTTTTGCTTTTTCATCACCTTGGTCAATTCACGAGAAAGGGCACTGTCCATGACCGGGGTGATGCGGTCGGCATACTCAATGACAGAGACCTCCGCCCCAAGTCTTTTATAAACCTGTCCCAGTTCCAAACCGATAACACCTCCACCGATGATGACCATATGCTTGGGAATTTCCTTTAACTCTAAGGCCTCGGTTGAGGTGATGATACGTTCCTTATCAATATTGATAAAGGGCAAACTGGCGGGTTTTGATCCGGTGGCGATGATGATATTTTTGGCGGTAATGTCCTCTGGCTTATCCCCTGCTACATGAATCGTGGTGGCATCTTTAAAAGATCCCAAGCCATTGAATACGCTTACTTTGTTCTTCTCCATCAAAAAATCAATCCCTTTGGTAGTTTGCTCCACCACAGTGGCTTTTCGGGCAATCATTTTTTCCAAGTTGACCTTTACCTCACCTGGAATTTCGATACCGTGTTCTTCAAAATGATTAACAGCATCCTCATAGTGATGGGAAGAGTCCAATAAGGATTTGGAAGGAATACAGCCTACATTAAGACAAGTTCCTCCCAAGGTATTGTATTTTTCTATTAAGGCGGTTTTCATCCCCAACTGGGCACAACGAATGGCGGCTACATAGCCTCCTGGGCCCGATCCGATAACGGCAACATCAAATAACTGCATGGTTTAATTTTCGATTTATCACCAAAAATACAAAAGTTAGGGTTTAAGATTGATTTAAGAAGTTGTAAAAAAGGGTAAATTGTACTTTTTAAAAGTTATCCAATTGAAAACCTCAAGACTGCCTTTATCAGCTGCTTTACTCCCCATCATCATATTGGTCTTATTGTTGACCTATAATGTTACCGTTTTTGGAGATGACGCGCTAAGCGGTTCCAACCAGTTTATTCTTTTGTTGGGGGCGGCAGTTGCTGGTTTGGTAGGGGTCAGAAATCAAGTCTCCTATGAACAAATGTTGCAAAAGGTGGGGGAAAACTTACAATCGGTTACTGGGCCTATTTTGATTTTACTTTTGGTAGGGGCATTAGCTGGGACATGGCTATTGAGCGGTATCATTCCCGCCATGATCGATTATGGATTACAAATCGCCAACCCCCGCTTTTTTCTACCTACTTGTGTATTGATCTCCGCCTTGGTATCTCTTGCAACGGGGAGCAGTTGGTCAACATCAGCTACGATCGGGATTGCCTTGATCGGTATCGGCAAAGCCTTGGGTTTGCCTGTGGGTATGGTAGCTGGGGCAGTGATCTCTGGGGCTTATTTTGGAGACAAACTTTCTCCCCTGAGCGATACCACCAATTTGGCATCGGCCATGTCGGGCGGTGAACTCTTTTCACACATTCGTTATATGCTCTATACCACCCTTCCCAGCATTGGTATTACTTTGTTGGTGTTTGTTTTTTTGGGGTTGGGATTTTCCACCTACGGAACTGTAGATACTTCATTATTGAGTGAATCCATTGGTGAGAAGTTCAATATCAGCCCCTGGTTATTTTTAGTGCCTTTGGGGGTCATCCTGATGATTGTCAAAAAAACACCGCCCCTATTGGCACTGTTTGTGGGCACCCTTTTGGGTGGTGTTTTTGCACTGATTTTTCAACCCCAACTTTTGTTGGAACTATCGGGAAGAAATGTGTTGGACACTAGCGCCATTTACCAAACCATACTGAATGCCATTACGGTCGATACCCAAATCGAAACCAGTGATCCCCTTTTGAATGAATTATTCTCTTCCGGAGGAATGCAAGGGATGTTGGGAACGGTTTGGTTGATTATTTGTGCCATGGTTTTTGGTGGTGTGATGGATGCCATTGGTGCCTTGCAAGCCATCAGCAATGCTTTTTTAAAATGGGCTCAAACTACTTTTCAATTGATTGCAGGCACCGCAGCATCGAGTCTGACAGTCAACCTTACCGCCTCCGACCAATACTTGGCCATAGTGGTACCGGGAAAAATGTTTGCCCAAGCCTATAGAAATCGAAAGTTGGCCCCTGAAAATTTGAGTCGTACCTTAGAGGATGCTGGAACGGTTACCTCCGTTTTGGTTCCTTGGAATACCTGTGGGGCTTATCAATCGGGCGTATTGGGTGTGGGTGTGGCAGAATATTTTATCTACGCCATCTTTAATTGGATCAGTCCAATCACGACGCTAGTGTATGCCTTTTTTAAAATTAAAATCAAAAAATTAAAGGTTGATTAAAATCATATTTCGATGGATCAAAATTTCTTATAATAGCAAAGAAATTTATTATGGGTTGTTATGAATGATAGCATAAATAAATATAAATTTGAAGTACGTTTTTGGAATTAAATTTTAAAAAAAAATAACTATGGACAATCATGGAAATGGAAACGGTGACATCGCCAAATGCCCTTACATTGGGGGAGTGCTAAAAGAGGGTGCCGGAGGTGGAACAGCTAACCGTGACTGGTGGCCCAACCAGTTAAACCTCCATATTCTTCGTCAGCACTCGAACTTATCTGATCCGATGGATCCTGATTTTGATTATGCGGAAGAATTTAAAAAATTGGATTTAGAAGCCGTCAAGGATGATTTACATGAATTGATGACCAACTCCCAAGAATGGTGGCCCGCTGATTATGGACACTATGGGCCCTTCTTTATCCGCATGGCATGGCATGCTGCAGGTACCTACAGAATCGCCGATGGTCGAGGAGGCGCTGGAGCTGGAACCCTGCGATTCGCTCCATTGAACAGTTGGCCTGACAATGCCAATTTAGAAAAAGCAAGATTGCTCCTATGGCCCATCAAACAGAAATATGGCAAAAAATTATCTTGGGCCGATTTGATTGTCCTAACAGGAAATGTTGCCATGGAATCAATGGGCTTTAAAACCTTTGGTTTTGGTGGTGGACGCGCAGACGTCTGGGAACCGGAAGAAGATGTTTATTGGGGGCCTGAAGCCGAATGGTTGGGAGATAAAAGATATACAGGAGATCGTGAATTGGAAAATCCGCTGGGTGCAGTTCAAATGGGATTGATCTATGTGAATCCTGAAGGACCGAATGGAAATCCAGATCCTCTTAAATCAGCGCACGACATACGTGAGACTTTTGGTCGAATGGCCATGAACGATTATGAGACAGTTGCATTGATCGCTGGAGGCCATACCTTTGGGAAAACCCATGGCGCAGCCGATGCCGATCAGTACGTAGAAGCTGAACCTGCTGGGGCTCGAATTGAGCAAATGAGCACAGGTTGGAAAAACAACTTTGGCTCTGGAAAAGGGGAACATACCATCACCAGTGGATTAGAAGGTGCATGGACGACTTCGCCTACGCGTTGGAGTAACAATTATTTTGAAAATCTTTTTGGATTTGAATGGGAATTGACCAAGAGCCCTGGAGGTGCACAGCAATGGACACCAAAAGGAGGTGCAGGTGCGGGAACCGTTCCTGATGCGCACAACTCCGACAAAAAACACGCTCCTATGATGTTGACTACTGATATTGCGCTACGAATGGATCCCATTTATGAACCCATCTCAAGACACTTTTATGAGAATCCTGAGGAGTTCGCCGATGCATTTGCCAGAGCATGGTTCAAATTGACTCACAGAGACATGGGGCCTGTGGATCGCTATTTGGGGGATGATGTACCCGAGGAAACATTGATTTGGCAAGACCCTGTGCCGAAAATAGATCATTCATTGATTGATGAAAAAGATGAAGCTGCCTTAAAGGCCAAGATCTTGGAATCTGGTTTGAGTGTGGGACAACTCGTAAGTACTTCTTGGGCTGCTGCTGCTACTTTCAGAAATTCAGACAAACGCGGTGGTGCCAATGGTGCGAGAATCAGTCTTTCCCCACAAAAATATTGGGATGTAAATCAACCGATTCAACTCGGAAAAGTATTGGATGTATTGACAGCTATTAAAAATGAATTCAACGGAATCCACGGTGACAAAAAGGTATCATTGGCGGATTTAATTGTTTTGGCAGGAAGCGCGGGAATTGAAAAAGCCGCAGCCGATGCCGGGCATGAAGTCAAAGTTCCCTTTACAGCTGGGCGAACGGATGCTACTCAAGAACAAACAGATGTGGAATCCTTTTCTGTGTTAGAGCCTTTGGCTGATGGATTTAGAAACTACATGAAAAAGCAGTATGACATTGAAGCTGAAAAGCTACTGATTGACAAAGCGCAATTGATGACTTTAACAGCTCCAGAGATGACTGCTCTCGTCGGTGGAATGAGGGTATTGAATACCAATTTTGGCGGCTCTAAACACGGGGTGCTGACCGATCGTCCAGAAACCTTGACCAATGATTTCTTTGTCAACCTGTTGGATATGAATACCCATTGGGAGGCTACTGATGAAAACGAAAGTGAATTTGAAGGTCGAGACCTGACCACCGGAGCAGTAAAATGGACGGGGACGCGTGTGGACTTGATCTTTGGTTCCAACAGTGAATTGCGCGCCATTGCCGAAGTTTACGGTTGTGCCGATGGTGAAGAAAAATTCATCAAAGATTTTGTCGCTGCATGGAGCAAAGTAATGCACTTGGATCGATTTGATTTGGCTTAATCACCCAAACCAAAAAAGTACAATTAAAACCCCAAGGCCAAAATAGGTCTCGGGGTTTATTTTTAGCAGGGATTGCTTTTGAATTTGTATTTTTGTATAATAAGCTACTCCAATGGCCAAAAAGCATTCGCGACCCCGCATACCTGAATTTTCTGAAGAAAAAAAACATCGTTTCCGAAGAAGACAAATATTGTTTGGTAGTTTTCTTGTGCTGATTGGGAGCTTATTGGCTTTATCCTTTTTCTCTTTTTTATTTCACCATCAATCCGATCAGAGCACATTGGATTTCTTTTTTGAAAAAGAGATTCCATCGAAAAATCTTTTGAGTAAAGTAGGAGCATTGGCCAGCCACTTTTTTATTTACCAACTGTTTGGGATTAGCAGTTTTATTTTTCCTTACCTTTTGGGATACAGCGGATACCTTTTCTTTTTTGATCGTGAAAAAAGTAGGTTACTCAACCATTGGAGTTGGGGCCTTCTGTATATGATCTGCCTATCTGTTTTCTTTGGTTTTTATCATATTGATTCTCCTCTTTTGGGAGGCATTATAGGTTTTGAAGTCAATGGTTTTCTCGTGGCTTATCTCGGAAAAGTTGGCGTAATAGGTTTATTGATCTTTAGTTTGATTACCATATTGGTGGTTCAGTGGCAACTGACCCCAGAAAAAGTCATCCTTTACTTACAGTCTGTTTTTAAGAAAGAAGATAAACAAGATGAAGTCGCCATAGAAAATAGTTTAGATCTTGAAATTGACAAATTTTTAGATCAAACCGAGTCAATAGAACCCGAAAAGGAAGTTGATGCGTTGGAAGTAGAAAATCCATTGGAGAAAGATGAGGTAGCCATGGAAATTGAGACCTTCGAAGAGGAGGAAAGTTTAATCGATAATCTGGCTCAATCTTTGGTAGAAAAACAGGGGTTTGTTGACCCCAAATTGGAACTGAGTAAATATAGGTTCCCCATCATAGACCTTTTAAAAGATTATGGAGAGGGGACTATTACCATAGACCAAGAAGAGTTAGAATTAAATAAAAACAAGATTGTCGATACCCTTAAGAATTACAATATAGGAATTTCTAAAATCAAAGCGACGGTGGGCCCGACAATTACCCTCTATGAAATTGTTCCTGAGGCAGGGATTCGGATTTCGAAAATCAAGAACTTAGAGGATGACATTGCGCTTTCTCTTTCTGCATTGGGAATTAGAATCATCGCTCCAATTCCCGGGAAGGGAACCATCGGCATTGAAGTGCCCAATCAGAAAGCCAGCGTTGTTTCAATGCGCTCTGTGATAAGCTCCAATCGGTTTCAATCAGCCGAAATGGAGTTACCCATTGCATTGGGAAAAAACATCAGTAATGAGACTTTTGTTGTTGATCTGACCAAAATGCCCCACTTGCTGATGGCGGGTGCTACGGGTCAAGGAAAATCAGTGGGGTTAAACGCTGTACTCACCTCCTTGCTATACAAGAAACACCCCGCCGAAATCAAATTTGTTTTGGTGGACCCCAAAAAAGTAGAACTTAATATTTACAATAAAATTGAACGGCACTATCTCGCCAAATTACCCGATACCGAGGATGCCATCATCACAGACAATACCAAAGTTATTCATACTCTAAATTCGCTCTGTATCGAGATGGACAACCGCTATGAGTTGCTCAAAAACGGAATGTGTCGTAATTTGAAAGAGTACAACCAGAAATACAGAGAACGAAAGTTGAACCCAGAGGAAGGCCACAGTTTTTTACCCTATATTGTTTTGGTGGTAGATGAATTTGCTGACTTGATTATGACTGCAGGGAAAGAAGTTGAGACGCCGATCGCACGACTGGCGCAACTGGCACGAGCTGTGGGCATACATTTGATCATTGCCACCCAAAGGCCATCAGTGAATGTCATTACGGGAATCATCAAGGCCAATTTCCCTGCCAGAATTGCTTTTCGGGTTACTTCAAAAATAGATTCTCGAACCATTTTGGATTCAGGAGGGGCAGACCAGTTGATCGGTCGAGGAGATATGCTCTATACCCAAGGCAATGATTTGACCCGTATCCAATGTGCATTTGTGGATACGCCAGAGGTTCAAAAAATATCCGATTATATTGGCGCCCAAATGGGGTATGCCAGTGCCTATGTTTTACCGGAATATGTAGAGGAAAATGCCAGTAATTTGGATTTAGACCCTTCGGAAAGGGATGAGCTTTTTAGAGAAGCAGCTGAGGTAATCGTTACGGCCCAGCAAGGCTCTGCCTCATTACTTCAGAGAAAACTCAAATTGGGTTACAATCGGGCGGGCAGAATTATCGATCAAATGGAAGTGGCTGGAATCGTGGGGCCATTTGAAGGGAGCAAGGCAAGGCAGGTACTCATTACTGATTTGAATGCTTTGGACGCCTTATTGAATCAAGAAGATGTCTAAATTTATACTATGAAATTGAAAATGATTTTTTTGGTCTTATCGATCGGTTTGGTACCGGTAGTTAAGGCTCAAACCTCAATCGAAGCCCAGAAGCTATTAGAATTGGCCTCCAAAAAGATGGAAAGCTATGACAATATAACCTTTGAATTCAGTTATGTTTTGAACAACCGTGTGGAACAAATCAACCAAGAAAACTCCGGTGAAGTGACGGTAGCTGACGAAAAGTACAGGTTAAACTTTTTGGATGCCATCCAGTTATTTGATGGAAAAACCTTGTATACCATTGTCCCTGAAAATGAGGAAATAACCGTAACTGAAGCAGAGGAAACGGAAGATTTTGGAATCAATCCTAAAGAGCTGCTTGAATTTTATAAAGAGGGGTACGACTATCATTGGGACATCAGCCAAAGGGTAAAAGGGAAAAAAATACAGTTCGTCAAATTGATTCCCACCCAAGATGATGACGGTATCAAATCTTTATTGATAGGGATAGACACCCAAGAGAACCACATCTATAAGCTAATTGAAGTAGGAGACAATGGAACCATCACCACTTTAACCATTAACAATATGAATGTGGACAATCCCTTGCCCGAAAATTTCTTCGTTTTCAATGCATCGGATTACCCCAATTATTATATCAACAATTAGTATTGAAAATACTTGATCGCTATATCGTTCAACAATATTTGATCCGTTTGGTCAGCATCTTCGCTATTTGTATGTTGATTTTTGTTGTCCAAACTTTTTGGCTCTACATTGATGATCTGGCGGGAAAAGGCTTGGATTTCGAAACCATCTTTAAATTCTTGATTTATTTTATTCCCAAATTGATTCCCATTGTTCTTCCTTTATCTATTTTATTGTCTTCATTAATGACCTTTGGAAGCTTGGCTGAGAATTATGAGTTTGCTGCAATGAAATCCACTGGAATTTCTCTTGTCCGTTGCATGACCACCCTTTTTATTGTACATCTATTTATTGGTGTTGGCAGTTATTATTTTTCCAATTATGTCATTACGTCTGGTGAAGTAAAATCCTATAATTTAAGGAGAAACTTAGCCAAACTAAAACCAGCCATCGCCATTCGTGAAGGAGTTTTCAATGATCTGGGCCAAATGAGTATCAAGGTGAAGCGCAAATATGGAGAAAACAAAAGACTGTTGGAGGATGTCATCATCCATGAAAAAACAGATGATTATAAAAACCGAATTGTCATCAAGGCTAAAAATGGAGAGCTAAAAAGTAAAACCACCGATGCTACCCTTCAATTAGTCTTGTATGATGGAAACAGATACGAGGAAATTCTTGGAAAAAATTTCGAAGAACGGTCACGATTTCCTCATGCCAAAGTCCATTTTGAAGAGTATGTGATGAATATAGATCTGTCCCAGTTTAACAATGTAGATTTAAATGAGCAGCAATATACCACCACTTACAGAATGCAAAAAGTCAGTCAATTACGAACAAGTATAGATACCCTGGAGCGAGATTTAAGTAAACAGAGAAAAGTATTCAGTGATAATTTTAATAAAAAACACTATGCGAGTGAATTAAATGCAACCATAGAAAAGGATACTTTTCAGATCGATTCAGTCCTCAAAGCAAATTTGCTAAATATCATAAAAACAGATGAAAATTTCGAAATTATCAGAATAGTAGAAAGTTCGTCAAGCGACTTGGGAGGCATCATTAGAAGTTTGGAAAACAAGAAAAAAACGTATTTTACTTTCCAGAAAGCGATCAACCTTCATAAGATGATCCTGTTAGAAAAATTTACATTGATTTTTTCTTGTATATTTTTGTTTCTTATCGGCGCCTCACTGGGTGCCATCATCAAAAAAGGGGGATTGGGCCTACCCTTGGTTTTATCAATCATCATTTTCTTATGCTACCACTACATCGGTATTTTTGCAAAAAATGCCTCCGAAGATAATAGCATCAACCCTATCTTGGCGAGTTGGATATCGACAATGGTTTTGGTTCCAGTTGCAATTTACCTGACCAAAAGAGCCTCATCCGATGAAGGTTTAGTCAATTTGGATTTTATTATCGTTCCCGTTCAAAAATTATATTCCAAATTCATGGGATCAAAATCATAAAAACATATGCCAAAAAAATCACTCAATACTATTGAAGAAGCAATTGCCTCCATAAAAAAGGGAGAAATTATCATTGTAGTTGACGATGAGGATCGTGAAAATGAAGGTGATTTTGTTGCAGCAGCAGAGATCATCACTCCAGAAAAGATCAATTTTATGGCAACCTACGGTAAAGGTTTAATTTGTACGCCTTTGACCGAAAAAAGATGTAAAAAATTAAAATTGAGTCGCATGGTCAGTTCTACCTCAGATCCGATGGATACGGCTTTTACGGTCTCTGTAGATTACAATGGAAATGGAGTAACTACTGGAATTTCAGCTGCAGATCGATCAAAAACCATTCGTGCATTGGTTGATAAAACCACTGTTGCCAGCAACTTGACGAAACCTGGCCACGTATTTCCCTTGATTGCAAAAGATGGAGGGGTGTTGCGTCGGACAGGACACACAGAAGCTGCCACTGATTTTGCACGTTTGGCAGGTTTTGAGCCTGCTGGAGTAATTGTTGAAATCATGAATGAGAATGGATCGATGGCAAGATTGCCGGAATTGTTGAAGGTGGCTGAAAAATTTAATCTAAAAATTGTCTCCATAGAGGATCTGGTGGCCTATCGAATGCAATACGACAGTTTGATTGAGAAAAAAAGTGATTTTCAAGTAGCTACCCGCTTTGGAACATTTCGCCTTAGGGCTTTTCAACAAACTACCAATGGGCAAATCCATTTGGCACTCACCAAAGGAAACTGGACAGAAGATGAGGCTGTTTTGACACGAATCAATTCCCTGAGAATTAGCAACGACATACTGAGTACCTTGACGGGAGAAATTACAAAAGGGTTCGATGATATTTTCTCATTGATCAATCGAGAAGAAAAAGGGGCGGTCATTTTTATCAATCAACAACAATCCTCGGACAATCTATTGTCCAGAATCAAAAAATTGGAGGGCATGCAACGCAAGGGAGAAATAGACAAGGCTCCCCCCATTGTTATGGATCATCGTGATTTTGGTATTGGAGCACAAATTTTACATGATTTAAACATTAAAAAATTAAACTTGATTAGTAATTCCAGTAAGATGCCAAGGGTTGGAATCACAGGCTATGGACTCGAAATTGTTGGATATACTAAATATTAGACCACTAAAAAATGACAAAAGGGTTTTTTATAAAATTGGTGGCTTAAAATGGGATAAATCTTATATTTGCACCCCAAAGGAGAAATGGCAGAGTGGTCGAATGCGGCAGTCTTGAAAACTGTTGAGGGTCACACCTCCGGGGGTTCGAATCCCTCTTTCTCCGCTGTTGAGGTTAACCTCTTGAAAATCAAGAGGTTAATTTTCAAAAGTAAACAAAAAGTAAACAGATAGAAGCCTTATAAGCATTTAATCTGAAATTAAATGTATGGTATCTATGTGGTACCGAACATAAATATATATTTTTTTTTACACATATAGATAAATTTTCTGTGTTTTTTTTACATATTTTTTTTCAATAAACTGATTTTCATTCTCTTAAATTATTATAATGGATGATAAAGAAAGATTAGAAGCTATAATTGAATATACCGGCAAGCGAATTAATGCTCTCGCTAAGGATCTTGGATTCCCTAATGGAAATGTTTTGTATAATATCAAAAGTAGGCGAAATGGAATCTCGGCCAGCCTAGCATCGAAGATAGCAGAGCATTACCCTGAGATAAACCTAAACTGGCTCCTGACAGGGAAGGGAAAAATGCTTGTTGAAAATAATGAGGAATCAGACGACTTAATAGAAAGAGTTGCCTTTCTGGAGGATTATATAAAAGGGCTAAGTGCGAGAGTAGATATGCTTGAAATAAAGCTTAATGCCTCAAGGCTTAATGCTTTAAATCGTAAAAACTAAAAAAGAGCAGACCAAGAATAGTGTTTAAAAGAAAGTAAACAAATAAGAGTATAAACAACAACAACCATTGCTTGTGTAGCTTGATTATCAGTTACTTACGTTTTTAAAGAGGTGATTTTTATTTTCCCTCTTTCTCCGCCATATAACCCTTAAGCCCAGTGTTTATAGGCTTTTTTATTTTTAGTTGCCTGAATAGTTGCCTGAAGTACTTTAGTTACCATCCATCTTAGGCATTACGTAATACCCTAAATTTCAATCATTTATCTTTTTAGTACAAATAATAACGAGGCATTTTGTTATAAATTATTAATCAAAGGAGGTCAAATTATGGCATATGTCCTTAATTATTGTTATGGTCTAAAACCAAACATATGAATA
>Ga0181563_10000347_pt1 | contig 43644 bp, 28 predicted proteins | sample 011ome_25_FD_133759 | JGI IMG/M metagenome (GOLD analysis project Ga0181563, IMG submission 133759) | Coastal salt marsh microbial communities from the Groves Creek Marsh, Skidaway Island, Georgia - 011512CT metaG (megahit assembly) | ecosystem: Environmental > Aquatic > Marine > Intertidal...
CGGGCATAGAACAGCCCTGTCTTTTCCATCGCCTCATCGAGCGGTTTCAGATAGACCGCGCCCATCAAGGGTGAGAGCGAGCAGCCCAGCGGGATCCCCTGCTGCACGTCGCGGTAGATACCGTCCTTGACCACCGTTCGACGCATGTACTGACAGACCAGATCCAGAAGGAACGGGTCGGCAATCAGATCCCTCAATTGCTTGACCAGGATGTCATGGTTCATCGAAGCGTAGTAGCTCTTCACATCGCTCTTGAAGATGAACTTCGGTGGCTGACTCTCTGGCGATGGCTTTGACATCCCACCGGCTCGATAGACCCGATCCATGACCTGCCGAAGAGCGGCCTTGGCGCCACCTCGACCAGCCAGATGAAAGCAGCGCTGCGAGAGTACGGTGTGCCACTGACGACTGAGCACGATCGAAACAGCCTTGAGCACCAGAGAGTCGCGAGACGACCAGACCTCGAAGCAATCACCCTCGATCCTGACCATCCGAGTGGGGCTGAGCCGGTAGGTGCCCTCAGCAAGTTGCTGCAGCAGTTCTGGGCGGACCTCGTTCCAGTGCCAACGAAGATCCCACACGTCGTGGTTGTGGTGCGCATCCTTGCGCTGTTGGCACAGCCATTGGTAAGCGAGATCAAGGATGTCGGCAGTGATCATCGTTGACATGCAGTCGGACGGGTTGGCAAAGGAAGGTGAACGAAAAGAGGATGCGAGAAGGTTAGCGAGCGTGCCTGCAATCTTGTAAGACCGTTTTGGTGCAACGCAACACGACTCGAGCCTGCCTGAAAACTTCATCCCGCACTCCGCCGATAAAGCTCGAGATTGGCCCACGGGGTTCTTACTCACGGGTCACGACAGTTCGCGACAGATCGAATCCCACGCGCACCACCGGAAAGTGACATCGCTAACTTACGAGGCCCAAACTGGGTGAGAGCTTGAGAGTGAAAGCTATCGAGTTCGAACTTTGGCTTTGATCAGGCGTTGATGATCGAATATAGCGATCGACGCAGAGAGTGTCGCTCAATTATGCATCGACGTAAGTCGTTACCAAAAAGCACGTTATAACGCGGCTTAAGAGAAGACTTTGTGACCACAGTTGAGAGTCAACTTGTGGTGCGTGGTCAAGCAGTGACCAGAGGAAGCACGCCCAGTAGGATTCGAACCTACGACCTACGGATTAGAAGTCCGTTGCTCTATCCAGCTGAGCTATGGGCGCTTTATGAATGACACTCGGATTCAATCATGAATTCGATGAAGATCCATGGATCGCGATCAATCGACGCGGGAGAACATTTTGTGCTTCTGCAGCGAAAATGTCCATCCAACTTAACGCCCTATTGATCACATTTCCTGATTCTGCAGCCCTTCAAACCGGCTATTTCGATCGATTCAGGTTTACCGTGGGATTGTGGTTCGATTTAAGCGTTAGCGCGTGGCCCACTTAGACGGCGACTGGGTCCTTTTCGACTGGGCCCTTTTCGACTGCCGTGCTTTTCAACCACGCGTCTCGCCTCTTCTCGTGCAGAGGACTGTTGACGAACCGCATAGATCCTGTCCCTTGCGGATCGGTACGCCGTCAAATGATCGACGATCGGCTCGGGATAATCTCTTCCGATCCAGCAACCCGATTTCGTCTGATCATCGCGACTCATCTTGTGGGGCTCGGGCAAGTGCTTATCTGCAACTCCTGAAAGCTCTGGCACATACTGCTTAATGAACTCCCCGCTAGGATCTTGATCCTTCACCTGTTTAATGGGTGAGTAAATCCGTACGGTGTTAATTCCCGTGGTACCCGACTGCATCTGCACTTGCGAAAAATGAATTCCCGGCTCGAAATCAAGAAAATGCTTAGCGAGGTAGATCGCCGGTTCTCTCCAGTGAAGCCAAAGATGATAGGAAGCAAACGAAACCAACATCGCACGCATTCGAAAATTGATCCAACTATGTTGTTTCAACGCTCTCATGCATGCATCGATCATCGGATAGCCAGTTTGGCCATCCCGCCATGCTTCGAATCGCTCTTGTGAGAACTCATCCTCTCGCAAGCCATCATACGCACGACTCATGTTTTCGAACTCAATCCTGGGTTCATCTTCGAGCTTTTGCATGAAATGGCAATGCCAACTCAACCGAGCGTCGAAAGATTTGAGCGAAGTTAACCATCCGCCTGTTGCGACACCTTCTTGCCTTGCAAGTCTTACTTCATCTTGTCTCTGCCGCAGTGCGTGAACGATTTGCCTAACGGAAATACAGCCCCATGTAATGGATGCACTGAGTCGGCTACACGCGTCATGAGCTGTCACTGGACTCGACATCTCTCGGGAATAATGTTGACCACGGCTCTTTAGAAAACTTTGCAGAAGGTTGTCAGCAGACCTTTCGCCTCCGTTAATGAGCTGGGTCTTTTGGGACTCAGGCAAATCAAATTCTTTTGGTTTGCAAATTCGACCGATATCCAAACCCTCTACCATCTGAATTGAATCGGGGACCGCCACAAGGTTGCAGGCCATCATTTGATTACGTCGCCGTGACCATCCATCACGATGCTCTAATCTCCTCACCACTCCAGTTTGCGGAAATTCGTGCCACGGAATTTGATTCGCTTGCGTCCAATCCTTCACACGAATATCTCGAGCGTAGGTGACACCATTGCCCGTCTCTTCATGACTCCACAAAGCCTCGATAGGATGATCGCGATGTAATTCGCTAAGGACATTGATCACCTCCCCTACTCTCAAAATCAAGCACCCACCAAGTGCCCGAAGGGCTTGATCAAGCTCCACAAGGCTTTGGTTGATAAACTCGAGGTGTGAGGTGTCAAACTCCTCGGAGTGAATTAACTCCGGTTCATAGATGTAAAGGCAGACGCTGCGCCCCCGTTTTGCCGCTTCATATAAAGGACGATGATCCTGTGTCCGGAGGTCTTTTTTAAACCAGATCAATTGCATCTTTAAGTTCCGCTCTCGCTAGAAGTTAGGCTGATCATTATTGCCAACGGGCAAGTGATCAATCGTTACGCGATCGATTCAGCAGCATAAAGATTTAGATCAATCCGATCTTCTACCTCGTTTACCCTCCTAGCTTTGCGACGCTCCAACTCGAAACCTTGCGGCCAGCATGGTGAAATCATCATCCAAGATTTTCATTAGATGCCGATCCTTCACAATGTCATACCAGTCTTGAATCACTTCACCCTGATTTTTGCGTTCGGTGAGAAAATCAAACATCTCCTCGACTTCTAGCAGAGGCTGATTTTCACCGATCACTTCAAAGCAACCGTCAGTAATGAGATAGATAGTGCTTGCATCAGGGATGATAAAACTCTCTGTCTCGTACTCATAATCCTCCATCACGCCAACGATCAATCCGCTCGATTCTAGTTCGGTGACTTCTCCATGATCTGTCACCACGATCGCGCCGGGATGGCCTGCGCCGGCATACTTCAATTCATGTGTACGCTTATTGTAAACGCCGTACCACATGGTAAAGAAAAGGTGGTTCTGACGCTCCATTGGAAACATATTATTTAGCGTCTTTAAGACTTGCCCTGGATCGTGCCAATCAATTCCTGCGACCATTCGAGAACGAATCACGTTGATCGCAGAGGCGGCAAGTAATGCAGCGCGCACACCATGACCACTGACATCGAGAATGTAAAAAGCAAAATGATCGTCATCGATCCAGTGATAGCCAAATGCGTCGCCCGCAAGCTCGGAACAAGGCTCATGTTTCCATTGCACGGGGAAAGGATCTTCCACGGGATCGGGAAAAACGGTTTGTAGGTAATCCGCCGCTTCCTGCAACTCAGTTGCCAACCTCTTCTGTGTGCGTTCAATCTCCCGTAGGTAGCTCTGCTCACGATCCCTCAAACGCTTTTTCTCCAAACACGCCCCGACTCGTGATCGCAACAAGGTGGCTTGTATTGGCTTCGAGAGAAAATCCTCAGCTCCGGACTCAATACAACTGCAGACAACATCCATTTCGCCGAGTGCAGATACCATGAGAACAGGGACATGCCGGAGTTCCTCTTGCTGCTTCATCTGATGCAATGTCTCGACACCACTCATTCCCGACATCATCACGTCAAGCAGGACAAGGTCATAGGAAGAATCTCGCAATCTCTCGAGTGCTTCTTCTCCTGACGCAACACTCGTGACAGCGAGTCCCAACCGCGTCAACTGTCGCGACAGCATGAGCCGATTGGCTTCTTCATCATCGACAATAAGCACGCTCCCACTAAAATCAGCCACCACATCGAGTCGTTCACCGATGTCGGCCCTGAATGGGTTTAACGCATCAGGATGATTCACCGCAGTCTGTTCGGCAGATACTGCGACAGCATCGGTGACCTCAGTCAAGCTTGCCACGGTTGCCAGAGAGGTAACCAGGCGACTGGAGATGAGTTGCTCCATTTCCCGACCAATCTTCTGGATTCGCTGTGCATCTTTGACTACATCTTGAGAGCCGGAATCAGATGCTTCCTCCTCAACTAGCTCGGCATAGCCAAGAACTTGGTTGAGCAAGGACAACAGATCGTGGCGAAACACTCGAAGCGACTGGTGAGAATCGTCACTTGAATTAGGCGAAGGAGCGTTAGTTGTCACGAGGCATCTCCAACCACTAATTTCTGGATTTTTTCGGTCAAGTCGGCGAAATCCACTGGCTTAGATCCGTATTCGTCACACCCTGCTTCGAGGCATTTCTCGCGGTCACCGGCCATTGCGTGTGCTGTAAGACCCATGATGGGAATGGAGTCGGTCTCTGGATTTGATTTAATCAAACGTGTCGCCTCCCATCCATCGATCTCAGGAAGACTCATATCCATCAAAATGAGATCTGGTTTTTCACTAGATGCCATCTCCACACCTTGCCTACCATCCACTGCGATGGCTACCTCAAACCCACGGCGAATCAGTCGACGAGAAAGCATGTCACGATTCATTTCATTGTCTTCAACCAGCAGAATTTTCATATTTTAAAAGAGCAACAGCAAACGAGTGTGGAAAAAAGTATTAGGGATTCGTTCGGCAAAGCGACACCGAAGAGGCGACAAGCTAAACGTTCGCAGAACCATCGTCAGGTTCCAAGAGAAGGTGCTTGATGGAATCGAGCAATAATTGTCGTGCCCCGTCACCTTTATTCATGATGGTTTCAACTTGTCCGTTGAGACGCCGATGATCTTCTGGCGTTAATGATTTACTGGTCAGCACAACAATCGGGATGTCACGATAATCCTCATGCTCGTGCAATTTTTCAATAAACTCAAATCCATCCATGACCGGCATCATCAAATCGAGCACAATCAAAGCGGGGTTACCCTCCTCGATGCGCTGCATTGCCTCATGTCCGTTCACCGCAGTTTCAATTTTCCAACCACGACGTGACAGTAAACGAACGACGATCTCGCTACTGGCAGGATCATCTTCGACAATGAGTATTTTGTTCTGTGCCTTGACCTTAGTATGTCGCTCGAGCACCGAAGCGAGGCGGACCCAATCAATCGGCTTGGCAAGACAATCAACCGCTCCGAGCGCCATGCCAATGTCTCGATTTTCAACCACGGACAATAATACAACCGGAATTGAGTTCAATTGGTCATCCGCTTTTATCGTTGCGAGAACCTGCCATCCATTCAAGCCAGGCATATTGACATCTAGCGTTATAATGTCTGGTCGTATGGATCGTGCAAGCTCAAGCCCGTGACGTCCCGATGAAGCAGTCACGACGTGAAAGCCATCTTTCTCAAGAGAGCGTTTGATGATTTCCAGCGAATCCTCATTATCATCGATCGCCAAGATAGTTGGCACAACTAAATCGCCAAGGGACTGTCGTTGGAGAAGAATCTCTGTGGTATCTACCGATAGATCTATCTGTTGATCATTGTCCTTGGCTAAAGAATGATCCTCACCCGTGGATGCTTGACTGACCCTAGGGAGGTCTATCGTGAATCGCGAACCAACCCCCGTCCTACTCTCGACACGGATATCACCACCGAGCATTTGGCAAAATCGCCGACTAATACTAAGGCCCAGCCCCGTTCCACCGTACTTCCTTGTCGTCGAACTGTCAGCCTGCACAAAATCCTGAAACAACTGCGCCACTTGTTGCTCTGTCATGCCAATCCCGGAATCCGTTACGGTGAACTGGATCCGTTCACCCGAACCCGATTCGACGCACTGTACCCGCAGCGTAACGCTTCCTTGTTGAGTGAACTTGGCAGCGTTGGATAACAAGTTGAGTAACGATTGCTGAACTTTCACCAAATCCGTCACCATGACGCCTATTTGATCGTACAAATCGACATGTAGTTGGTTGCCATTTTTATCAATGATCGGCTGAACTGTATCAACGATACCCTCCACGAGTCTTTTTACCTCGACCGGCTCGACGTACAACGTCATTTTCCCGGCTTCAATTCGAGATAAATCGAGCACATCATTGATGAGATTTAATAAGTGCTTTCCGGCAGACTGTATTTTCTTCAAGTCTTGTGTCACCGTGTCGGTCGACATGCAATCGATGTCTTCGATCAGCATCTCCGAATAACCAAGAATTGCATTCATGGGTGTCCGCAATTCATGACTCATGTTGGCAAGGAAAGCTGATTTAATACGACTTGACTCTAACGCCTGATCTCGCGCCTCGATCAACTCTTCGGTCATGCGCTGGTTCTCATTTGCAACGTGCAATCTTTGCAACGCACCACCAGCTTGGCGACCAACAGACCACAAGAGTCGCAACCAACGTTCACACCAACGTTCTGACACATCGTTAATGTGTACTTCCAAGACACGCAGCTGCTGACCATCTCTCCAAACCGGCACGTAAAAAGAACCGGGATCAATGTGAAGAGGTGCCATATCGGAGACGCGATGATTCGTATCATCTAACGTGCTTAGTTCCAAAGTACTTGGTTCTATCGCCACCAATCCGATAGACTCGGTATCAAGGAGTTCATCGGCGACGCGTTTCAACAACCGGAACTCGTCTCTCTCCTCTTGCAACACCAAATCGAGTCGAGTCTGAAGTTCTAGTTCTTCGCCTCGCTGCACCAAAGCTTTCTCGCGATCGTGCGCTTCTTCGAGGGCAGCGAGTAGCTCAGCGGCATATACATTAGCATCTGCTAAATTCATCGCTTGCGATTTCAACCGCTCATTCTCGGCGAGCAGATCCCGCAGTTGCTGCTGTTCCTCAGAATTCATCATGCTAAACCACTTCTCAAAACTCGGTCATATGAATAAGGTGATTTTGGACTTTGCTGCGTCTTCTAAGTAGGTAGCGACACCACCAAACTCGACCCCCTCGAGCAACTCCTCTCTCTTCACGCCCATCACCATCATCGAGGTCTCACATGCGATCATGCGAACACCTAATTCCTGAATGAGTTCAACAAGATTAGGCAGCTTTTCGACATTTCGCTGCTTCATGAGGTGCTTGAAAAACAGTGGCCCCATGCCGGCCATATTCATCCGACTTGTGGGAACCGACGCTGGTCCGCCGGGCATCATGAAGGCGACCATTTTTTCGCCAAGTGATTTACTCTTAAATGATCGGCCAGTCCGAATAGCGTTGAGTCCCCAGAAGGTAAAATACATGGAAACTTCCATACCCATTGCGGCGGCACCTGAAGCAATGGTGCAAGCTGCAAAGAGGGTATCCATTTCACCACTAAACGCGACAATCGTTGCCCGATCTTCCTGCTGCCCTGTTGCGTTTGATTTCTCAACTTGAAGTTTCAAAGTCTCCAATGCATCGCCGAAACCTTTTGTTTGCTTGCGCACCTCTTCATCAATCATCTTTTGGATGCTTTGACGCAACTCTTCTGGTAATTCACTTAAATCCATGATTTCAACCCGCTATCCGAATCAGTGCAGTGTGAACATTGTCTTCTGTAACAAAAGAAACCAGCTCGTTACCTGTACGTCGCGCCCACGCTTCAACATCCGCCTGAAATGATGGGTCGGTGGCGTGAACTTCGAGGGTTTGCCCTACCGTGAGCGTCTTAATCGCCTTTGAGATTCTCACAATCGGCATGGGGCAACTGATTGCTTTGCAGTCTAAGACCTGATCTGCCATGTTTTTACTCAACAAGAGTGTGATGATTATTCGTTTCGATGTCGGACGATCATTTCAAGGTAGAGAAATTATATTGCAATCCATGATCTGCCTCGTTGGGGTATAGCATAACGCCTTAGAGAGATTTCTATCGACCTTGTTTTGATTGTTCTTCACGAAACCAACAAATTAACGTAGCTTACAAAGACAAAGATAGAGAAATCTCATTCGACGAACGTCCTATCGCCCACGGATTGTAAACACACTTTAAACACTTCAAACAGCAGATCATTCCACAAATAAACGCAGTCACCATGCAGATACAGATCCTCCACAACCCTCGCTGCAAGAAATCCCGCGACGCAGTAGAGTATCTTGAATCGAATGAACTTCCGCATATCGTGATCAAGTACCTTGAATCACCACTTTGTCGCGAAGAACTCGAAGCGATCATCCAAAAATTAGGAATTGGCCCTCAAGGTCTTGTTCGCAAGAAGGAAAAAATTTATCGCGAGATGAAATTAGACGAGAAAACGTTAACCGACAAACAGTGGATTAACCTTCTAGTTGAAAACCCAAAATTGATTGAGCGGCCGATTGTGATCAAAGGTGCGAAAGCGGTAATCGGACGGCCGCTTGAAAATGTGATTGAGTTCCTGACTTAGGTATTGGGTGAGTCGATCGTCCTTCCTAATCTCTTTCAAAACGGGCAATGACCCGACGTTGCCGTTAACCGCCCGTGAGAACCTAGTAGGCTTTCCATGAATGACACGGATGATCCAATCACTCCTCCAGAACTCTATTTGAACCGACGCGCGATCATGCGATCAGGTGCTGTCGCAGCCAGCGCTGCGACAACTGCATTGATGTACCGCTGGTTCAATCCAGCAACTAAAGTCGTGAATGATTCAGCGCCGCTGGCTAATCTCAAGCCTAGCAGCGAGATTTCGGACCCAACGTTACGGGCGGGATGGGAAACCTCAGAGGAGAAAACACCTGAATCGGATGTCATTGGCTACAACAATTTTTACGAGTTCACAACAGATAAAAGACGTGTTGCTGCAGTGGCTCAGAATTTTCGAACCGCGGGATGGCAAATCACCATTGATGGACTAGTAGAGAAACCAAGAAAGCTGTCCATCGATCAAATTCATGACATCTCTCCACCCGAGGAGCGGGTTTATCGAATGCGATGCGTGGAGGCTTGGTCGATGGTCATTCCATGGGCAGGCGTTCCCCTCCATCGTATCTTGGAGACGGTATCTCCCCTGCCAGATGCCAAATATGTCGCTTTTGAAACACTTCTTGATCCGGAACAGATGCCGGGTCAAAAAACAAACGTCCTAGAATGGCCATATGTGGAAGGCCTAAGGCTTGACGAAGCGATGCATCCATTAACACTCATGGCTACCGGTCTATACGGCAAACATTTACCTGCCCAAGACGGTGCACCCATTCGCCTAGTCGTGCCATGGAAGTATGGATTCAAAGGCATCAAATCCATCGTCAGAATCACCCTTGTTGATCAAGAACCAGCGACAAGTTGGAATCGCTATGCCCCCTCAGAATACGGATTTTACGCGAATGTCAATCCGGCTGTTGACCACCCGCGATGGAGTCAGGCGACGGAACAGCGAATCGGGGAAACAGTTCGTCGTAAGACCCGCTTGTTTAATGGTTATGAAGAACAAGTAGCAGAGCTCTATACGGACATGGATTTACGACGTTTCTTTTAATGAAGAATGGTTAACCAATGAGCTCTGCAACCTTCATGAAGCGATTGGTCATCCTCAACGCTTCTATCCCAATGGGATTATTGGCTTGGGATTACTGGAACAACCAGTTAGGTGCGAATGCCGTCAATGTTGCAATCCATATTACGGGAATCGTCAGTCTCATCCTCTTGTTATTATCGCTGCTGATTACTCCGCTCATCAAATGGACAAAACAGCAAGACTGGTTTGCATGTAGAAAAGCCTTTGGCCTATTTGGCTTCTTCTATGCTGTGGCTCACTTAGGACTGTACTTTATTTTCGACCGACAGGCAGATATTTCCAGTACGTACCATGAAGTGACGACAAGACGTTTCCTGCAAGTCGGCTCAATCGCATTCGTGCTTCTATTGCCTCTCGCTTTCACCTCTCAAAAAGGAATGCGACAATGGCTAGGCATCAAGCCATGGAAGCGTTTACATCGACTCGCTTATCTGATCGCTACGCTTGCAGTGCTACATTACTACCTGCAGGTAAAATCTGACACCCGATCGCCGATCGCGTTTGCCGTTGTCTTGGCGGCGCTATTGGCCACTCGAATTCCCAAAACATCCTTTTTCACGAACTCTCAGAGTATTGATAAGAACAAGAAGCCAGCAGCCTGGAACGGTAAGCTTCGTCTAATTAGTATTCGGCAAGAATCGCATCTCGTTCGAACTTTCCGCTTTGCAAACATTGACACACAAGCGATTCCATTTGAATTCAGGGCGGGACAGTTTATCTCGATCCGATTGCAAATCGAATCACAGATCATACGAAGGTCATACACGATCGCATCCTCACCCTCGCAGAGGAATTGGATTGAATTAACAATCAAACGAGAAGAAGGTGGGTTGGCTTCAAATTACCTTCACGATCACGCCAAGATTGGCGATTGCTTTACGATGCGGGGACCATTCGGGAAATTTACTTTTGACCCAGATTCCACGGATCAAATCTTGCTTCTCGCAGGCGGCGTTGGAATCACTCCAATCATGTCAATCCTTCGCGACCTACACGATCGAGATTGGCGTGGAGACATTCAAGCGGTTATCTCAGCTCAACAAGAGTGTGACCTGCTATTTACCCAAGAACTGAGGGACCTAGAGAATTCAAGCCTCAATCTCACCCTACAAACCACACTGACTCGGAATCTCGACGACTCATGGAATGGACAAACGGGTCGAATTAATGCCGATCTCATACAAACAATCATTACCAATCGATCCGAGTCACACGTGTTCCTCTGTGGACCGAACACGATGGCCGAAGATTTGAGCAAAATCTTTCGCGGATCTACGATCTCAGCTGAAAATATTCACATCGAAAGCTTTGGCGGAAAATCAAGACCATCCGCCGACCAGCAAGGCTATGAGAACGTCAACTACCTTGTTGAATTCGCCCAATCAAAACAAGAAGCCGCTTTCAATTCTCATCCCTCGCTTCTTGACCTCGCAGAGTCAATGAATGTCCCAATTGAATATGAGTGTCGTGCGGGAATTTGTGGACAATGCAAAGTCAAGCTACTTCAAGGTGAAGTGAGCATGGGATGCACAGATGGCTTGACTGACGAAGACAAGAAATTATCCAATATCTTGGCTTGCCAAGCCATCGCCAAGTCAAATCTAGTCGTTAAGGCCTAACGATAGTCTGTCTCGCGTTCTCGAATAACAAAAAGACTCTGCTGAGTTACTGTATGCAAAACCACATAATTTCAAAACTGTGTTTCCTCTTTATTGGTTTCACAATTTGTGACGATGCTCTGACAGCCAATCCTGAAAAGACGGTTCGAATTCTCACGATCGGTAATAGCTTCACCGACAACGCGACTGAGTTTCTTGATGAAATTGCACAAGCCAGCGGTCACAAGTTGGTTCATAAAAAACTACACATCGGGGGTTCAGCACTGGAGCTACATCACAAGCGAGCATTTTTACCCAATGATCCGATTCTCGGTTCTGGGACTCCCTACTCCAATGGAGAAACCTTAACCGAAGCGTTGCAGTCAGAGGATTGGGATTTTATCACCATGCAACAGCTAAGCATCAAAAGCCATGACTTGGCAACCTACCAACCTTATGCGGCCGATCTAGCTGATCTGATTCACCGACTTGCACCGCAAGCGGAGCTGGTCTTCCATCAAACTTGGGCTTATCGATCAGACGATCCGCGTTTCCACAAACCGAAATACGAACGCGGCGAACCCACCAATCAAGAAGAGATGTTTCGCTCACTATCATTGGCCTATCAAACCGTCGCGAAACAACTCTATGCAAAAATTATCCCGGTAGGACATGGATTCTGGCTTGCTGACAGTGATTCCAATTATGGTTATCAACCCGATAGTGGTTTTGATGCTGCCATAGCCAAGCCCAAAGAACTACCTCAGCAAAATCACTCCCTCCACGTTGGCTACTATTGGAAGAGTCATAACGGCCAAGAAGAACTTCGAATGGATGGGCATCATGCTAGTCAGTCGGGAAAATATCTAGCCGCCTGCATCTGGTACGCTTGCCTATATGGCGAGGACCCTGAGTCCATTCAATATTGCCCTAGTTCAATGGATCCAAAGTACGCATCTTTTTTACGCCGAATTGCGAATCGAGCTATTTCTGACCATACCCAGTCTCTCAACGGTCATAGCAGTACTGTTACACCAGAAGACACGAATCCGAAGCTTTATCGCTTTCAAGTTCGAGCGAGTGAGATCGATCCAAAAACTAAAGATTACCCAGAAATTCGTTTTACACGTGGGACGGATTCCAGTCCCCTAGATCTTCAGCACGCTTCTATCGACACTCGGGTAAAACCACAAGGAAAGCTTGTCCTTTGGCTGATGGGACACAACGACGAATTATTCGTGAGACTAAATCGGTACGGTCTTCATGCAATGGACGTACACTACGCACGCGCCTGGTTCGGAACACTATGCCAGCCAACCCCAGAAAACGCTTTTGCTAGAGGCGATGTACGATTGGAAGCTGCAAGTGGCCGCGATCAAAGTGACGAATTGAATCTTGAATTACGAGACGGTGCAGCAGAACGAGCAAGACGATTTTTGATTTGGCTTTGTGAAGAAAATCCGGAAGGTAATTGGCACCAATTTCTCACGCCTGATAAAGACCGTATCCGCTGGGATAAGGTCATACTAAGCGGTGCGTCACATGGTAGTACGACCGCCGCTAGATTTGCTAAGCACCAAAGTGTTAATCGAGTTGTGATGTTATGTGGACCTAGGGATCAGGATCAAGATTGGCAGAGTCTTTACTCCGCTACGCCCCGCAACCGATACTTTGGATTCACCCATGTCCTTGATGGTGGCTGGACTGGCGATCATTATTGTCGCTCATGGCAATTATTGGGTCTCCACGAATTTGGACCCATCATCAATGTAGACCAATCTCCGATGGACTATTCCAGAACAAGACGACTTATCTCAAATGCGGACGTCGGTGAAGATGCAAAAAAGGCACATTCTGCGGTCACCCCAAGCAAGGCATCTCCAAAAGACAGCGAGGGGAATTTTTTCTACGAACCTGTTTGGAAATACCTTTTTACACAGCCAATCGACGTATTCGGTGATCCTGTGACCGCTGAAACAAATTGCGATATGGAGCAGGAAGACTGAAAAAGCTCTGCGATGTTTTCAATACCATAGAATCATTCAACCTTAGAAGGCTTCAAGTAGGACGGAGAGCGGCAATCTCGTGCCTCTTATTCTTCTGCCGATCATGCGGACAAAAATATATTAACAAAATGATCATGAATCACTTCCTCGATGCTTGAATGAAAGTCGTTCGCTTTCACTCCGAAAGCACCTTGCTCGAGTTTTTAGCCCTATCCAACAAGCGACCTACACGCTGCTCATCTCCTCGCCAAAGCAGACAGATTAGACTACGATGGGCCTTAGAAGTGGTGTACCAATCACCTTAAATATTTCGACTTGATACGGAGTCTTTACCCAATGCCATCAACGGATAAATCAAAGCCGAAATATTTTGTCATCAAACTGCCTAAAGTTTTGGATAACAGTTCCGCTGATGCGATGGAGATGGCAGTTAAAGACGCATCACTTGCGAACGGGCAATATATGTTACTGGATATGACCGAGACAAATTTTATCAGCAGTGCCGGGATCCGATTTCTGATCATCGCCACAGAGAAATTCCATAAGATTGGTGGTCAAGTTCTGCTGGCAGGTTTGTCGAAGAACGTGCAGTACACATTGAAAATTTGCGGTTTATCAAAACGCTTTGCCGTCTACGCGTCAACTGAGGATGCGATTGCATCGCTTGGTAATTCAAACGATTAGAATGCGTGATACTCCGTTAGAACCTAAAGAAAGACTTCTTTTATTGTGGTAGGAATCGTTCATCTTTTTGTAGGGACATGCTGGGAATAAAAACTTTATGATTGGTGACACCCGTTTGCATAAGACAAGACGACCATGACGTCTAAATCTCGACATCATAAGAGCTGGCTACACTCGGTCTTGAAATGGAGTGGAACCGCATTACCTCTGTGCTACTTCAGAATCGTCATCGCTACTAGCTACTGTGCAATGCTCCAATTATGGAACTCGATGTACGAGGGCGAATTCATTGCCGTCGAGCCATTTGGGCATTCAGTACTTGGCTCGCTTATTGGTTTCTTATTAGTGATGCGAATGAACGCGTCGAACTCTCGTTTCTGGGAAGGTCGGTCACACTGGGGATCCATTGTGAATGCAAGTCGCAATCTTTCGCGAGCCGCATCTGCTTACACCAAAGACGGTAAATACTTTGCCGGTCTCGTGGCTGGATATGCAATCACTTTGAAACAATCATTGCGAGATTCCAGAGACCTTTCTGAAGCTGAGCAGTTTCTACCCAGCAATCTTTACAAGGCGGCAGAGTTTTACGGAAACCAACCTACTGCGATCGCAGGCGCCATGACACACTGGGTAGCTGAGAAAGCCAGAGATGGAAGCTTGTCACAAGGAGAAGTGTATTACTTTGAAAAACTCATTGCAGCACTCGTCAATGCGCAGGGTGGATGTGAAAAAATACAAAAGACTCCTCTTCCATTTGCTTACGTATCGCTCATTAAGCTTTTAATCCTTGTTTACCTAGCGACGCTGCCAGTGGTTATCTGTGGGTTGCTTGGCTGGTGGTCGCCTCTGTTGATGGCAATTCTTGCGTTAGGCATGTTTGGGATGGAGGAGGCAAGCGTGGAAATAGAAGATCCGTTTGGCACCCAGCCTAATTGCCTAAAACTGGAAGTACTCACGATCACCATCACCCGTGACTCCGGACAACTCGCGGCCTACGATGAGATCATGCATCTCGTCCAAGAGAATCAAACTGCGAAAGCCGATGAGCCAAATTCTTGAATGCAAAAAATCGGATTATCGATGGGTTTGGGTATTAGGAGGAACACGGCAGTATTTCTCTCCAAAACGCGAGATGCAAATAAAGGGATGCTTCCTACTTTGATGTTTCCGTCTGTTTTAAGACCGAAAACTGCTTGACCAATTCAATCGCGTGACCCGCCACTATTTCTGGCCGGAGATTCGCAAGGTTCCTGTACTCATCAGGATCTTCAGCGTGATTGTATAGCTCCCTAGCGATAACTTTTCCCGTTTGGATCGAACTCCATTCGGTATAGCGATATTGATCGGTACGAATCGAATAACCTATCGCCTGCCACTGATCTCGAGACGCATAGAACGGCTGTTGATGTTGTGTGAAAGCATGCTTCTTAATGATACATTCAGGATCTTCGAGTAGTGGGCTGAGGTCTTTACCCTCGAGACGTTCCGGTTTTTGATCTTGGAAGCCACACAGATGAATCAGAGTTGGATAGAGATCAATGAGTTCACAAAGGCTACGCGTTACTTTTCCATGGCTGGTTATGGTACGAGGATCCGCAAGGATTAGTGGTACACGTGCATCGAGTTCAAAATTGGTGGTCTTTCCCCACAGTCCTCTCTCGCCAATGTGGAATCCATGATCCGACATGAAAACCACAATTGTATTTTCTCGATGACCACCTTGGTCAATCGCATCTAAAACCTTGCCGACTTGCGCATCAAGGAAGCTAATCGATGCGTAATAACCATGCCGCAGATGCTGAATCTGCGTTGGTGTCAATTCACCTTGATCCCGCAAGGACCCGTAACTGCGAAGCTCCCTCGATTCATGAAGAGCAATCGTTGGAACATTGGTGTATTGACTGAGGCCGACTGGGATACTCATTTTAGACGAATCGTAAAGATCCCAGTATTTCTTAGGGGCGACGAATGGCAAATGGGGTCGCCAGAATCCAACTGCCAGAAAAAACGGCTGAAGCGAAACAGGTTGATCGCGCAGAACAGACGCGGCAAGATTAGCGATCTGTCCATCTCGGTAGTAAGTATCTGGCAGGTCGAATGATTCGCTAACAGGTGACTTTGCAAACTTGCCACCTGTGCGTCGTGTCGGATGGTTGTAATAAAATGTGTCAGCTGAGTGAGTACCTTTGTGGAGTACCTCATCCATCGACCAAGAACGGCGATCCTGTGTTTCTCCCATGTTGTGAAAGATCTTGCCGATGTCCTGGCAAAAGTATCCTTGATTTTTGAAAAATTCTGGCAACGTAATCAATGACTCGCCAAAATCTGTGGTCTCACGAAAACTCTTGCGTAGGTCATCAACCTTGACGGTGTCTGGTCGCAATCCAGTCAGAAAAGAAGAGCGAGAGGGATTACAGACCGCCTGCTGACAATAAGCTTTTTTGAATACCATACCTCGATCAGCAAGCTTGGTGAGGTTAGGAGTAATTGCCGTCTTATCACCGTATGGTTCAATCGAACAATTCAAATCATCCGCAATAATCAACACTACGTTGGGTGGTTGCACTGTATCGGCAGATAACCAATCGCTCGTAACCAAAGTACCCACCATCATCGTCGACAAGAGTATCCAGCAACGGTTCACACTTGAGGTTTTCAAATTTTGATCCTTGGGAAGAATTCGGCAGTTTATCGATAACACAAAGGCGTGATCTCTGGCTACAGAAACCGTAAACAGCGTCGGCTACTCGATTGAACTATACTCCCAACAGAATCGCACGTCGGGATGCAACAGTATGCTGAAAGCACCGACTGTTTCGTTGACCTTTTCCTCTAACATTAAAAGCATTTTGAATCGCAATCATGATACTTCGAACGCTAATTTTTCTTGTTCCATTCATGGGAACCGTATCAAGATCCGCCGAAGCAGAACCTTCGTACACGATTATTGTTTCCGAGGCGGCAAAAAGCGATTCTGCTTGGGCCGAGGTGGTGGATGCCTTGCAACGGAAATACCCTCAAGCGGCTCAGATTACCTGGACCAAAGATGTCTCAGAATCTTTATCCGCCTTAGCAAACCAACACCCAAAGTTTAGCTGTTTTGTCGCTAAACCCAGTGAGGTAACGCGAGAATACGTTGCATCGGTTCATCAGATCACTCGAAGGCTGGACCAAGACCCGTATTGTGACACACTTTGGGGAATTCTGACGGGATATGACGCGGCGAACGCAAAGCGAATCGCCACTCAACAAGAAGATTTAACCATTCAGCGAGTTTCCTCTGGGACTGAGGTGGCTCTCTCGATGTGCAAAGAGGGCGTATGGTACGACGAACTTGAACAATACAAAAAAGTTGAAAAACGACGTGGTGGCTCAGTCACTCACCAAGTCGGACCTGGGGATACTACTCGTGTATTGGCCGATTCCCTTTCACAACCTGAAAAGCATCTGTTTGTCACCTCCGGTCACGCAACGGAAAGAAATTGGCAGATTGGATTTCGCTACAAAAATGGCTACTTCCAATCCAAGGCCGGGCAGATGTTTGGAAAGACAACCGACAACGAACAATTTCGAATTCACTCAGAAACCGCGAAGGTCTATTTAGCCGTTGGCAACTGCTTGATGGGACACATTGATGGGCCAGACGCGATGGCTCTTGCTTGGCTCAATGACGTAGGAATGAACCAAATGTTGGGCTACACCGTTTTGACGTGGTACGGTTACAGTGGATGGGGCGTGCTCGACTATTTTGTCGAACAGCCAGGCAGGTATTCCCTCACCGAAGCTTTCCATGCGAATCAACATGCCTTGATTCATCGAATTGATCGCTACTTCCCCAAGCTCACCAATTATCAACTCGAGGCTGGATCTAGAAACTTACCTTCGGTCAATCCAACGCAAGAAGGTGAAAGGTTAGGACTCACCTCTTTTGACTCACGGGGACTGCTATGGGATCGCGATACGGTTGCCTTCTATGGTGATCCTGCATGGACGGCGACCATGGCAGAGATGCCGAAGGCATATGATCAAAATTTAACAATCGAAAACAATCTTTATACCCTTACCATCACGCCTAATCTGGACGGCCGATCTTTTGAGGCGATCAACACGAATGGTTCGCAAAGAGGAGGACGACCCATTCTGCATTATCTGCCTACACGTGTCGAAAATATTGAAATTCTATCAGGGCAAGAACTACAGCCAGTAATAGCCGATGATTTTATTTTGATTCCAAATCATTTAGCAAAAAGTAATCAGAAAAATCTACGAGTACAGTTTCGCGCTTCACCTGTTCGATAAACGGCTTTCAAAGTCATTGCGGAGATCCACTGGTTTCCCACTGGCTGAATTCAGACCATACCGGCATATGATCAGAGATCTGTAAAGCTGCTTCCATACTTAAAGCAAATTCACTTTGCATATCAAAAACACCCGACCTGCCAGTGTATTCACTTGTATTTTGTGCGGTGAATAGCAAGTTATCGTAGGTCTTATTGCGCCGTGTATTGGTCGGCACGCCATCAATCGACCAACGCATTCCAGGAACCTGTCCTAACGCCCCAAATTGCTGCGGAGCGGCGTTGAGATCTCCTAACAAAATCACATCATCTTCATCGGCGCGACTTTGTTGCATGACTCGAAACACGTCAGCCAGAGCAGTTAATTCTTGAGGGACTTCGTCAGGGTCGGTATGGGTGTTAACCAACCAAAAGGTGAATGCGCGACTCGGGTCTGCAGTCTTAGCGCGAAACCGTGCGACAAAAGGTTCACGATGCAGCAGATCATCGGGGTCAGAAATGGTTCCAATGGATCCCGGATCATACTCCAATCGATCGGTATCAAAAATGAAAGCGTATTGTTCCTTGCTAATCGTTCTTCCCAAACGCGGACCAATCAGGAAGCTATAGTTTTTGCCAGGGGCGTTCACGGCCTGCAGAAGCCTCGGCAGGACGTCTTCTTCTTTTGAACGAACTTCTTGGATCGCAACCATGTCAAAACGTCTGATGATTTCGCCGATAGCCGCCACCACGTCAGGCTTAGCCATTTTGCTTTGACCTAGAACCTGAATATTGAAAGTCGCGATCAACAGAGGTCGATCAATAATCGGGTTACCGTTGACTGTCGTTCTGGAATTGAGAGAAGCGTCAACGACGTTTGATGCGTCATCGAAACTCGGCTGGTTAGCTTCATTCTCGTTCGGGGCGAATGACGTCTCCGCGGAGCGAATTTCCCCCGTCCTAGCCGGCCCATTAAAAATAGAGCCGGTATCAAAGGGCAGCAGTCCGGTTAGACTTCCTCCGGAAACTACCGTCAGAATAATCCATATCCAAAGATTAATGCGTCTGCTTCTTCGTGACATCGTCGACCTCTTTGCCTTCGATTTTTAAATTGTGCCTTTGCACCAAACACGTTAACTCGAGCATCCGTATTTGAAACGTGGAATCACGAGTCCCAATAGATTTGCCGTGCAAACCTGCAGAGACCCAACAGGCTACAAACTACGACGTGCAACGTACCAAAATCAGTAAAACAAAAGAAAGGTTGACCAATATTTCGGAACAAAACACCGTGCCGTTCATAACCCGTAGCAACCTTAGGGCAAAAGATTTTGGAACGGTTTAAACGCGGTCAGACCAACCGCCTTGATGCCAAGACAGTGGTCATGATCACGTATCATGGACTTCTACCACGCGGTGGCTTAAACAAAAGGCGACTTTGCGTCAAAAGGGACTGAACACCAATGCAAAAGGTGATCGAATCTGTTTTACTATCAGTAGACAAATCGATAGATTCAATGCGTTTGATTTCACATTTCTCGCTACTACTTAAACAATCTATGAAATCCTCTCTCGTCACTGCAGTGATTTTGCTTGTTGCCCTAACCGTCAACGATCGGCTTGTCTCTCAAGAGATCACTGTTAGTGAAAAAAAACTCCCGCTAGCTGGCGAAGCGTTTCAAATCAATGGGCTCGATGCATTTCTCATTGAACCAAAGACCACTCAAAGCGAAACACCCTGGGTTTGGTACGCACCGACTCTTAAGAATCTTCCCGGTAAGGAAGAAATCTGGATGTTTGAGAGATTTCTCAATGCCGGAATTGCGATAGCGGGTATTGATGTTGGGGAGTCTTACGGCAGCCCAAAAGGCACAGATCAGTATTCAGTGTTTTATGAATATTTGACGAATCAGCGAGGTCTATCCAAACGTCCGGTTTTGCTTGCCAGGAGCAGAGGTGGCTTAATGCTTTACAACTGGGGAATTGAGAATCCGAATCAAGTTGCGGCTATCGCTGGGATCTATCCGGTTTGTAATCTCGCGAGCTACCCCGGTATTGAAAAGGCGAAGGATGCATACGGCTTGAATGCGGCACAGTTATCGGAAAACTTATCGAAATTCAACCCAATCGAGCGTCTCTCTTCGCTCGCGAAACATCAAGTGCCCATTCTACACCTTCATGGAGATCAGGACCGCGTCGTGCCGCTCGAAGACAACTCTGCGATTATCCAAAAGCGATACTCCGAACTGGGCGGCAACATGCAACTTAAACTCATGGAAGGGCATGGTCACAACATGTGGCAAGGTTGGTTCCAAGACCCAACCTTAACCGATTTTGTCATTCATCATGCCCAAATAGAAAATCAACAATCATCACCAGACCGAGTATCGAATCCTAAACAAGATCTGTGGCTTCACTTCAAAGGAAAAGATGGACCTGGCAAGAACAAAAAAATTGTCTTCGTCGCCGCAGAACAGGAATATCGCAGCGAGCAGTCACTGCCGATGATGGCAAAGCTACTTGCGTCCCGCCACGGATTTGACTGCACCGTTTTATTTTCAGTGAATCCTGACGGGAAAGTAGATCCAACTTTACCAGCGCCTTTTAAGGAAAAATCCAAACACCATTTTATTCCGGGATTGGAGTTACTTGCGAACGCAGACTGTGTGGTTTGGATGTCAAGATTCATGCAATTGCCGGAAGAACAGTTGGCTTACTTCTACGAGTACTTCGACTCTGGAAAACCTCTGGTCGCACTACGGACAGCAAATCATGGATTTTGGGGAGTCAAACCATACCAAGTCAACGAGCAAAATATCTCACTTCGTGAGTTACTGGGTGGCGCATTCATGTCGCACCATGGAGGATGGCACCGCGAGGCGACGATCGGCATTCCCGTTCTGGATAAGAAGTCACACCCGATTCTTTCTGGAGTTACCGACATATGGGGCACCTCCGACGTGTACCGCTGCCATGCCGAGGACAAGGGACTGCCCAACGATTGCACTGCTTTAGTGATGGGTCAGCCGGCGCAAAGTCTGGACGCTGATGCCCCACCTAATACAGACAAGGTGCCTTTACCAATCGCCTGGACCAAAACTTGGATCGGCAATAAAAACCTCGAATCGAAAATCTTTCATTTCACGATGGGTTCTGCAGAAGATTTTGCAAATGAAGGTGTTAGAAGAATCGTGGTCAATTCTATTTATTGGGGTTTGGATCTATCCGAACAAATTGATCCCACGCGATCAGTAGAACCTATTGATCCTTATCTACCGATGAAATCAGGTTTCAACTATGAAGCCCTCGGAGTCACGCCGCGAAGTGTTGACTATTATCAAATCCCCTAGCGGTTGTCTTCTACCACAAAGCATACGATGGAGTCGGACGAATCAGTCTTGGCTTGATTCACCAAGCTGTGTGTATTTTTTTGCAATACCTTTAGCTTTTTCGATTGGATAACGATCTGCGTTAATGCCCATCTTTTCCGTTACGGCCGATGCAAGATCAATGTCACAAATGTTAGCTAAGTCAACGAGAAACATGGTGATATCTGCTAATTCCAAGCGGACTGCAGTACGGAGTCCCTCATCTTCTAACACTTGAAACGACTTTTCGCTGCTAATCCAGCGAAAGAGATCCAGCAGTTCACCCACTTCGGAAGCTAGAGCCATCGAGACATTTTTTGGGTCGTGAAATTGTTCCCAATCACGATCGCGAATGAATTGCTGAACTTGATTCTTCAAATGTGTAATAGTTGTATTGGAATCGGTTTGATTTTCACTTCGGTTCATTGTTTTCTTTTATTGCGACTGTTGATGCCGTCGATCACGTGCCAACTCCAAAGAAATCGAAAAATCATTTCGTGCTAGGTTGTTGAGCAGGGAGAATACCGACAATGACACCCCTAATCATGATCCGTAAAATAATGTCGCCTTTGGGATCGATCGCTGCTTTGTGAATGACCGATCGGTCAGGCGAAAACTTCGTGAATCACTCGGCCACCCGTTACTCCTAACGGTGACTCCTGTAATCCGTGATGATTAAAAATGAGCTGATGTGGATTAATCCCCATCAATTGGAGCATTGTGGCATGCATGTCATTGGGACTGATTGGATTTTCCACAACGGTGTATCCAATTGGATCGGTCTCACCAATAACTTGTCCTCCTTGAATTCCACCACCTGCCATCCATATCGAATAGGCCGCTGGCGAATGATCACGACCACCAGACTTTCCTTCCATCGTTGGTGTTCTACCAAACTCGCCAGCCCAAACAACGAGAGTTTGCTCCAATAAACCACGGCTTTTCAGATCTTTGATTAACGTGGCGATTGGCAAATCGGTTCGTTGAGCAAGTTTTTCATGATTGCTTTTTAAATTACTGTGAGCATCCCAACCGCCCACCCTGATCTGGATGAATGGCACTCCACGCTCAACCATTCGACGGCCTAATAAACACGCCCTTCCAACTTGTTCCGTTTTCGGATCCTGTAATCCGTAAGCTCTTCTCGTTCTCTCATCTTCACTTTTTAAACTAAATAGCTCCGGACCCGCCGTCTGCATCGCAAATGCTTGTTGGTAGCTGCGAAGTCGCGCATCGAGATCAGTTGTACCAATCTGGGTTGCGAAATCACGATTCATCGCCTCAATAGCCTCGAGCTCCATGGATCGCCGATGTGAATCGACGTTTCGAGGCGGAGTCGCATTCCGAATTCCACGCTCTGCGTCGATAACGGTGCCTTGAAAACGTGATGGTAAGAAACCACTGCTCCAACCTGCAGCTTGCGGGTATTGCATACCATCATTGTGGATATTCATTGCGATGAAGCTGGGTAAAGAATTCGAGTGCTTTCCAAGTCCATACAACGACCACGCACCAACGCTTGGTCGATCCCCAGTAGAGCTTCCCGTCAGCGCAACACACTCTCCTGGTCCATGAACAGGATTTCTGTGTGTCATCGATCGAATGACGCAAAGCTCATCAATCATTTCCGACACGTGAGGAAGCAGGTCCGACACTTCAACACCGGACTCGCCACACTTTCGAAATCCCCAAGGACTTGGCAACAGGTTCTTTAGTCCAGCTCGTTTGATTCGAGGAACGAATTCAGCAATCGATTCAGGAACATCCTGACCTTCGAGATCCCTTAGCGTTGGTTTTGGATCAAAGGTATCGACCTGACTGGGACCGCCTGACATGAAGAGAAAGATAATACTCTTCGCCGTACCTGTATTTGGATAAGAATTGCCGTAGCTGCCCTCCTGCGAAATCAAAGCATTCAAAGCAACGCTTAAACTTGATATACCTGCGCTGAAAGCAAAATGCCTGCGACTGATAGAGTTTGTCAGAGTGGGTAATATCATCGATCTTGGGCTTACGGCATGTATAGGAATTCACTTGAGTTGAAAATCACGACACAAACACTTGCTAGACCGTGCTCTGTCTCCAATTTCGTGAGAATCTGGCTTTCGATCGTCGTCGGATCGCGATTCAGCGCCAATCGGATGACTCGTTCAACCGATTTCGCTCGTACCGCAAACGCGTCAGCCATCTCATGCACAAAATGATTGTTAAGTAGCCATAACGGCTGCAAGGCATTAGTTGAAACTTGACGTTTCGCACAACTGACTACACCATTGGGGCCATCGAATAAATCTTGCTGTTGTGGAAAATTATCTCGCTTTTGCTTTAGATATAAACTGCGTCGATTCGATCGCTCATCTTCACTCGGTCCTCCGATCTGCTTATCTAATTTTCCAGCTAACATTAGCATGGAGTCACGTATGACTTCGGATTCCAAACGCCGCGGTTGCCATCTCCAGTAGGTGTCGTTGTTCGGGTCAAGTTGTTGATTAGCACTGTTCAGTTGACTAGATCTTTGATAAGTATCTGATGCTAAAATAAGTCGATGAATCCGATTAGTATCCCAATTTGAATCAATTAATTCGCAAGCCAAATAATCTAGCAACTTCGGTTGTGTGGGCTTCTTTCCCTGCAAACCAAAATCATTTGGAGATTTGACTAGGCCGCGACCAAAATGCCACTGCCATAGTCGGTTGACCCAAACTCTAGCAGCTAATGGATTTTTATCGGAGACTATCCAGTGTGCGAGATCAATCCTTGTCTTAGGCTTTGAATTACCGAATTCATCCTGGGTTCGAAATATTTTTGGCCAATCAGATTCGACTCCGGGTCCGGGAGTCTTTACATCACCACGAATCAAGATTCTCGCGGGATAATTTGCCACGATGGTCGGATCGTGACTAAGTGGCCATCGCATCTCATGCGGCATAACCGTCAGCTTTTTGAAGGCAGATTGGGGCGCATAAAAAGCCCATGTTTGATCCGCCTGTTTTAAACGATTATCAATTTGATTGAGTCGGAATTTCTCGCCTGATCTCATTTGTGAAATGATCGTCTCTGGAGTGACGTATATCGGCTCTGGATAGTTTTGTTCTCGTCTAAATCGGATGATACGTCGTCTTACCGAATCAAATAACTGATCACGTTCGTTTGCGAGCACCTCAACGGCAAGGTCGTTTGACAAGAGTATATTCTGCGGCTGCCCACCGGTAAAAAACGCCTGTAATCGGTAATAGTCGCGCATCGAGACAGGATCAAACTGATGATGGTGACATTGCGCACACTGAACCGTGAGCCCAAGAAAGGTTGCACCTACATTAGCGGTAATGTCATTCAAAATATCATTTCGCTGAATGTCTTTATCTAACTCATTTCCACTGTAACGCGCTGAGGCTAAGTAGCCTGTCGCGATCAATGAATCATCGTCAGCGGTTTGAAGCTCATCACCGGCCAATTGGCTAATAACAAAGTCTCTGTAATTCAACCCATGATTGAAAGCCTCGACGACCCAATCACGGTATCGCCATGCATATTTTCGATCTCGATTGTGCTGGTATCCGTTACTCTCTGCCCATCGTGTCACATCTAACCAATGCCGCGCCCATCGCTCACCATAAGCTGGATCTGAAAGAAAGCTAACGACGCTACTACGCTGCTCTTCCCTGTTTTCCGCCACGGGCAATCCGAGCATATCAAGCGTACGCCGTCTCTCAAGTTGATCGGGCGATGCGATTGGATTGGCAATAATACCGATCTCCCTCTGAGACTCAGTAATGAACGCGTCGATGGGACTGCCGAAACCGTTTGCATCCTCAAAGGACGGTATCTGTGGTCTAACCAGTGCTTGAAACGCCCAATGATCGCTAACTGGAATGGAGTCCGGAAGTAGTTCCTCGTCCCAATCGAGACCCTCGTTAATCCAAGATTCAATAATCTTTCGCTCTCGTGAATTTAAAGATGCGTCACCGGGTGGCATCTTTGATTCAGAGATCAAGCGATAGAGCTCGCTACTTTCGGCGTCATAGGGAATGACCTGATTCAAAACGTGATCAAATTGATCCAGCCGGACTTTTGTGTCGTCATCGGATTCGTCATGACACTCAAAGCAATTGGATTTCAGAATCGGTAAGACGTCGTTTTTGAAGGATACCGTCTGATTAATCTTTTCACGGGTAATTTTTGAATTGTAAGCATCGGAACGCGGATCAATAGAAGACAGATCCATAATCTCGCCCCATGATTTTGCAATCCGAAAATCGCTGATGACGATTTCGTCACCGATCTCGGTCTTCCCACCAGTGGAGAACCCTATCCAGTTGATCTGACGAATTGACTGATCGCTTTTAACTCGAATATCAGGTTCAATAGCTGAATCAGACCTCGGATCAATCCACATCTCAAGGGTATCGAACGGTTGGTTCACACCCAATTCGGACTTCGACAAACGCCCGACCATATCGTACCACTTATCACCAACTAACTCTTTGGCAAACACTTGCTTGGAAGAATCAAACCGGATCATGAATCGATTGGTTTTCCCATCGGTGTGCAATCCAAGATTGGGAACATGATTGGCGTGAGGACTCTGATCATTGCCCTCCTGGGAGTCAAACCACAGCACGAAAAATTCACCATTTCCAGTCTCGGGATCATCAATACAGATCGCGCGATACTGAAACGCAAACCGCACATAGATTTGATCCAGATAATTTTCGGATTTCAGTGACCGTCGCAAAGGATTATGTCTTGCTCCTGTCCCGTTAATCAAAAACTGCTGTTTTGCCAGATCAGTACGCTGCCAGTCACTTTGAGATTGCCCGTACGCTTGGCCCCGGGCACCGACCAGCCAACAATACTGACATAGAAGGCACGCCACCAAGAGTCTGATTAGGTGCAATTCATTCAACAACACGATCTAGAAACCAGAAAAACTAGGGAGCCGGTAGACACTCACTTGATATGATCTCGCGAGGTGTCTAAGTAGCAAGGCGAATCGTTCTCTCTACAATCCTAAGCTTAATTCACTTTAGTGGCCCGTGCGAACCAAGAGTAACTAATTACCTACATCTATCACTTTTGGCGATTGAGACTCTCTCGATCCACCGAGCATCATTTTGCAGTATGCAATTGGATGGAGCTTCGAATCGATGTGATCAACTCTGGATCTTTTACTTGGGCATCTGTTAGCATCATCGCAAAATTGTCGGCAATGATCTCTTCTGGATGAATGATATACTTTGTGTTCTCCCCAATCTGCCTCAGATAATCGGGGTGTTGAGGCGTGATCAACTTTGGTGATCCACTGTCGAAAACCGGAACCCAAACACCTTGAGTCTTCTCGCGTAATTGCAGCAGTTCAAAATTAAGGTAGCTAAATAGACTTGTTTGGCTTTCGTTGTAAGTCTGTGTAGAAAAAAGGTATGGCGCCACAACCACATCGGTACCGTCTTGATCTGTGAGGCGAATCACGTGTTCCATCATAGGTGCATCAGGATTGGTGAGCCGAGTCTCGCGAAGTGAATTGGGTAGCTGAATGCTCTGCACTCGCTCGAACCCAATCAAAGAGAAAAGGCGATCTCTGAGTTTTTGATCTGATCGAGAGATGACGTGAAATAATTCATGGGCTAATAATCGCGTAGGCGGCTGATTGTCTCCTGCAAGTTTTTGTCTTGGAAAGACAATTGCATTAGACCGCGTATATGCCGCACTGCTTTCTTCCTTCCCGGTAGTTTTGATGAGCAAGACTGAATCCTCCCAACCAATACCGATTTCAGTCAATTTTGGTATCAATTGCTCGGTTGCTTGTAAGATTAACTTTTTCTCTGACTCTTCCCACGGCAAAACTTGATCTGCGGCTAAGCTCAAGACAGCGGCCGAACCTAAATCTGTAGCGGACTGCAGCCGAACCTTTCGATCAAATGGACTCATTTGCTCGATGAATTCATCTCGCCTACCTAATACCAATCGGGCTTGGTCGACCGTTGCGAAATCGAATCGCAAACCAAATTCAGCCGCATCAAGTGCCTTACCCGCTGCTAGAAAAACAAGTAAGTTCGAAAGATAAAAAGCTACTGAAAAACAAATAGACTTCGACATGTTGTTTGCTCTTTAAACCTATTTTGGCTGAAACCACCCACACACTTACCGCGTCATTATTGGTTGGCTAGCTCTTTTTTTCTTTTTTCTATGATCGCAAAAGGGTCTTCCGGCCATTGATGTGGGTTCACATAACGATCCGCATCGCGCAGCGCTATCACTTTAAATTTTTTCAACGCGAGATATCTCAAGTAAGCTTCGAATTGATCAACGGGACTACTTACCCAACTATGCGCCGTATCGGGCACTCCGTGGAACTGGAGTACGGCTAGTCGACCTTCTTCTGATTTTTCGACTGCGCGTATAAAATCTTCAAGTTGCCAATTTGGTCGCGCATCACCTGCTGAAGGAATCAAGTAGGGATGATCAACTCCGGGCTCATAAGGGAAACCCTGACCAAACTCATATGGGTACTCTGGCGCACCTCCTCTTCTCGCAAATAAAATCCCGTGTTCCTTTAAAATCGGGAATGCCGAAGGCGTGATCGCATTACCCGGCCATGCGAAAGACACCGGTTTTTGAATTCCATATTGTTCACAGCGTTGTTCGATTCCAACCAATTGGTCGTTCAAACGAGAAACTGTTTTTTCGGTGATCCCCATATGATCGCGAGTGTGATTCCCGATTTCAAATCCATCCCGATCCATCGTTCGAATCTGTTCCCAAGTTAGGTAGTCTTTTTTATTCGAAGAAAAGTCCCAGCCCTCCGTAATGAAGAACGTTGCTCCAAATTGGTATTTCAAAAGCAATGGACGAACAATGGAATAGTGAGATGCCGAAGCATCATCAAATGTTAAGATAACAACCCGATTCTCATTTACCTTGGGTTCGTTTTCCGGCCTGTCTTTTTGTTGACCTTTTGCGTCTCGGTGCAAGCAAGGCAGCAGAAGGACCAGGACACACAGAATGAGAAAGAGCGGTTGACCTGAAACAAGGCTCGTTTTTTCTGAATCGAATTCGTTCATTAGTTCCCATAGTTTCCTGACAAGATTATCAACCGTTGCCTGACGTTCCGAGATCACCAGATCGCTGCAAGCGCTTTGTTCATCGTTACTTTACCAATATTGGTATTGCTGATGACTGCCGCATCAACGCCCATCGATTGTTAAAATCAAAAAGAGCTAAGAACTTGATGATGAAACCTGCAGCAGTTGGTTCTCGAGTTTGGGAGAAACCTGAATGAGATTGGGCTTGTACGAGAAAGGTTACGAATGAAATTTACTCGAATCGAAAATTCAAAAAAGCTCGACCGGATCATCCTCTATTTAATGACTTTGGTTTTATTCGCCTCGACCCTTTCTGCGCAAGACTCCTTAAAAGAAACTCCGGCGACCGCTAACCGGTGGAATCCGTCAATCGGGACAAAATTACCGACCGATCTAGCGAGTCATTTCAAAACCCCTTCAAAATGGAAAAACCAATACGGTACCTATCGTTCGCCGCTTATCAAAGAAGACGGCACATTCGTATCAACAAACCAAGAATGGCAAATTCAACGGACCAAGATTAAGGATTGGTGGATGCAAAAACTAGGTGCGTGGCCGCCGATCATCACCGAACCAACACTGAACATCTTGAAAACAGTTGACCGTGGCAATCACTTTGAGCATGAAGTTTCATTTCTTTGGACACCCACTGAATCCACGGTGGGCTATCTTTTAATTCCAAAATCCGACGAAAAGAAAGCAGCAGTCGTCACGGTGTTCTACGAACCAGAAACGGCAATTGGCCAAGGCAAGCCAAACAGAGATTTTGCCATTCAACTTACTAATCGCGGTTTCATCACATTATCGATAGGGACAACCGAGGCAACAGCAGCACAAACCTACGGGATCTATCATCCGTCAATCAACAATGCGACGGTTGCGCCGCTATCGATGCTGGCTTACGCCGCCGCGAATGCTTGGCATGTTCTTGCCTCGCTGGAAGAAGTAGATCCTAACCGAATCGGCATTGTTGGTCATTCGTTTGGCGGAAAGTGGGCAATGTTCGCTTCGTGTCTCTTTGAAAACTATGCCTGCGCTGCGTGGTCTGATCCAGGTATTGTCTTTGACGAATCGCGTCCCAGTGTTAACTACTGGGAACCGTGGTATCTAGGCTATCACCCGCCTCCCTGGCGAAAACGAGGTATGATCACACCCCAGAATCCGGCGAATGGAGTTTATAACGAACTACGAAGCGGTAACCACGACCTGCATTTATTACATGCGTTAATGGCACCAAGACCATTTTTAGTATCAGGTGGTTCAGAGGATCCACCAAATCGATGGGAGGCACTGAACCACACGATTCAAATCAATGATCTACTAGGTTTCCAAAATCGAGTCGGCATGACCAATCGACCGTTGCACGATCCGAATCCAGAATCGAATGAAGTGATCTACAGGTTCTTCGAGCACTTCTTAGCCGATCAATGATATTCAAGCTTCAAAAAAATATAATTTAGTCAGACCTGTTTAACAGCCTCTTACGCAGTTCGCATGCGGGATCTGTTCCCAACGACACCCAATACATTTCAAACAAAACATAAAAGCCACCGATGAATTTTCGACGAGCGATTCTCTGCACTTTCCTTATTTTGATGCCCGCTTGCTGCGTGAATGCCCAAAAGGTAACCAAACCTAATTTTGTCTACATCATGGCTGACGAGCTGGGCTACTTTGAACCTGGTTTTATGGGTGGTAAAAAAATCCAAACGCCACGGCTGGATCAGATGGCAAAGAAAGGAATGCAATTTACACAGCTACTTGCGGGTTCTTCGGTTTGCGCACCAACACGATGCACATTGATGACCGGTAAACACAGTGGCCATAGCTCCGTCAGAAAAAATGGTGGTGGTACACCTCTTCGAGCTGATGAGACCACCATTGCCAGTCTCCTAAAAGCGGATGGCTACGCCACGGGTGGTTTTGGTAAATGGGGATGTGGAGGACGGGGTTCAACCGGCGTACCTGAGAAACACGGCTTTGACATTTTTCTTGGTTACTATGATCAGGTTCATGCTCACACTTATTATCCACCATACCTAATCAGGAATAGCAAAGAAGTTCCATTGGCCAACAACTTTGGCATGAGCAATGGTGATCAATACTCGCAATACATCATTCATGATGCCGCTAAATCTTTCATTAGGCAGAACGCTGAACAACCATTTTTCGCCTACCTCCCCTACACGCCGCCGCATGGTCTATTCGACATCCCAGAGACAGATCCCGCATGGTTAATTTACAAGGACCGACAATGGCCTGACCAAGCGAAAAAGTACGCCGCAATGGTAACGATGCTCGATCGGCAAGTCGGCGAGATCATTGATCTGTTGCGCGAGCTTCACTTAGAAGAAAACACGCTTGTTATTTTTAGCGGCGACAATGGCGGTGCTGATTACTTCAGCTCAAAGGACTATCCGCGTGGATTTCATCAGGCAAACATTCATCCCGAATCAGGCATTGAATTTCGTGGAAAAAAAGGAAACCTCTATGAGGGGGGTTTGAGAATCCCGTTTGTCGCGTATTGGCCAGGCAAAATCAAATCCGGTGAGACCTCAGACCATTTAGGATATTTCCCCGACATCATGCCAACTTTCGCCGAAATTACTGGTATTGATACGCCCCGAGATATCGACGGTATCAGCTTCGCCGCGACCTTGCTCGGCGAGGATAAAGTTGGACATCCGCAAAATCAACACGATTACCTTTATTGGGAAATCGGAAGTTGGACCGCTATTCGACAAAACAACTGGCGCGCTGTACGAAGTTCTCCACAGTCTGCGTGGGAACTCTACGATTTGAACAATGACATTTCAGAAAAGGAAAACCTCGCAACCGTTCATCGGACAAAACTCACTGAGCTTATTCAACTAGCTGATTCTGCGCACGAGCCCGAGGTAGAGGGTATTTTTCATTCCACGGTCGAGCATGAACGTGATCGCCGAGCAAAAGCTGGGCGACATGACGCCGCAAATGGACCGTCTGAAAAGAGTCGTTTGAACGGTAAAGTTGAAACGATGCCTACCCAAGGATTACTCAAGAATTCGGGTTGGAAAATCATTGAGGTCAGCAGCGAAAACCGAGCCAACAACAAGCTCGCTTTGAATGCTATCGACGGCGACCCAACGACCTGGTGGCACACAAAGTTCTCGGATGGAAAAGCTGCTCCACCACACGTCCTAACCATCGATCTAGTCGAAGAAGCGGCTCTACGGGGAATAGTCTACATGTGTCGGCAAGACCGTAGTCGAAACGGAGCGGTTAAAGATTTTTCCATTGAGCTGAGCTTGGATGGAAACCAATTTCAGAAAGTTCTTGAATCTACTTTTGACCTATCCACAAAGCCCCAAACTAAAATATTTCCGCGCACGAATGCTCGGTATATTCGGGTGGTTTGCGAAACCGATTTTAGTGGAGAAAACTTTGCCGCAATCTCGGAACTTGGCTTTCTCATCGACGGTGAGTAACCAGCATCTCAAGAGCTAACAAATCTGTGCAAGACGGCACACACAGCTTCGCGTTTTCATCATTTCTTATTATGTAATGATATGCGGGTGAGCCGACGATCAAGTCACTTAGGGTTTAGCGACCTCAAAACCATTCTTGCTCAATTCTTCAAAACCCGCTTTGAGTGGTCGAACATCGAAACCCATTTTTTTTAGGAGCGGTGCGGCGGTTAATACGCGCCGCCCGGACCGACAATGACAATAAATTGGTTCGCTTTTATCTAAAGCCTCCAAAGCTTTTTTTACTTCGGCGCTTGGGTTTGAACTTTTTAATTCGCTTAGCGGTATCAAAATCGCCAACTTAAGGTGTCCATCGTTCCACTCTGAAGACTCTCTGATATCCAACAGTGCAGCGATCTTTGATTCAACGCGTGTTTTAACTTCCGAAAGTGAATCCTTTGTGTGGGGAATTTCCTCAGCAATGACTGCTGCTTGAAGGACATTTTGACCTGCGTCTTTAGCAAAACTCGACGGAACATTCAAAACGGAAAGGACGCACGCCGTTACCATCATTTGAAAACGCTTTGAACTGTTAAATTGATTTCGCATTTGGTGAATCTTAAAAACTTGATGGAAGAAGTGATAATACCCAAGGACGTAGTAAGACATTCAATCGCCGTCGGAGATCACCCAGTCTCAATACTTCAGATGATCCCAGAACACAGAAATAATAAGGATGCACTCACTTAGTCTTCACTACTGTGATCGCCGCTAAAATGTTCGTCATAGTCGATTGAATAACTGGGCGCCTCTTGCTTTCGAGCGATCAAAAAATGCTCCATCCAACGAAGCATTCGTAGATTGTAATCAAATTTTGATGCCGCTCGCTTATTACCGTGACCTTCTCCGGGATAGAGCACTAATCGCACCGGTGCTTGATCAAGAGTTTTTAAATGGCGATGCAATTCCAATGATTGCGATGGATGTACCCTCGGATCTTCTTTTCCGTGAAGGATGAGAGTAGGTGTCTGATTGCGCTCAACATATCGTATCGGACTTCTTTCGAGAAAGTAGTTCCAATCATCCCAGAGGCGTTTTCGATGATGGACCAAATACATTTCTTCAGGAATATCTGTGGTCCCTACCTTGGATAGGTTATCACTGATTCCGACGAACATAACGCTTGCAGCAAATCGATCCGAATAATAGGTAGAACACCAAGCTGAAGCATAACCGCCATAGGATCCTCCTGTTACACCGATAGCGGTAGAATCTGCTATCCCCTTTGCGATTAGGTAGTCAATTCCGTCGATAAGGTCGTCGAACTCTTTACCCGCAGCATCTCCCTGACCTGCCATCGAGAACTGAACACCTCTACCCGTACTTCCGCGATAGTTAGGATAGAAAACAACAAATCCCTTCGCAGCGGCGACCTGACCGGGTCGAGAATAAGATGTGAGCCAAGCATTTTTTTCGTGCGATTCCGGACCACCATGCACGTACATAATCGTCGGATACTTTTTTGCCTCATCATAGTCCAATGGATAAATCAAAATACCTTCGAGCGGCAGGCCATCGCGTGCGTTCCATTTTACGGCGACTTGTCTTCCGAAATCGCGGTCTTTGAGCCATTCATTATGATTCGTGAGCCGCTGTATTTTTTGTTCGTGGCGTTGAAGTAAAAAGACCTCACTCGGATGTTCATACGAACTACCTACCAACGCCAACCCGTTAGTCGAATCATCGATCGAAAATGAACTAAAAACAATCTCTCCCGGATCAAGCCAACGGTCGACTTTTCCATCAACCGTGATCGTTCCGACTTGCGATCCGAGATTTTCTTCGGCTAACCAGAGTAAGGTGTCCGAGTCTAACCAGTTGATCTTGATGACATGTGCTTCGTAATCGGCCAACAATGTGGTGGTTTGCATCTTGTTGGAAAGGTCGTGTATCACGATGCGACCCTCTGATGGATCGTGCTTATCTTGTCCTGAAATTACAGCTATTTTTTCACCGGTGGAATTCCAGCAAACTTCACCCAGTTTCCCTGAGGTGTTTAACGACGATAAATGCTTTTGAGACGCTACATCTATTAGATGGACTTGCCTTTTCATGTACTGATCGTCAACGCTTGGAGTTGGAGCAGCAACAACGGCTAGTCGGTCGCCTTGGGGACTCCAGTGCACTTCATAGGCAGATCCCGTCAACTCAATTTGAGTGATGTTTTTGACTAAACCATTGTCGAAATCACCTATCCAAACTGCGGCCGAACGTGCATCTTCTTCATAGATCTCTTGATTGAAGCCCTGCTCATCTTGTTTTTTGGAAACTTCGTTTTTTTCGGTAAGGGCAAGAAACGCGAGCTTCCCGCCATCCAGACTAAATTGAAATCCTCTAATGGATTCGCTTCTTCGCAACACAGGGACTGATTCGCCCCCATCCACTGGAATTTGATATAGGCAGGTATTTTTGTCGCCAAACCTTTTTGCTGTGTAATACAGAGTCTTGGAATCATGCGCCCATTGCACCGGACCAATTGAGACTTCACCCGTGACAAATGGTTTTTGTCGCCCAGTTTGAACATCGATGACATGAAGTTCTGTCCAAGAGGAACCATCTTCACCTTGAGTGGGTAAACGTGGCACAACTAACCGCAACGCAATCCAATTTCCATCCGGCGATATCTCTGCGTCCTGAACCGACTGCAATCTGGCAACATCCGCTGACGTTAGACCGCTTGCAGCATCGACCTTATTTGGAAATGTAATCAGAGCGGTGATCGACACACACAAAATCAGTACCGCGAACAGCCTCATTTTTCTCTCCAATCTTCAGTCGCCAATGAATCAGAACGACGAAATTTTAATACCGTTTTCCAACAGGTATCATATCCGTCGATTCTGACACAGTACACTAACGAACAGCGTAACCATGGACTTACACCAACTTTTTGGAAAACGCATGTACTCCCTTCTTCGCTTAATGATTCTGCCTTCATTGCTTGTCGCTCAGTTGCTATCAGTGAGTAACGGATTCGATATCGATTTAAGACAGCTTCCACTAAAACGTGGAGTTCTCTGTGCAATCAGTCTTTCGGATTCCGAAAGTAAATCATTGATCGATCGTGCTGCTGATCATGAGTGGACAATTTTCTTTCAAAGTGAAAACGGCAAGCAATTGAATTTTGTCCGCGAGTACGCCTCGAAAATGCCGATGCTTGGTCAACGCGTCTTCACATCTCTTGGGACGGAAGATCGCATTCAACTTTCTAACAATGTTGCGGACTACCTGATTGTTGGATCCCGTAGGTCGAACGCATGGGATCGCGATGAATTACTTCGCCCCGTTCGACCTGGCGGTCAGGTGTTCTTGGGAAAGGAAGTATTAACCAAGGTAGCTCCACGAGGGATCGATGATTGGTCTCATCCTTATCACGGACCAGACAACAATCCGCAGTCCAGAGACCAATTGGCAAGGGGAACTTTTCGGACGCAATTCCTCGGCGATCCAATGTTCAGTCCAATGCCGGAGCAAACCGTTATCGCCAACGGTAAGATTTACAAGGCGATGGGTCACCTTGCTCATAAAGAAAATCAAAACGAGATGTTGAACACATTGCTCTGTATCAACGCTTACAACGGCACCATTTTATGGAGGAGAGCATTACCAGAAGGTTTCATGATTCATCGAAACACGATGATTGCGACGAATGATGGTCTTCTGCTCGGGGACTACGAGTCTTGCAAATTTTTTGACGCAGAGACGGGTGAAATCACTCGAGAAATTAAAGTAAATGAGAGCGTGAGTGATGGCCCCGTTTGGAAGTGGATGTCTTTGAGCAACGGCGTTCTCTATGGATTAGTCGGTGGTGAGGAAGTACAAGTTGAAACACAACGCTCGGAACGCCGAGGTTTAGGGCATTGGCCGTGGAACATGTGGAAAGGCCACGAGTATGACGAAGCAAAGACTTCGTTTGGTTACGGACGGACTTTGATCGCTTTAGATATTGACAGTGGAAAAACCCTCTGGGCCCATCGGTCAAAAGACTATTTAGACGCTCGTGCCGTCTGCATGAATGATCAGGAAATTTATTGCTATTCGCCTGAAGAATGTCTCACTGCGATTGACAGGAATACTGGGCTAGTCAATTGGCGAAACAACAGCGAAGAGTTATTGACAGCGATTGGTGCCAACGAGAAGGCTCAGCATTACATCACTGGTTATGCCACCACGTGTTATGTAAAGTGCGATGCCGATCATCTTTTTTTTGCTGGACCCCAACGTTCGCAAACAGTCGTAGCTTCGACAAAAGACGGACACTTGGAGTGGACTTATCCCACAGGAAATCTGCAATTGGTTCTCAGAGAAGATGGCGTTTGGGCTGCCGGACCTCAACAGTCCGAGAGCGGGGTGAAACTGGACTACGCGACGGGAAAGGTGTTGGCAACTTTCCCCGCAAGGCGTGCTTGCACTCGAGCCACAGGTTGTGTCGACAGTATTTTTTTTCGAGCTAATGGTGGAACCGTTCGCGTACTAACCGACGACAGCACAGCACAGCACTTTGATCCCATGCGGCCACCATGCCAAGATGGTGTGCTAGTTGCAGGAGGCCATCTTTATTGGGGCCCTTGGATGTGTGGTTGCCAATTGTCACTTTACGGAAACATCGGTTTACGACCTGAACCCGAGGCGCCGTTTCAATCGAAATTACCGTCTTTGTTCACTTATGAAAACGAACATAGCCATGAATCGGTTGTTTCGGCCAAACCTGGGGACTGGGTAACCTATCGCGGCTCGAGTGCTAGAGACGATCGATCAATTGTCCCGATTGCTCGCGAAGTCGAAGTTGCCTGGCAGCAGCAAGTATGTGACGGAGTATTACCAACAGCAGCCACCACCTCCAACGGCTATGTTTTTACTGCGGATCGTCGTGGTGCCATTCAGGCCTTTAATCGCGAAGGAAAACCTTTGTGGTCGCAGTCGACAGATGGACCGATCTACTTCGCCCCAACCATCGTTGGAGAAAGACTTTTTGTTGGCTCTGCTGACGGAAAGGTTTATGCCTTTTCCGCAGCGTCTGGACAACCTTTATGGAATTTTCGTGTTGGCCCGAATCTCGATCGAATTCCTGTTTTTGGCTCTCTCATCAGCTCGTGGCCCGTCGCAGGTGGCGTCGTCCATCAAGATGGAGTGATCTACGCTGCTGCAGGCTTGACACACTACGACGGAACCCACATCGTCGCATTGGATGCTGCCACGGGAAATTTGATCGCCGAAAACCGAACATCGGGAACGCTTCAAGACGAAGTGAATAACGGTATCAGCTTGCAAGGCGAATTAAAAATCGTCGATGGTGAATTACGTTTCTTAGCAGGGGGAGTTTATGAAACAGGTCGCTATGACCTGAAAACACTCAACTGTTTAAATGCACCTCAACACCAAGTTGATTCACAATTTCGCACGGCATTCTATCCATACTACCCCAGTTACGGAAAATACATTTCCTTGGATTATCAATGCGAAGATGGATGTGAGATCAGTCACGATGCAAGCTACGAAGGCAGTCAATTTGTCAACTTAGCTCGCTATGCAAAACGGCCTGATGACGCACCAAAAGTTGAAAAAGAAGAAGCGCGCTGGGTTCGGCGTGGTGGAAAAATGCCATCACCGCTTTGGCAAGATCGTTCTGATCGCAGATTTACCTGTTTCGCGGTAACAGATAGTACGCTCTTGGCCGGTGGCCATCTCGATAACAACGAGTCTTCATCCTTTCTTGCAGCCATTGATACGATAACTGGCGATGATCTTTGGCTTGCTCCACTGCCCTGCCCACCAGTCAAGGGAGGCGTAAGCATCGGCTACGATAGTCGGATCTATGTTGTATTAGAAAATGGACTTCTGATCTGCCTACAACCAAGTGTGACTCAATAGAGGTCAAAGAGTAACGTTAATTTCCGTCACTGGCCTGCGATTGAATACGATCGATTGCTTGCTGAATAGTTTCACGAAATCTACCGCTCTCCGAGTCGCTCAGGAGCTCTTGCAATTTAGGAATTGCCGGTTCAGCAGCCGGTCCGATTTTACCAATCAAAAACATCGCATAGAATCTGATACGTCGATCCTGTGACTCTAAACCTTGCATTAGGACTTCCAATGCTTCTGGTCCTGCATCGTCTATTGCCCTCAACGCATTCCTAGCTGCCTCTTCATCGACCTCACTTCGGAGCATTCGAAATAAATCAGGTACAGCGATTCTGGCAGCAGCGCCATATTCAGCTAATTGATTAGCCGTGACTTTTCTGACAGCCCAATCCTCATCTTTCAAAAGCGGTAAGATTGCGTTGATGGCTACATTGGTATCAGCGGTAATCTGACTGACACAACCAACGGTCGCAGATCTTACCGCGGAACTTGGATGCGATAAGAACTTTTTAACCGTTTCAAGCTCTCCAGCGGCTGACGCTCCATAACTACCTAGAACACTAAGTATTTCAAGGAGTGACAGTTCATCTGCTTGCGGCAACAGTAAAGCTATCTGTCGAGACAAAGCCGCAGACTTTGACTCAATAACCGATAAAGCCCGCAGAGCGGCCTTGCGCACTTCATCGGATTCATCTGAAAGTAATACCAGCAATGGATCTTCATATCGCGGAGGACAGCCGTTCATTTTAGAAAGCACATCCGCAGCAAGCTTTCGAATGACCGCGTCTCGATCTGCGAGAGATGAGGCAAGAAACGTTGCATAACGCTCATCAGCAAAGTCTTTCCCAGTAATTGCTTCTAGCACTGCGGAGCGGACGGCGGGGTTGTTATCTTGACTCGCCTTATCAAAGATCTGAAGACTCGTTTCGCTCGAAAAATCAGAATTACCGAGCAAGAGAATTCCAGCAACCCGATTTGGTACCTGTTCGCCTTTTGCGGCTTTGTGAACCTTACGGATAGCGTCCTCGGGCAATTCTGTTTGCTGCCGAAGAGCTTTCAAGCTTGCTAACTGCACCGCCGAATTAGTGGAATCCAACGATCCCATCAACTCGACAAGTGCTTCCTCGGGAATGCTGTCAATTCGAGATAATGCGTTAGCGGCTCGAGTAGAAACCTCTACCTTATCACTCTTGAGAGCGACAACGAGGTTGTCGATGCTCAAAGCACCAAGCGTCGAGAGTACTTCTGAGAGTTTCTTTTCAGCATCCTCTGACTGAGGTTCATAGCTGAGCAGTTGCTCGATCATGGAATCACCAGACCGGGTCATGGCATCGATCACCTGCTCTGCGTCCGTTGTTGATACGAATAGAGCCTGAATCAAAGCCTCACGAACACGCTTTGATTCAACACCAGCGGAAGCTAACACCCGGGCACAAGCTGCACGAACTTCAGCTTGATCCGAAGACAAGACTTCACAAATCACGTCAGCCAGCTCAGAGCTATCGGGTTGTTTCTTGATCAGAACAACAATCGCATTGGTGGTGGCAAGATTAGGCGATTCGAGACTCTTGCGAACGAGATTTTTCAAGACCCCCATTTCTATATCAGATCCGCCCAACGCAGAAATCGCTGCTGCTCGAGCCCCTTCGTTTTCAGATTGACTTAGTTTCACGAGATTGTCGTTCGCCGAATTTGGCAGTTGCTGAAAACTAGATAATCCCGAAGCCGCAGCAATTTGTATCTCAATCCGATCGTCAGATAACGATCCAATAAGTTCTTCAGCTGCTTGTAGCTTCACCAATGAATTCACCGACTCGATGGCGACCAACAGGTTTTCATCCCTGACTGCACGTCTGAGCAAAGTGAGTGCTTGCTTGCGGCAAGCGGACATTCCTCCTAGTGCGTTCACACCGGTGGCACGAATCCTACTGGATTCATTTGAAACTGCTGCAGCCAACACGGGAATCGCGTCGCAGCCTAAACAAGAAAGACACCACGCTGCTCGATATCGGCGCTGCTCACTATCACTACCAAGATGCGCCGCAACCGCTTCGGCAGCCATTGCAGCGGATGGCCCTAATTTCCCAATCGCAGTTATTGACTGAAACCAAACCTGCGCATCTTGATCACCGAGTGCTTGAATCAGCTGCTCGAGTGCGGGTAGAGCTTCTTGGCCTCGCGAAGCCAAGTCGTAGGCTGCATTGCGTCGTTCGGATAAATCAACACTTTGCAGTTGCGAAGCCAAATCTTCGATTTCACCTGCGATCGACATTGCTGCAAAAGAACAGATCCATAGCCAAAACAACCATCGACCGGTCGCTGTAAGAAATCGGTTCCAAAGTGATCGAGCGTCCATGAACATCACCATTGCATCCAACTAAATCGTCAATTGATTCAAAGAACCCGTGCTATCTCCGATAAAGTCCACTGGCGTCCCAAATCTCTGCAACATTGACATAAAGAGGTTGCACATGGGAGTTTCTGTCTCCACCCGTAGGTGGCGTCCGGTGTCGATTGTGCCACCACCACTGCCAGCTAAGAGAATGGGAAGATTCTCATTGTTGTGACGATCACCATCGCTAATGGCACTTCCGTAACAGATCATGGATTGATCTAACAAGTTCCCTTCTGGACCATCTGGCGTCCGTTTCAAACGCTCCAAAAAGTACGCTAACTGTTGTACATGGAAACGATTGATTTCACGAATTTTTGAATGTTTCGCTGAATCGCCGCGATGGTGTGATAAATCATGATGACCATCGGGAACGTTAATTTGTCGGTAGCTACGATTGCTGCCTGCGTCGGCCAGCATAAACGTAGCGATACGCGTACGATCCATTTGAAACGCAAGAACCATCATGTCGCACATTAATCGTATATGTTCGCCATAGTCACTTGGCGTTCCCTCAGGAACCGGATAAGTAATATCTAAATTGACTTCAGAGGGATTACTTGAAAGCTCGACCCTCCGTTCTATTTCTCGAACGCCATTCAGGTATTCTTCTAACTTTTGTTGGTCCGTTTTACCGAGTCGTGATTGAAGCGACTTGGCGTCTTCGAGAACAAAATCGAGAATACTCTGTTTCTGGGCTCTTCTTCTCTCGGCCTGCTCATCGCGCGCTGGCGTTTCTCCAGCACCAAACAATCGTTCGAACACAAAGCGAGGATTCGTCTCTTTTCCAACCGGAGTCGACTCCGAAGACCAAGAAATATTAGATGAGTAAGCACAGCTATACCCGCTGTCGCAGTTTCCTGCACTACGTCCGGGCTCGCAGCCAAGCTCCAGCGAAGAGAAGCGTGTTTTCTTACCGCCGATTCGAGCAGCAACTTGGTCAACAGAAACACCGGATCGGATATCGGAACCGTTGGTCTTTCTTGGTTGAGAACCCGTCAAGAACACGGAAGCGCTGCGTGCATGGTCTCCAGGGCCATCACCATTCGCTCGACCTTTATCATGCGTCAAGCCGCTGATCACCATTAACTCATCCTGAACACTCTTCAATGGTTGCAAGATATGCGGCAAGTCATAACCGTAGCCAGTTTGTTTTGGAGTCCAATCGGGAAGATGAACACCATTGGGCACGAAAAGAAATGCCATACGCTTGGGCGAATTCTCATGACCTTTTGCCGACAAGTCAGCAGCTGTCGCGAGTGATTCCATCCACGGCAAGCCAATGGATAGACCCATAGCACGCAAAACAGCCCTCCGATTCAAGGGGCTAAATTGTGTTCTCATCTTGCGATCACCTCTCGCTTGGTAAATGCATCACTGGTGACAACCGCTGCAACCAGTGCACTAAACCGATAATCATGACGCTCTAGCTCAGATACTGCATCGTTAACCACGCATCGATCGAACGATACTAATCCACGACCTAGAGCATAGGTAAGTATTTTTTCGGTGAGGCATCTCGCAAACGCCTCTTTTTTTTCCTGTGCTAATATAGCCATCAGCTCGGATGCGCCTTCGAATTGTTTATTACCTGGCAGCTGTCCAGATGCGTTAATCTGCTCTTTTCCATCACGGTCTCGCCACACACCGATCGCGTCAAAGTTTTCTAGGCCAAAACCAATTGCATCCATCGTTCGATGGCAAACTGCGCACGCGGGATTTGCACGATGTTGTTCCATTTGCTCACGAAGCGAACCCAAAGTCTCGGCTCCCTCTTCTAATTCTGGCACATCGCTTGGTGGCGGTGGCGGTGGCTCATCTAGGATATTTTCTAGTATCCATTTACCACGTTTGACGGGTGACGTTCGAGTCGGGTTCGATGTGAGTGTCAAAATACTCGCGTGCGTAAGAATACCGCGTCGGCCTCCCTGCAAAGACACTTCCCGGAACTCTTCACCCTTTACGCCCTCGATGCCGTAATGCTTCGCAAGCGGCTCGTTGATATAGGTGTAATCAGCGTCAAGAAAATCAAGAATACTTCGGTCGTGCCGTACGACGCGTCTGAAAAACTCTTCTGTCTCCTGACGCATCGCGATTCCCAAATCCTTGGTGTAGGTCGGAAATCGACCTGGATCAGGTGTCAAACGCTCGACGTCTCGTAGTTGCAACCATTGACCGGCAAAGTTATCCACTAACGCGTTTGCCTTGGGGTCTTGCAGCATCCGCTTTGCTTCTGACACCAATGTTGCAGGATCCTGTAATTCTCCACGACTGGCTAGATCGAAAAGACGATCGTCAGGCATACTGCTCCATAGGAAATATGATAGCCTCGATGCCAATTCATAATCATTCAGTCTCCTAGTGATAGGATCTTCATTTACTTGATCAAGACGGTCGTTAGAATCATCTTCCACGCGGAATATAAAATTTGGGCTCGAGAGAATTGCAATGGTGACCGTTTGCATAATCTCTGAATCTGACCCATCACGTTGCCAAGTCGCTCGCATCAATTGAAACAATTTTTGCAACTCTTCTTCGGCAAGTGGTCTTCGAAAGGCTTTCGTTGCAAACAGTCGCACATTCTCGGTCGCTGCAGCAACCTGATCTTCTAACGACTCGCTCTTAGGCTTGATAGAAAAAACGCGATTACGCACCTCCTCATTGGACCAGATTGCCTCTGCAATTGTCTCAGCAGCCTCTAGATATTTTTCGAGCAAAATTGGTGGCAGTGATAAAACATCGCCAATGTTATCAAATCCGTTACCAACATCATCAGAGGGAAAATCATTGGCAAGCTGAAGTTCAAGTCCCGTCAAATCTCGAATCGTATTGTTGTACTCGGCTTTATTCAGACGCTGTATCGTTACGCGACCTGGTCGTGTTTCAACTGAACAATCAAACTGTGATAACTCATACTCAATTCCATTGACTATGCGCTGGAGAGATTCGTTATCGATCTCTGCCGCATCCGCTGGCGGCATTTGCCGCTCTTTTACCAATCGAATTACCTTTTCCCATAATTCAAAATCCGACTGTA
>Ga0181563_10000351_pt1 | contig 43489 bp, 40 predicted proteins | sample 011ome_25_FD_133759 | JGI IMG/M metagenome (GOLD analysis project Ga0181563, IMG submission 133759) | Coastal salt marsh microbial communities from the Groves Creek Marsh, Skidaway Island, Georgia - 011512CT metaG (megahit assembly) | ecosystem: Environmental > Aquatic > Marine > Intertidal...
GAAATTTATTCAGACAGCCTGGATCAGGCCAGGAATAATATAGAGACATATCTCTCTGGTGATCCTGCTATTAAATCAGTGTTGCTGGAAACGATAGACAGATACAGACAACAGCGCATTACTACGGTGCCGCCGTCATTAAACAGGACCAGGGCAGCACTCCAGCAAATCCTTTCAGTGAACAGCCAGAACAGCGATGGTTAAAGCGTTTATATACAGCCTTGTCGCCCTTGCTTTTGGCGCATGGCTTTACATTATTCTCGGGGATAACCCAGGCTATGTGCTTGTTTCATTTGGCAACTGGTCTGTTGAGACCACGCTGGTTGCTATGGTGTTATTCCTGCTGGCAGTGTTTCTGCTGCTTTATGGCTTTTACAGGTTGCTTGGTTTCATCAATCCTATTGGATTGTTCAGCAGCAAATCCTGGCTGGCAGGGAAGCGTCGTAAAAATGCGGCAGCTGCCAGTGAAGAAGGCATGCAAAAACTGCTTCTCGGATATTGGCAGGATGCCTACAAGTTACTTGTCGAAAATGCCGAGCGTGTAGACAACCCCGTGTTTAATTACCTGGCGGCCAGCCTTGCCGCCTGGCAACGCGGCGATAATGCTTCCTGGAATTATTGTCTTGAACAGGCCTCGAGCAAATCGCGCTCACCTAGCCCCGGAATCAAGACACTGAAAGCGCTGCTGGAGTACCGGTCCGGAAAAGTGGAACAAAGCCTGGCTATTCTGTTGGCGCTGGATAAGGAAAAACCGGGAAGCCCCTATGTGCTTGGCCTGCTGAGCACAATCTACCAGTCAGTAGAAGACTGGGAAAAGATGGAGGCCTTGCTGCCCGTACTGGAAAAAGCCCGGGTTGTATCAGGGGAAGACCTGGTCAAAATGAAAGAAAAGATTGTCGCTTCGACATTGGCCAGGATTACTTCCCAGAATGGTGGGCTAAATGCCCTGACTATGAAATGGGAAGATGCCGATAAGAAAATCAGAAACGGTGAAGAGGCCACATTGGTGTATCTTGAAAAACTTCTTGAATTTTCCCAGCATGAAGAAGCCTTGTCAGTGGTGTCCGGCTTTCTTAAATCCCGGTGGAGCGATACTGTTGTATTGAAGGCAGGGTATATCGACCCGCCGGATCCTGGCACCCAACTGGTCCTGTTTGAAAAATGGCTGAAGTCCCGGCCCAACAACAGCACACTGATGTTAAGTCTGGGGCGGGCGTGCCTGCGAAATCGTCTGTGGGGTAAAGCAAGGGAGTATTTTGAAAGTGCTCTGAGGTTTTCCAAGAGCATGGCGCTTTCAGCAGAGGCTAACGCAGAGCTTGCACGCCTGCTTGATCACATGGGGGAGCATGCCCAGAGTGCGGCGCTATACGGGAAAGCAATGGCGCAACTGGATCACAAGCTGCCGGAATTACCTATGCCTGATTAGTGACGAGATACGAGATGCGAGATACGAGTAGCAACTCATAAACCTGAAAATATTTATTGAAGTTGGAATGTATTCAATTTGAAAATTGAATTGATCTGAATTCCTGAAAACTAAATGCTGACCGCCACTCGCCACTCGCCACTCGCCACTCGCCACTCGTCACTCTATTCCCAACTCTTCCCACATCTCATCAATCCTTGATTTGACTTCATCAGACATGCTGATGGGTTTACCCCATTCTCGGTCAGTCTCTGCTGAAAATTTATTTGTCGCATCAAGACCAATTTTTGATCCAAGACCGGAGACAGGTGAGGCGAAATCCAGGTAGTCGATGGGCGTATTTTCAATAATGACTGAGTCGCGGGCGGGGTCCATGCGCGTGGACATGGCCCAGATAACATCTTCCCAGTTACGTACATCCACATCATCATCAGTCACAATAATGAATTTTGTATACATGAACTGGCGCAGAAATGACCAGATGCCCAGCATCACACGCTTGGCATGACCGGCATACTGTTTTTTCATGCTGACAACGGCTACTCGATACGAGCAACCTTCAGGGGGAAGATAGAAATCCACAATCTCGGGAAACTGCTTTTGCAGAATTGGTACAAAGACTTCGTTAAGAGCGACACCAAGCACCGCAGGTTCATCAGGCGGCCGTCCGGTATAAGTACTGTGGTAAATGGGATTCTTGCGGTGCGTGATTTTTTTCACGGTAAACACAGGAAACTTTTCTACCTCATTGTAATAACCGGTGTGATCACCAAAAGGACCTTCCTCTGCCAGCTCATCAGGTTCGATGACACCTTCCAGAACAAATTCAGCAGAAGCAGGAACCTGCAGGTCATTGGTCAGTGAGCGCGCTACTTCGGTTTTTGCAGATCGAAGCAAGCCTGCGAATGCATACTCGGACAATGTGTCAGGCACGGGTGTAACAGTAGCCAGAATAGTGGCGGGGTCTGCACCGATAGCAATGGAAACAGGAAAAGGTTCGCCCGGATGTTTTTCTTTCCATTCCCTGAAATCAAGCGCACCGCCTCGCTGGGCCAGCCAGCGCATGATAAGTTTGTTTTTACCTAACAACTGCATGCGGTAAATGCCCAGGTTTTGTCTTTCCTTGTTAGGTCCTTTTGTTATGACCAGTGGCCAGGTGACCAGTGGCGCGGCATCTCCTGGCCAGCATGTCTGGATAGGCAGGCTGGTGAGGTCGATTGCATCTTCATCAATAACTATTTCCTGGCAGGCAGGTTTTTTGACTTCTTTCGGGTTCAGATAAAGTGCATTTTTGAATTTGGGGGCTTTTTCAATGAGGTCTTTCCAGCCAGCCGGTGGTTCTGGTTCTTTCAGGAAGGCAAGCAATTTGCCAACATCGCGCAGGGATTCCACGTCTTCCTGTCCCATTGCCATGGCAACGCGTTTCGGTGTGCCAAACAGGTTGCCCAGAACAGGAACTGAACTGCCCTTGGGATTTTCGAAAAGCAGGGCAGGGCCGCGCTTTTTCAGGGTGCGATCACATATTTCAGTGAGCTCAAGATAGGGGTCGATTTCGGCAGTGATTCGTTTCAGTTCACCGGCCTTTTCGAGGGCTTTGATGAAGTCGCGTAAATCACTGAACATCGGTCAGCCTTTGAAATCAGTCAAGTAGATAGGCAATTGAGAATTGCTACTTGCGCTTCATTGCCTTGAAGAATTCTTCGTTGGTTTTTGTGTCTTTGAGCTTGTCGAGTATGAACTCGGTTGCAGGGACGTCTTCCATCGAAGTCAGCAGTTTGCGTAGAATCCAGATGCGCTGCAGTTCTTCTTCAGACATCAGCAGGTCTTCACGGCGAGTACCGGAGCGGCGAACATTGATGGCAGGGTAAACACGTTTCTCTGCCATCTTGCGATCAAGATGCAGTTCCATGTTACCGGTTCCCTTGAACTCTTCGTAAATAACCTCGTCCATTTTTGAACCGGTCTCAATCAGGCAGGTAGAAATAATGGTCAGGCTGCCGCCTTCTTCAACATTACGTGCAGCACCAAAGAATCGTTTTGGTCTTTCCAGTGCGTGTGCATCAACACCACCGGTCAATACTTTGCCTGATGAAGGAATGATCGTGTTGTAGGCGCGCGCAAGACGTGTCATGGAATCCAGCAGAATGACACAGTCTTCCTTGTGCTCTACGAGGCGCTTGGCTTTTTCAATCACCATTTCCGCGACCTGCACATGACGTGATGGTGGTTCGTCAAATGTACTGGCCACGACTTCGCCGCGTACAGAACGTTTCATTTCTGTTACTTCTTCCGGGCGTTCATCGATAAGCAAAACGATAAGGCGGCACTCGGGAGAATTGCGTGTAATAGACTGGGCAATGTTCTGCAGGATAAGGGTTTTACCTGCCTTGGGTGGTGAGACGATAAGGCCACGCTGACCTTTTCCAATCGGTGCTATAAGATCAATGATCCTGGCGCTCAGATCTTCTGTACTGCCATTACCGGCTTCCAGTAAAAAGCGTTCCTCAGGAAAGAGCGGTGTTAGATTTTCAAAAAGAATTTTCTGTCTGGCATTTTCAGGTTTGGAGAAATTGATCTCGTTAACCTTCAGAAGTGCAAAATACCTTTCTCCCTCTTTTGGTGGCCGGATCTTTCCGGCAATGGTGTCACCAGTTCTTAAACTAAAGCGTCTGATCTGGCTTGGAGATACATAAATATCATCCGGTCCTGCCAGGTAAGAAGAATCAGCCGATCTCAGGAATCCAAAACCATCCTGGAGAATTTCAAGCACACCATCGCCATAGATATCTTCACCATTTTTGGCATGACGCTTGAGCATCTGGAAGATGACATCCTGCTTTCGCGTCCTGGATACGTTATCAAGGCCCATTTCGTGGGCGGCTTCAAGTAATTCAGATATAGGTTTGGTTTTAAGTTCGGAAAGATTCATGATGAAAATACAATTTTGAGGGTCAGGAGTCAGACAGGAAGTGTCCGACTAAATTGGAGGTTTAAGTAAGTTCTTGGGCCAGGGTTAGTTATTCGTAGGGGAGCGCTTCGCGTTCCGGGAATTCAAAATATTCTGATAATTGTAATTAATATTTTGGTTTTAAATTCTATTTAGTATTGGTCTTTTGGTTAATTCAATAAATGGTTTGTAACAGGTTTTTCTTGGAGTTCTGCTCTTGGAAAAGGGGTCGAGGCGACGAGCAGGTGGCTAATCTATCACCACTAATTTTGAGTGTCCAGAAAAATATTGTGGTTTTTCAGGTCATATAAAGCCTATATAAACCAATGAATTTCCCGGAGTTCGCCTTTTAAATGCTCCCGGCTTGAAAAAATAAAAGCAGATATAACAAAAGCCGGGAGGCATTAGTTCAATTATTACGAAATGTTTTAGATCGTACTGTCAATAAACGCAGCCAATTGTGATTTTGATAACGCACCTACTTTTTTCCCTTCAGCTGCACCGTTTTTGAACAGGATTAACGTGGGGATACCTTTAACATTGTATTTGGGCGCTGTATCAGGATTGGCTTCAACATCCAGTTTGCAGATTTTGAGTTTACCCGCGTATTCGTCGGCCAATTCATCAAGAACTGGAGCTATCATTTTGCATGGACCGCACCATTCTGCCCAGAAATCGACCAGCACAGGACCGCCGGCATTTAATACTTCGTCTTCAAAACTATCATCAGTTACATGGGTGAGGTTTTCGCTCATTAGCTTATCCTTGGAATAGGTAGGGTTGTTATTTAATTCTGTTTTATACGTGTAAATCTGGAAGAGGTTTAATAATAAGGCCAAATTGGCAGTATTCAAGTTTGTCCTTAAAAAATGACAGGAAATTTGGCTGAGACTTTCGGCTTAGGTGACCTGATTATGACTGAACCCTTTCAGCGGCTTCCCTTGCGAAATAGGTCAAAATGCCATCTGCACCTGCTCTCTTAATTCCTGTCAGGGCTTCCAGGATTATCTTGTCAGGATCAAGCCAGCCCTTTTCGAAAGCCGCTGCGAGCATGGCATATTCTCCACTGACCTGGTAGGCAAACGTAGGGACACCGAATTCCTCTTTTACGCGTCGAATAATATCCAGGTAGGGCATGGCCGGTTTTACCATCACCATATCGGCCCCCTCGTTGATATCCAGGGCCACTTCATGCAAGGCTTCATCTGAGTTTGCCGGATCCATCTGGTAGTTTTCCTTGCCAGCCCCGCCGAGATTGTTCGCAGAACCGACAGCATCCCTGAATGGGCCATAAAATGCCGATGCATATTTTGCCGAGTAGGCCAGTATGCGGGTGTTGATATGCCCGCTTTTTTCCAGGTTTTCCCTGATCGCACCAATTCTGCCATCCATCATATCCGAGGGAGCCACAATATCGGCCCCGGCTTTAGCATGGGACAAAGCCTGCTTCACAAGGGTGTCCACTGTCGGGTCATTCAATACATAACCGTGATCATCAATGATGCCGTCCTGACCATGAGTGGTGAATGGATCAAGTGCGACATCAGTGATCACGCCGAGATCCGGGCAAGCATCCTTGATGGTTTTAACAGCTCGCTGAGCCAGGCCGTCGGGGTTGAACGACTCCTTGCCTTCATCAGTTTTGCTCGCAGGATCAGGGACCGGGAAAAGAGCCATGGCCGGGATGCCAAGGTTTTCTGCTGTTTTGGCTTCCCTGGCCAGTTCATCCAGGGTGAGTCGCTCCACACCGGGCATGGAAGGCACGGCTTCTCTGGTCCCTGAGCCTTCAATGACAAAAACAGGATAGATGAGGTCGTCGGGAGTCAAAACGGTTTCACGCATCAGGCGCCGGCTGAAATCATCAGCGCGCATGCGTCGCATTCTGGTTGCTGGAAACTGTCTGTTGTATCGATTATCGGACACGCCTTTGATCCTGAATTCCGTTACACTCGGCTCCCGTAAGAGCTACTGTTACCGGGGCCGCGCTATATTTAAGGCCGTCACTATATAACATCTGGGGCCTGACCTGTAGTTTGGGGCATGGTTTCTGGAGGCTCGTTAAACAGAAAGCTTTTCAGGAATAACCGGTCAACAGCGATGACGTTTGAAGTTATTAGAAATTATTAGAATTCAAAATCAGGGTCAGGGCACCGGGGTATTTTTTAAAAAGTCCCGGGAAAAGAAAAAATGAATCTTAAAAAAACAGTGCTGTTAATCGTCGTTGTCTCACTGATAACGCTGTTTTTTGTCCTGGACCTTCAGCAGTATTTCAATCTTGAGTACTTTCAGACGCAGCGCGATGCAATCCTTGCCTACAAGGAGCAGCACTTCTGGCAAAGCAGTGCCGCCTATTTCTTTCTTTACATAACGGTAGCCGCACTTTCACTTCCGGCTGCAGCTATTCTGACGATTGCCGGTGGCGCCATCTTTGGTCTGGGGTGGGGTCTGTTCATGGTGTCTTTTGCAAGCACTATCGGGGCGACGCTGGCTTTTCTGATTGCCAGGACCTTACTGCGCGACTGGGTGCAGCAAAAGTTTGGTCAATCGTTACGGACAATCAACGAAGGAATTGAAAAGGACGGAGTATTTTATCTATTCACGCTGAGGATGATTCCTGCATTCCCATTTTTCCTGGTAAACGTGGTGATGGCACTGACACCAATTTCTGCTGGCGCGTTTTACATAATCAGCCAGCTGGGGATGCTTTTCGGGACCGTCCTGTATGTCAATGTGGGTGCCGAGCTGGGTGTAGCAACTTCCTTGCCTGATGTGTTCAATGTAGGCGTAATCCGGGCTGTTGTGGCCCTGGCAATTTTCCCATGGGTAGCGCGTTGGTTAGTGAATTACTTCAGGTTCCGCAAGGTAATGAGCAAGCATGAAAAACCACGGGCATTTGACACCAACATGGTGGTGATCGGTGCAGGTTCTGCCGGACTGGTGACCTCCTACATTGCCGCACTTGTCAAAGCCAAGGTCACGCTGATTGAAAAGCATCTAATGGGCGGTGACTGCCTCAATACCGGCTGCGTGCCAAGCAAGACCCTGTTGAGAAGTGCTGCAGTCAGCCACCTGGTATCGCGGGGAGAAGAGTTTGGCCTGTTGGATGTCAGTGCAAAAGTTGATTTCAAAAAAGTCATGGAGAGGGTGCGCAATGCTGTTGCAACCATTGAGCCTCATGATTCGAGGGAGCGGTATACAAGTCTTGGAGTGGACTGTGTTGAAGGTGAGGCAAAAATCATTTCTCCCTACAAGGTCGCGGTAAATGGGAAAGAAATCAGAACACGTAATATCGTCATTGCTACGGGAGGTCGTCCCTTTGTTCCGGATATTCCAGGCATCAGCGATATTTCATACCTCACTTCTGACACCGTATGGGAGCTGCAGGAATTACCGGAACGGCTTCTGGTGTCAGGTGGTGGTCCTATTGGATGCGAACTTGCCCAGGCATTTTCAAGACTGGGATCCAAAGTCACTGTTGTGCAGAAAGCAACGCACCTGCTACCCAGAGAGGATCAGGAAGTATCTGAATATATCGAGACCAGTTTTCGCAAAGAGGGCATTGAGGTTCTTACAACGCATGAATTGCAATCATTTCATACGCAGAATAATGAAAAATTTGCCCTCGCATTACATGACGGAAAAGAAGTGAAGCTGCCGTTCACACATGTACTGATCGCTCTGGGCAGAAAAGCCAACACTGAACATATTGGTCTGGAGGAATTGGGTGTTGCCCTGAATCCAAATGGTACAGTTCATGTGAATGAACATCTTCAAACTACCTACCCGAATATTTTTGCATGTGGTGATGTAGCCGGGCCTTACCAGTTTACTCATATGGCATCACACCAGGCATGGTTTGCGGCCATCAATGGCCTGTTTGGATCATTCAGAAAATTCCGGGTCAATTACAGCGTTGTTCCCTGGGCCACCTTTACTGATCCGGAAGTGGGCAGGGTTGGTTTGAATGAACGCGATGCCAGGAAAAAGGATATTCCGTATGACGTCACCCGTTATGACATTGATGACCTTGACCGGGCAATCGCTGACAGTGAAGCCAGGGGGTTTGTTAAAGTGCTGACGGTGCCTGGCAAGGACAAAATTCTAGGCGCTACCATTGTTGGCTACCATGCCGGTGAACTCATCAATGAATTCATCCTGGCCATGACACATAACCTGGGCCTTAAAAAAATCATGGGCACCATACATATTTATCCAACGCTTTCAGAGAGCGGCAAGTTTGCTGCCGGACAATGGCAAAAGAAAAATGCCCCTGAGTGGATCTACCCTTACCTGGAGCGATTTCACCGCTGGAGAAGAAAGTGAATACTGAATCGACAGTATCAGAAAGCTATACCTAGTCAACCAACTCCAGCAGCTGGTCTTCAAGTGCAAAGCGGATAGCCAAAGCGCCGTCCAGTTTTTCCAGGTCCCTGGGCAGGGACTCATCCTCAGAAGAATGCACCAATTCGTCCTTGTATTTTTCGTTGAACGACAAGGCCAGATCCGTAGTCGTTTCAATACTATGGTAAATCTCTTCCAGCAATTTCCTGTTTGCTTCCAGTTCCTGTGTGCTTTCATGAAGCAGTGTTTCGTATACCTCAAAATGACCTGCTGAAATATAGTCCATCAGGGATTCGCAGAATTCTTCTATAGGAAAATCCTGTTCCTCTATTTGCAGGGCATGGTCTGAGTAAAGAGATTCTTCAAGGTCATCGTGAAGTGAATCACGCTGCTGTTTCCAGCGGGTGATGATGTCCTCGACTTCATTGCGGCGGGCGGCTGTGATGTTTTTATTCATATTACCCCCTTGAGCATCCCTGATGATCATCAGGGATACCTTCAAATATAGAAGAGGAGTCGGGGAATATCCAGAAAAACCGGTCGGGATTTTACTTGCGAATGGCCTGGAAGATGCATATTGCCAGAAGACCGGTAAAACCTACCAGGCTCCACTGTGGAATGCTCATACCAATAACAGGGTCCTGCCAGGCGATTTCGGCGCAATTGCCGTCTCCAGTGAACATGACTGCCAGAACATCTTTCAGGGGAAATTGTTCAATCATGTAGCTTACGCTTGGGCCGCATGCAGGGACCTGGTCCTTGGGCAGGTGCTGCAGGTATATCTGGCGAATGGCAAAACCGCCACCACCAGCTGCCATCAGGCCGGCAAGAGAACCATAAATGACTTTGCCACGAGCAACCGGGTTATGGATAAAAGCGATCAGGGAAACAATGCCTGTGGCCAGGAAAAACACACGCTGCATGATGCACAGCGGGCAGGGCTCGAGCATCATGACATGCTCCATATACATGGCAATGCCCAGAAGGGACACGCAAAACAGGAAAATGTAGAGATAGATCAGGCGGGTTCTTAGGATTCCCGAAAGAAGAGTTGATTCTGTCATAGTGTATTTTCTGTTGAGTTCAATTATGGCTGACAGTGCTGTCATCCGTTGTTCATTTCGGCCAGATAGGTCTCGAAATCTATATTATCGGCATTTTCAATTGCCTGCCTATCCTGATTGGATTTTTCAGAAATTTCTTTCAGGGAGGCCATATTTTTTTCACCCAGATCCAGAGACCGAAAATAGTCACTATTCGCCAGGGACTGGTTCATGGCGAACCTGAAGTAAGGCGTTTGCATTTCGTCCATGCGCGCAATAACCATGGCTGAAGGGGTACGGGCACTATTTTTTACTTTCTCCAGCTGCGCATCAGTTGCGCGCGTATGGGCATCATGCTGGTTAACATCATCAAGAAGCGCCGCTATTGAACGGGTCTCTTGCAGGATTTCGTTTGCCCAGTCCGCCAGTGAAATGGCCTTTCGTTTTTCCTGAAGTTCAAGGCCAGGTTCGCGGCCACGGTTAATCACTGTTTCCAGGTTGCATTCAATTTCCCTGTACTCAGCTGAATCGGAAGGTGGGCTGCTGCGTAGCAGGCAAAACAGGAGAAAGCAGTTAAGAAAATGAATTTCCTCTTCATCGATTCCTACTGGCATGAAAGGATTCAGATCTAGGCATCTGACTTCGATATATTCCACCCCATCTTCTTTTAGTACGTTTACTGGTCGTTTGCCTGAAGGTGCCTCACGTTTCGGTCTAATGGTGCTGTAGAACTCGTTTTCAATCTGCAGAATGCTGTCATTAAGCTGTTTGAACTCGCCGTTCTCAGGGGCAAACCTGGCATAGGGTTCATAGGGAGTTTTAATTGCACTGGTCAGGTCATGAGCATATTCGTCAAGTGTGTTGTAACTGATGGTGAGACTTGCCTGGGCGTTGCTTGTATATCCCAGGTCACCCATTCGCAGACAGGTAGCGTAGGGTTTGTACAAGGTTCCCTCGTCGTAGACTTCCAGCTCATGGTTGGTTCTATTACGGAGAAAGCTTTTGCAAACAGCAGGAGAAGAACCGAACAGGTAGAGCAGTAACCATGAGTATCTTCTGAAGTTTCGTATGAGATTGAAATACTGCTGCGTTTTAAAATCCTGTAGTGAAAGTTCTGATCCCAGCATATCGCTGTACATTTTCCAGAACCTGTCTGATAGAGAAAAATTGTAATGGATGCCGGCAATAGTTTGCATGGCCCTGCCATAACGATAACTGAGACCGGATCTGTACAGGGTTTTCAATTTTCCTATGTTGGATGAGCCATATTGAGCCAGTGGAATGAGGTCGTCATCATCAAGCACACAGGGCATGCTTGAAGTCCAGAGCAATTCCTCTCGATCCATTTGTGTAAACAGGAAGGTGTGCAAATCTGAAAGAAATGCCAGGCTTTTCTCGGGAGAATTAAAAACGGGCGTAATAAATTCCAGCAACGCTTCTGAGAAATCAGTCGTGATGCTTGGATGGGTGAGTGGTGAACCCAGACCTGAAGGATGAGGCGTCTGTGCAATGTGACCATTCGGGTCTATGCGCAGGCTTTCCTTTTCAATGCCATGACCAATCTCCGTAAGGCAACTTGTGCAGGAAGATTCGGTGAGCTGGCTCAGGCGTTGCTTTAATTGTTTCGACAAAGCAGGTTTCCTGAAATTCAGTATTCACATGCACTCATAAAAATACCGGTGGTAGCTGTAATTTTTATGAGGCCTTGTAATGCAGTTATTAAAAATGCAGCAAATTACTATAACTTATTAACTATTACTTAAAACTATAACTCACTAATAGTATTAGAGAATTTCTGCAGAAATTACGCCTGAAAAATCGTGGCTGAGGATTATGCCACAGAAGCCTGTTTCAGGATAATTTGAAATGTGTAAGCTATGTTAAATTTCAGCGACCCAAATTTAAGGGGTTTATTCCTCAATACTCTTACGCTTGAAACGGTGTATCTGCCGACGGTCTTTTTTGGTAGGGCGGCCCTCGTTAAAGGGATTTGCTGCGCGCATGCTTTTTCGCTTTTCAGCTTCCAGCTTTCTTTTCTCCATGCTTTCAGGTGTTTCTTCATAGAGTAATGCCGCCTGGGATGCGCTTCCCCGTTTATCCGATAACGCTTTGACTATCACAGTGAGCTCGTCCCAGCCCCGGCGGATCTCCAGAAGTGTTCCGGTTTCAATTTCTCGGCTGCTCTTACTGCGGGCACCATTGCAATGCACCTTGCCTCCCTCAATAGCCTGTTTGGCCAGTGAGCGGGTTTTAAAAAATCGTGCTGCCCATAACCATTTATCCAGACGAACTTTTTCTGCGGCAAAATTGTTGTTGGCAGGCGGCATCAGGCGGCCATCAATTCATTGAGGTGAACAATCCCAGGAAAGTGAGAAGGCTCTCTGGGGGCAGTGCTGGAATCCGGGTGCAGGACATGAATCATATGACCCAGGCCACTGCGATGCGCGCACTCCAGCACAGGAAGACTGTCATCAACGAACAGCGAACGGGACAGATCAATACCCTCTCTTTCTTCAAGCCTTTCCCAGAAACCGTCATTCTCCTTGGCGAGATCGAATTCATGGGAGCTGATGGTTTCATCCAGGTGATGATGCAAGCCGGATGCTTCCAGCTTGATAGCCAGGGCCTTGGGGTGGGCATTGGTGACAAGCATGACGCGTTTTTCGAGGCTTTTGAGGAAAGAGAGGAACTCGGCGCAATCGGGTCGCATCCTGATCATGTGCCTGACTTCCTTTTTCAGTGCTTCCACATCAAGATCCAGCTGCTGCGACCAGTGATCAAGGCAATACCAGAGCAGGCTGCCATGGGTGGCTTCTGAAAGGCTGCGCACAGTGTCAAACGCTTCTGTTATTTCAATGTCCCTGTGATCAGCGACCTTGCCTGGCAGGTATTCCAGCCAGAAATAGTTATCAAAACTGAGGTCCAGCAGTGTGCCGTCCATGTCGAGTAAAACAGTATCTATTTTTGACCAGTCAATCATGGTTTATGTCATGGCTTATAAAGGTAAGTAGTCCAGAGAATTTACATTATAATGTAGCTGTTGATGTTAATAAGTTAAAAATATGAATTATCAGGGACTCCTATCGGAAGCAAACAATATCGCCAGGGAAGCTGGCGCCGCCATTCTTGAAGTCTATGGCAGAAAGGGAGATCTTGATATCACGACAAAAGACAACGACTCTCCGCTGACAGAGGCTGATCTTGCTGCCCACCGCATTATTGTTGATGCCCTGCGTGAACTCACACCAGCGCTGCCCATTTTATCTGAAGAATCAAAAGCGGTTCCATGGGAAGAAAGACAGAGCTGGCAAACATACTGGCTGGTTGATCCCCTCGATGGCACCAAGGAGTTCATCAGCAGAAATGATGAATTCACAGTCAACATTGCCCTTATTGATAATGGCCGACCTGTTCTGGGCGTGGTTTATGTTCCAGTCCTGGACATCCTTTATTACGGTAGCCTTGATGGCGCCTGGAAAGAAGAGAAGGGACAGCAGGAAGCTATTCGAACGGCCAGTATTGATGAAGATCAGCATACCGTGGCTGTCGTCGCCAGCCGCAGTCACAAGGGAGAGGAGCTGGAAGACTGGCTGGAGCGGGCGGCAGACAGGTTTCCCCAAATGGAATTGGTGAGTATGGGCAGTTCGCTGAAAATCTGTCTGGTGGCAGAAGGCAGGGCGGATATCTATCCCCGCCTGGCACTGACCTCAGAATGGGATACCGCTGCAGCGCAGGCCATCCTTGAGGCAGCCGGTGGCATACTGACGGATGTTGATTTCAATATATACCGGTACAACCAGAAGGAAGAGATCCTGAATCCCTACTTCTTTGCTATTGGGGACAGGACGTTCGACTGGGAAGCTGTTTGAGGAATAGTTGCGAGATACTAGCCACTAGCCACTAGTATTCTGGCACAAGCCTCGGTTGTCCCTCTCTGGTAGGCTCCAGCGTTCCTTCTTCTTTATTTATGAAATACCACTCATCACCCAGGTTCAGGTGGCGGTTACCTTCGGCACAAACATATTCAACCCATAATATGTCTTCTGAGTAAGGGGTGTGGCTGTAGCGACGCTGCACTGTCCAAGGTCCTGTAAGAGCATCGTCAATCGTGGTGATCTTGTCTTCAAAGGTGTCTTCATCAATGCGACGAAACTCTTCAAAGACAACAGTCTGATTGTTGTCGTGTGCCACTACGGCGGTGGAGTCAAAGGAGCGTGGTCCTTTTATGGCTCTTGTTTCCACGGCAAGCATGTCATACACACCATCGCCATTTTCATCATGCCACTGGCCAATGGAATAACCATTAAATTCCGGTAGCATAAAATCAGGCCAGTCCCTGCCATCGGTATAAATTCTCCGTACTGCGCTTTCCCAGTCTGCCAGGATATATGAGGTTCTGGGTGTAATGACTATTTCAAATGGAAATGACATGGTCATAACCCTGGGCATACCAGGGGGCAAACAGTTGGCAGGTGGATCGCCCACAAGGATGCCCTGGTCTCGCTGGCGCTGAAAATCCTCGCGCCTGGCCTGGTATTCCGGGGTCAATGGCGGTGGGCCAGCAACTGCATATCCTTCCGGCTCCCAGTTCAGGCTACCAATCCGGGACCACTGACCGCTCCAGTCTGGGTACTGCATTGACTCGGGTTGACTCACTTGTGCTGAATTTTGTGCACAGGCAGTTGTTACAAATACCAGACAGGCTGGAAGCAATAATTTGTTAACGTTTTCCATATAGCTTTCCCTGGAGAAGTCTATCGTTTGGAATAAGGATCGAAAGAGGTTCCATCTGAATTGAATACCTCCCTGAAATTTCCGCCGGGTGCTCCGCTATGAAGCGGATTGAACTTGACCATGATTTCATCGCCGGGCAACAGGGTGTCTGGACGCCAGCCCCTGCGAAGCATCAGGGATGTATTGGAGCCTTCAAGATTCCAGGTAACCACATTGCCAGACTCATCTTCGACGGCAAGAAGAATAAAGACATGGGGGTTGGTGAACTGCCATTCTACAACCTTGCCGGTTAATTGGAGCGGATTTTCTGAATCATAAATAGCAACTGAATGATGTGCAGATGCCAGGCTACCGGCAAACAGTAGCAGGCTGGTGAGAAGTAAGTTTCGGCATGTAATAGTTTTCATAAATTGTCTGCCTCAGTTTATTAATAGATATCTCCTTTCAGGCATACAAATTTCCCTTTTGATAAATCCAGATATTACGTCACTTCGTACTAAAGTGGCATGAATATTTTTATCCTCGACAAAAACATAGAGCAATGTGCCCGGTATCACTGCGATCAGCATGTGGGGAAAATGGTGCTGGAAAGCACGCAGATACTCTGCACGGCATTGAATAAAAAGGGCTTTGAAACCCCTTATCGCTCTACACATGTCAAACATCCCAGCGTGCTTTGGGCAGAGGAGTCCCTTGATAATTTTCGCTGGCTGGCAGAGTTGGCCACCGCCTTGAATAGAGAGTTTTGCTGGAGATTTGATCGTGAAGAAGATCATTCATCCATGCATGTACTACGTCAGATTGAACACATTGAATTTGAAAGCCGGGGCCTGACAGAATTTCCGCAGGCAATGCCTGAGCAGTTCAAGGTGCCTGGAGACCCGGTGAGCGCATACAGGGCATTTTATATTGGTGAAAAGGCGAAATTTGCCCGGTGGAAAAAAAGAGAAGTGCCGAACTGGTTCGTTGCGGGAATGGGAATGGCGTCCTGATTAACCAGTACTATGGCCTGTGCATGACAATCTTGGTGGCCAACTCACAGCTTTTCATCTCAATTTCCAGGTCATTACTGAAAAATGAGCCTGCTTCTGCGAAATTTTCATCCATCCAGGTGTTATAAGTACCCAGCATTTCTTTTACGTGGCTGACAGCCTGATCAGACACCGATTCAAGATCAGGTTCTATCCCGGTGCGCTCCATTTCTGAATTCATCTCGATCATGATGCCATTTTGGATAAGGCGCAGTGCCTGGTTTTCATATCCCTGTGAAATCTCTTCTGATTCATTGGCGGTCAGTGCAGACAGGGTCATGTTCAGGGCAGTACAGCGATTCATCACTTCAGACATTTTATGTGGGTCCGCATTACCCATACTGCCAAGCAGTAATTCAGCAACTGGAATCCAGTTTGGTTTCTGGGCAAAGGCGCCACAAGTAAAAAGAGTAAGAATGATTGCGGGCAGGGTCAGATATCTTGAAGAGAATCGTATATTCATGATGGCGGGCCTGGTTGCTGGTAGGGATTAATACCCGAGAGCTATTAAAAACACAGAAAGGAAACTTAAGTCAAAATTTGTTGAAGATCATTAAAAAGCCCCCTTCCTGATTCAGGAAGGGGGCTTTTTATAAGCTTGCCGTGACTTAGCGTCCTGCAGCTGCCCAGAGTTGATCCTTTGTCTGCGGTTCAGCACTGGAGTGCACATTGATATAGCGATCAAATTCCGTGACACCCAGTTTTATCAGTGCAGGGACAAGCGCCTGTACGTGATCATTACCCCTCTGGCCTGGTTGAGGCAGTGAAAAGTCTCCCTGGAACAGCACGCGCTCTTCCGGGAAGAAAGCGACAAGCAATCCATTTGAGTGTGGTGCAGGGTAGATGTGATACAGCTCCACGGTATGGTCGCCATCGGAGTAAACCGCTTTAGTGCCTGTTCCTTCAACCCAGACTTTTTGCGGGTTCCTGGCAAGCGCATCATCAAGCAAGGTGCGAGGTGTGTTCAAGGCCCGCTCGAAGAATTCACGGTTATTTTCATGAGTAATTACTGTTGCCCCTTCAGCCACTGCTACGGGTAAACCGGCAGTATGATCGGAATGCGGGTGAGTGTTCATGATGTAGCGAATGGATTTGCCAGGCATCAATCTTTTTGCTTCAGCTATATAGGCTGCAATAGCTGCGTGACTTGCGCCAGCTTCGAACATCATGATGTGGTCTTCAAACTCGTAGAACAATGAGTCATAGCTGCCGCCCCCACCTGTTGAAAAGCGATACAAATCGTTGCCAAGATCTTCCACCATGACGTTAATTTCACCTGCGCCGCCACCGCCGAAACCACCACCTGTAGATTCGGGTGCAGGAATCACTGCGGCCACATTGCTCATGTTGGCCTCAGCATTCACGATTGCTGCTTCAAAATATGGCCAGCCCCCTCGTGACTGCTCGATGCTGGTTGGCGCCATGACGCCGGCAAAATCACGCCAGCCTGTATAGCTTGCGATGATATGCATGTCTCCCATAATGTTATTGCCCAGCCAGGTTTCAACATGTTCGATAAGGTTGTCATCATTGATATAGGCATTGATCTCGTAGCTGGCACCTGACGGAGCGGTGACTTCCGGGCTCCAGCTCAGGACAGTGTAAGTTGTGCCATGAATTGTTCTCCTGTTGGAAGAGACATCACTTTTTGAAGCACCTTGCAGAAAGCCCCAGGGGGTAAGGTAAAACTCGAGTGAGCCGCCCCATGATTCAGAGAGGTCAGCCTGATCGCTGCTTACCTGCTCGAAAAAAGTACCCGGGCTGATAGTCGTTGAACCGCCGGGCCCGATATTCATCGTGTTACCCGTGTGTCGCATTGCTGGAGATTCGAGATCAATCACACGCTCATAGTCTGTGATTACTCGCATGGGATCATGGGTACCTTCGCATCTGCGGTCAGTACCATTGGCCCCGCATTGCTGGAAGGCTACATATTTGGCGGACCCGGTTAATAGAACAGACTGAACATCGCCAAGTGCCTGCATGGCATTGTCGACTAAAGTATCTGCAACCTGGGCAGTGGACTGACAGGAAATTCCTGCCATGAATGTCAAAGTCAGTACCAGTTTCTTGATCACGATAAATCCCCCTCGGATTGAATTGTTCCCTTTATTGGTATGAAGTCTTTGTTCTACTTATACTCAGGCTGTATCAAGCCTGAGCAGAGGTCATGTGATATTACACTACGCCATATGATTTAAAAGATGTAATAAGTTGCATGAGCAATGACACATTACTGGGGTATACATGAATAAACGAGAACGAAAAAAAATCCCTACTTATCTGGGAGTCATGGCTCTTTTTCTGATCTCACAGATTGGATTTGCCCAGCGTGTGATTGAGCCTGATTATCCAAGCGTTGGAAGAGGGGCGCCGTTAATACCGGCAATACCAGGCAGGAGCCAGACACCTCCGGAGCTCCTGGAAGCCTATCCACCAGCTGAGCTTGAGGGATACCCGGAACAATACTGGATGGTAGGTCCCTTTAGAAGCGGCACAATGGGTGCAGGCGGTATTGGCACGGGGCTGATTAATGCCACGGCAGTCAATGGTGATTCGCCCGAGGGTGTCGAGCCCCTGCCTGTTGATCTTTTTACATCCACGGATTTTTACGCTGATCGTGAGTTATGGCGTGACCCACGATATTTTCGCTGCAATAGTTCAGAGGCAATCCAGGCCCAGTGGTCAGGCGGTCTCATTGGTGACAATCCGCCTGGGACGGCAGCCTGGGGTTACTGCGATAGGGATTATCCCAGGGAAGCAATAGTCAGCCCCTATGCCTTCAGTTCAGCAGAGGAACATTATGAAGCCTTGCTGGAGGAGACAGATAATCGGGGAGGCCCGACGCAACATACCTATGCCACGGTGCCGGCAGACTGGAACGGTCGCTATGTCTGGCCCCGCGGTCAGAACTGGTATGCCGAGCTGTTCTGGAGCCAGGTGCCGACCATCCTGTCTCTGATGACCGAGGAATACCAGACCCGCTTCGTTCAGGAGGCCTACCACCATGGTAATTCCAACGTGGCTCAGTGGCCTGCCATGTTTTGCTGGCCGGAAGGCTTCATGCGCCGCTGGCATTACCACGGCGTTACCAACCAGCCGCACCAGGTGCTGGTCACACCAGAACTGGTCCAGCTTTTGGCAGGCGATGCCAACAACTTCATTACCAATATCCATATTGGTCGCAGTTTTAACCTGGGTGGGGAAATACCGCGCCTCGGAGCGGATGTGCCACAGTGGTATGGCGAGACCATTGGGTTCTGGGACCAGGACGTACTGATTACCTGGACATCAAACATCCAGGGCTGGAAGGTGCATGGCGGTATGGAATTTTCCAGTAAGTTGCAGGTCATTGAAATCTACACGGCCAACCGGGATCAAAGCGGTGCAGTTATCGGTCTTAACCATGAAGGAATTTTTTATGACCCTGAGGCTCTGGTTGAACCGATTCGTATTGTTCGTAACCTGCAGCGGCAGGGCGGCCTCAATGATGGAGATCCCTACCAGTTTATTGAATGTATTCCTTCCATCTTCAACGTGAACGGTGTGGGTACCCCGGTTTCACCCGGAGATACTATCGAGTACAGAGTGCCTGATATGTATGACCGGCCCTGGGCAGAGAATTGGGAGGAATTTCACGAGGAAGGCATGCAGCGGCCGGAAACCGAAGAAGATATATTCAGTTTTGAATAATTCCTGCTTATCTATTATATATGGCCTGATTCTTTTGAATCCGGAATTACAAAGTATTCGTATCAGCCGGTATGAATATTTTTATCCTTGATGAAAACATCGAAACCTGTGCCCGGTATCACTGCGACCAGCATGTCGGGAAAATGGTACTCGAAAGCACCCAGATCCTTTGTACCGCGCTTAACAAGAAAGGCTTCACTACTCCCTACCGATCAACCCACGTAAAACACCCCTCGGTACTCTGGGTAGAAGAATCGCTGGAAAATTTCCGCTGGCTGGCGCAGCTCGCCCATGCATTAAACAGGGAATTCTGCTGGCGTTTTGATCGGAATAAAGACCATGCCTCTATTGCTGTCCTGAAAGAAATCGAAAACAGCACTTTCGACAATACCGGTCTTACAGAATTTCCTCAGGCCATGCCGGACAAATATAAAGTCCCGGGAGATCCTGTAGCCGCCTACCGGGCTTTCTACATGGGTGACAAATCAGGATTTGCCACGTGGAAAAAAAGAAAAATACCCATGTGGTATGCTAAAGAAATTAATTCCTAAGCCATTTTCTGTTGGTAACACTCAAAAACATAAATTAGGAATATTGACCAATAATTTGGCCGTAAAAGGCTGGTTGGGTATTTTTTACGGTTGAACACTGCAATATAAAATTAAAACTATAAAAGCTCCCCCTCAGAACCCAGTGCGGGCTGAAAATTCAAAGTAGACTTATATTTTGGCTGAAGAAACTAAATACTGCATTCTTATCGTGGATGATGAGCCAGCGAATTTAGATTTGCTGAGAGGTATTTTACATGAGAAATTTAAAGTCAAAGCTGCAATAAATGGGGTGCAAGCACTAAAAATTGCTCTTAAGGATCCGGCTCCGGATTTGATACTCCTTGATATAGTAATGCCCGAAATGGATGGGTTTTCAGTATTGGCACATCTGAGAGATGATAGTAGAGCCGAAAATATTCCAGTGATTTTCATTTCGGCAAATGCAGATAGTGAGCAAAAACAGAAAGGAATTGAATTGGGAGCAACAGGGTTTTTAAGTAAGCCAATAAACCCGCAAATGCTTTATTCTCTTATCGAAGAAATACTTAATATCTCTATTTGAATTCCTTCAACTTTTCGGCAGATAAAAATAGAGCGAAAATCATAATAATCTAATTAAGAATTACTAAAGTCATTATGTCTATCAAAAATCGATTTAATCTTGTTTTTTCACTAGCTGCTCTTATTTTGCTGCTATCAGTTATTTTTGGATTTTATTCATCAGCACTAGATGAACAAAGAACATCTATCGAAAATCGCCGAGTAGCCTCAATCAGTCTCGCGGAAGAGGTTCATGAGAGCTCAGATGATCTCACTATGCTTTCTCGTGCGTTTGTTGTAACTAATAACCCGCTATTTGAAGATTATTTTAACTATCTTTTGCAATTGCGTTCAGGAGATATCCCTTACCCAGAAAATTACAAGCTCAATTTTTGGGTTGAAAATATAGCTGCTCAAATTCCAGTAAATGAAATAGATAAATCAGGTATTCAAAGCGATCTGACGGCGCGAATGTTGCAGCTAGGTTTTACACAGGATGAGCTGGAAAAAATAGAATTAGCTGAAAGTTATTCAAATGAATTAGCTCGTATAGAAGCAGTAGCAATGAATGCTGTAAAGGGATTCTTTGATGATGGTACAGGTGCTTTTTCTATTCGTGGCGAACCAGATCAGTCATTTGCTATTGGTCTGCTATTCGGAGAAGAGTATGACCGACAAAAAACTCTGATAATGGCTCCACTAGCTGAGTTTGTCGAATTGATTAATGAACGCACTCAAGAGGATCTTCAGGCTGTAAGAGATAGGCACAAATTCATAATAAGCATTCAGGAGTTGCTCGGGTTTCTGGGGATAATTTTGATTTTAGGGGGGTTTTTCTTACTCAAATCCCATGTCATTGGGCCAATCCTAAAGCTTAAGGAGGCTGCAATCTATGGTCTTAAATCTGGCTCGTTTGATAATTTCAAGGATTTTCAATCTAGAAATGATGAGATTTCTGAAACTTCCGAGAGCTTTTTGCATTTAGCATCTGAACTGCAAAGAACAGAGATTTGGTATAAAAATATAGTCGAAAGTTCTGCAGATGCAATTTTAATAGTTGATTCTAACGGTATTATCAGAAGTGCAAATCTGTCAGCGCATAATATGTTTGGATATACAGGAGATAGTCTTCAGGGCCAATCAGTTGACTTACTTGTACCTGAAAAGGTTAGAAAAAATCATCCGCAATTTAGAAATGAGTTTATCACTTCAGGAACTTCTCGGCCGATGGGATTTGCCGGCTTAGATTTACGAGGCGTGAGAAAAGACGGAACCGAGTTTTACATTGAGGTAAGCCTGTCGAATCTGCCAAGTGGTGAATCGGAAGTCTGTGCCATTATCAGAGATATTTCGGGCCGAGTATCACAGCAAAAAGAGATAGAAAAAGCTAATTTTTTAAATGACCAGGCTATGAGTATGACAAGATCAGGGGTTTGGCAGGTACCCTTAGATGACTCTGGCTGGTATATCTCATCACCCGAATCCGTTGAAATTTTTGGCGATATACCACGGGAGGGTTATCGCTATCGCATTGTGGAGGAATGGTTTAAAAATGTAGAAGCAGGTGATGCAGTAGCGGCCAAAGCAACCTGGGAAAACTTTACTGACGCAGTCGAAGGTAAAATTCCGGAATATGATTCTGTCTATGCTTATAAAAGGCCTGTTGATGGAGAAATAGTCTGGATTCATGCTCTTGGCACAATACTCGAGGATCAAGACGGTAATAAAATCATGTACGGTGTCACGCAGGACATCACGGAGCAGAAATCACAGGAAAACCAGATTGTTCATTCAAGGCAGATTGCTGAAGAGGCCACTCGTGCCAAAAGTGATTTTCTGGCAAATATGTCTCATGAAATCCGAACACCAATGAATGCCATAATTGGAATGAGTCATCTGGCTCTTGAGACCGAACTTAATCCAAAGCAAAGAAATTACATTGAAAAGGTCAAGCATGCTGCAGAAAATTTGCTTGGCATCATTAATGATATTCTAGATTTCTCAAAGATTGAGGCCGGTAAACTGAATATTGATCCAGTCGACTTTAGACTGGAGGATATCCTAGAAGACCTTGGCAGCATCGTCACCATGAAGGCGGAAGAAAAAGGTCTTGAATTCCTTTATAACATATCTCCAGATATACCCACAGCGCTGGTGGGCGACTCATTGCGCCTGAACCAAATTCTCACCAATCTTAGTAATAATGCTGTGAAATTTACTGAAGAAGGTGAGATTGTAGTTGGTATAGAAATTGAAGCTCTATCAGAAGATGCCGTCACACTGCATTTCATTGTTCGGGATACGGGAATTGGTATGACTGCAGAACAGCAGGACAAATTGTTTAAATCATTCAGTCAAGCTGATACTTCAACAACCAGAAAATTTGGAGGAACCGGTTTAGGCCTGGTTATTTCTAAACAGTTGACTGAAATGATGGGAGGTGAGATTTGGTTAGAATCACGCGAGGGATTGGGCTCTACATTTCACTTTAAATTACCTTTTGGCATCCAGAAGAACCCTGTAGCTCGAAGGGCGGTACTGGCTGAGGAGCTTCATGGATTAAAAGTGCTTGTTGTTGATGATAACGCCAGTGCCCGTGAAATATTGTCAGCAATGGCTAAGTCCTTTGGTTTGGAAGTTGATACAGCCAACAATGGTAAGGAGGCACTAAGGATAGTCGTTAACGCAGAGGCAAAGGGTATACCTTATGATCTGATTTTCATGGATTGGAAAATGCCAGCGATGGATGGAATCACTTGTGTAAAAGAACTGGAACATAACGTTCATGGCAGTATTCCATCAATTATCATGGTTACTGCTTTTGGCAGACAGGAAGCTATTACAGATGCAGAGGAAAAAGCAGTATCAACCATAAAATCCGTGCTATCTAAGCCTGTAACTGCATCTAAATTACTGGAAGCTATTAGCGAGGCGATGGATCTTGGGATAGTAGTCAGCACAACGGATCAAAGTAGAAATGAAAAGATAGATAAGGCTATGGAAATGCTGGCAGGAGCCAAAGTTTTGCTGGTTGAAGATAATGAAATGAATCAGGAAGTAGCAAAAGAGTTGCTCGGTAACGCTAATATGGATGTCCACCTGGCTGAAAATGGATTAGAGGCCATTCGTATTCTGGAAACCATTAGAGATTTCGATGGAGTCCTTATGGATTGCCAAATGCCAGTAATGGATGGATATGAGGCGACTCGAGAAATTCGTAAAATGTCGGAATTCAAAAAAATCCCAATTCTGGCCATGACGGCTAATGCTATGGCTGGTGATAAGGAGAAAGTCCTCGAAGTAGGGATGAATGACCATATCCCCAAGCCTCTAAATGTAGAGGAAATGTTTACTACGATTGCGAAGTGGATAAAACCAGCAAAACCTGCCTCGGCAAATGATAAAGGTAGTGATAAGCCGCAGAAATTCGAAGAGAGCCGAAGACTGGATTTTAATGAGCTGCCCGGAATAAATGCCAAAAAAGGTTTGGCGACCACGATGAATAACGAAGAGCTTTATGGCAGGCTACTAAAAAAATTCCTGGAAAGTCAGACCAGATTTGAAAATGAATTTTTTTCCTATTTGAAAAAAAATGATCTTGATGCAGCAACCCGCCATGCACATACACTGAAAGGTGTCGCCGGCAACATTGGTGCTGAAAAAATCTATAAGGAAGCAGCTGTCCTAGAAGCCGGCTGCAAAAACGATTTAAATTATGATGAGCTTGTAAGCCTACTAGAAAATACATCTGCTGCGCTTGAAGAAGTTTTTTCTGGGCTAAAACCCGTATTTCTTGCTGATCATGAAAGTGATGAGGCGCAAAATACTGAAGAAGTAATGAGCGATGATGAGTTTCAGTCATCGTTGAATGAGGTCAAGGCATTGCTGGAAGATAATGATACAGAATCTTCAGTATTAATTGAAAAGTTGCTTTCTTGTGGACTAAGTGATTCACAAAAAAAATTGGTATCAGAAATCATGTCAGCCGTTTCTGAATATGATTTTGAAAAGGCTTTAGAAATTATTAATAAATAGAATTCCACGTATTTATCTGGATATACACTTCATGCACGAAAGTATTCAAAAGAAAACTATATTGGTGGTTGATGATACGCCAGCAAACATTGATGTTCTTACAGGTGTACTATCTCATGATTATAGAGTTAAGGCGGCAAATAACGGCACTCGGGCGCTAAAAATAGCGAGCGAGACTCCACCTGATTTAATCTTGTTGGACATTATGATGCCGGAAATAGACGGCTATGAAGTATGCCGAAGGCTAAAAGACGCAGATAACACTAAAGATATACCTGTCATCTTTGTCACGGCCAAAAATGAAGTCCATGATGAAATGATGGGTTTCGACATTGGTGGTGTAGATTACATTACTAAACCTATCAGTCCGCCAATTCTTAAGGCCCGTGTAAAAACTCACCTTTCGTTGCAGGAAGTCAAATTTTTTTTAAAGGATAAAAATGATTTCCTGGAAAAAGAAGTTGATAAAAGAACCACTGAAGTGGTTGCTTTGCAGGATGTCACAATTCACGCAATGGCCTCTCTTGCGGAAACCAGAGACAATGAAACAGGAAACCATATTCGTCGTACCCAGCACTATGTAAAACTGCTGGCAGAACATTTGCGGCATCACTCACGCTTTTCATATTTTTTGAACAATGATGAGAATATTGAACTCCTTTTCAAGTCGGCGCCATTGCATGATATAGGAAAGGTAGGCATTCCCGATCGGATTCTGCTCAAACCTGGGAGATTTGAAGGCAATGAATTTGAAATAATGAAAACTCACACGACACTCGGAAAAGAGGCTATAGAACAGGCAGAGCAAGAACTAGGTATTACGTTGCCATTTCTGAAATACGCGAAAGAAATTGCTTACAGCCATCAGGAAAAGTGGGATGGGAGTGGCTACCCTGAAGGGCTTTCAGGTGAAGATATTCCTATTTCGGCGCGTCTCATGGCATTGGCTGATGTTTATGATGCCTTGATCAGCAGGAGAGTTTACAAGGAAGGAATGTCACATGATAAGGCTGTTGCAATAATCCAGGAAGGTCGTGGTTCTCATTTTGATCCGGATATAGTGGATGCCTTCCTTGAAATTCAGACAGACTTTGAAACCGTAGCTTCCCGCTATACCGACAGCGATGCAGAGATGGATAAAAAGCGAGAGCATATCGCTCTTGTCTTGGATGAAGACTAGTCTAAAGCCTTCATATCACGATTTATGTCAATTACTACAAAGGCCAAACAGGCCACTATTTTATTTTCCGATATAAGGGGTTTTACCTCTATATCTGAACGCTTTCCTGCGAAACAGGTTGTTCAGCTTTTAAATACGTACTTTCAGATAATGGGCAACATTATTGCCAGGTATGGTGGTCGCATCGATAAATATATGGGTGATGCGATTATGGTGACTTTCGATACGGAGAGACCCGAGAAAGATTCGGTTCTTAATACGATAGCTTGTGCTATTGAAATGCAGAATGCAATGGAAGAGGTAAATGAATTTGGCCAGAAATTAAATATGGACAAATTGTTTATGGGAATCGGAATAAATACGGGTTCCGTTGTTGCATGTACTTTAGGGTCTGAACATCACTGGGAAGACACTGTCATAGGTGATCAGGTAAATGTGGCTGCCCGTGTTGAGTCCTTTTGCCTCAGGGGGCAAATTTTAATTAGTGAAAACAGTTATGAATATGCAAAAGAATATATCAAAACTGGAACAGTTAATGAGGTCTCGGCAAAGGGCAAGAAACAGACTATAAAAATCTATGAGGTTTTAAAAACAACCCGCCCCAAAGAACTTAATGCGCCCGAAAGAGATGGCAGGCGAAGTCCGAGACTTGAAGTTGAAATTCCCATTAAATTTCAGAAAATTGAAGATAAAAAAATTCTTGATACGCTACTAGCCGGCACAATCAGAGATTTAAGTTATGGGGGAATTTCTCTGCAAACGCCAATGCGAATAGATAAATTCAGTGATCTTCGGTTGCAGGTCTCATTGTCCCTGATCGGTAACGAGATAAGTGATGTTTACGCAAAAGTTTTGCGCGTAAGAAAGGTAGATGGCCAATTTGATATAGGTATGGAGTTCACCACCATCGATGAAAAGGCCGCTAAATCCTTAAAATCATTTATCGATTCCAATCTGTAAAAGCATACTGTAGTAAACACTCCTCAATAAAAAAAATCCGGTTTTTCCATAGGAAAAATGAGGATACACAGTAAGAAATTTAGAGTGTGCTATAGGTGTGCAATGCGTGGCATGTGGAATATTCGGAGCAATATTTCAATTAAATACTTGTAAAACAAGTAGTTAATGGTGCCCAGGGGCGGAATCGAACCACCGACACGAGGATTTTCAATCCTCTGCTCTACCGACTGAGCTACCTGGGCCTTTCTTGCTACTGCGCTCGCTATTTCGTCGTTGCTGGAAATATTTCTCCTCAGTCACGACCCTGATGGTCGCTTCCTCGTCAAAAATTCCCTGCGCCTTGAACTAGCATCGCTCGTGACGCAATAAACCGAATCAGTTAATTGCTTAAACTTGCCAAATTGTGCAAGGCGCGTATTAAACCGGAGGAGGGTGTTTGAGTCAAGATTCAGGTGGGACGTATCCATCCGCCTCATCCGCCTCTTCATTATTGAAGAATTTCTGCATCTGATCGGTGAGGTATTTACGATCGTCCGGGTTGATCATGGACAGGGCTTTTTCATTAATCAGCCGAACCTGGCGGGCCTGCCATTCTTCCCAGGCCTGTCTGGAGACATTGTCATAAATATCCTGTCCCTGTGGGCCGGGATACGGCGGTACTGCCAGTCCTTCCTTTTCTTGCTGATATTTTCTGCAAAAAACCATTCGCATAGTTATTTCTCACAAACTGCTTTCAATATTTTGCGCCAGTGCATCCAGCAACTTCTTTACCGGGGCGGCCAAACCAAGCTGGCCGGGCTTTTCAAGATCATACCAATGCCACCGCCCTTTCTCCATGATGGCATCAGGAGATTTTTCCAGCGTTATCAAGACCGGAGTGATATCCAGGTGAAAGTGACTGAAGGTATGGCGTATGGGTTGCCAGCGTGTCACTACCTTATAGCTCCTGAGTCCATGGACGAGCAGGAATGATTCCGGCGAATTGTCCGCCGGTATTTCTGGCAGGCTCCACAAACCTCCCCAGATGCCTTGCGATGGACGTTTCTCAAGAAGAACGGCTGAGCCTTCAGGGTTTTGTAACACCAGCATCGTTGTAGTTTTTACGGGTATCTTCTTCCTGGGTTTCTTGTGGGGAAACTCGCCAGTACGTCCGGTAATGAATGACTTGCAGCCACCTTTAAGTGGACAGAGTTCGCAGGCTGGATTGCTGCGTGAACACAGGCTGGCACCCAGATCCATCATGGCCTGGTTAAACTCAGCACATTGGCGCTCCGGAGTTAGTTCTTCTGCAATTTCCCATAACTGTTTATTCGTTGCGGTTTGATCAGGCCAACCTTCAACGCAGTAGTACCGGCAAAGAACACGTTTTACATTGCCGTCCAGTATGACTGCCCGTTTGTTCATGGATGCAGCGATAATGCCGCCGGCTGTGGATTTACCAATACCAGGTAGCTCGGTCAGTGCATCAACGCTGTCCGGAAACTGTCCGTTGAATTCATGATGAATGATGCCGGCGGTTTTGTGCAGGTTGCGAGCCCTGGCGTAGTACCCCAGGCCTGTCCAGTGATGCAGAACAACGTCTTCCTCGGCCAGGGCGAGATCCTCGAGTGTCGGAAAACGTGACATGAAGCGTTCAAAATATGGGATGACGGTGGCAACCTGGGTTTGCTGCAACATGATTTCCGACACCCAGACCTTGTAGGGAGTCTTTTCCTTTTGCCATGGCAGATCATGCCGGCCATTTTCGGCAAACCAGGACAGAAGCGAATCAGAGAAGGAAGTGTTCATCGGGCGGTCAGTGTACCTGCCTGTATTACTTTTTTCACATGGCTACCTAATCCGCGTATAATCGCCGTTTTCCTGACATAGTCGCGACCTTGCGGCCCCCAGAGGATGCTATGACAGCACGAACAGCATCAGTTGAACGCAATACAAAAGAGACCCAGATTTCAGTCAATCTGAACCTGGACGGCACCGGTGAATTTTCAATTTCATCCGGTTTACCTTTTCTGGAGCATATGCTGGAGCAGGTAGCGCGTCACGGACTTGTTGATCTGGATATCAAGGCGGAAGGGGACCTGGAAATCGATGCACACCACACGGTGGAAGACCTGGGGATTACGCTTGGCCAGGCTTTTGACAAGGCGCTGGATAAAACCGGGATTCGCCGCTACGGACATGCCTATGTCCCGCTTGACGAGGCACTTTCTCGCGTGGTGATAGATTTTTCCGGCAGGCCTGGAATGGAATACAACATTCCGTTTAAACGTGGCACCGTCGGTGATTTTGATGTTGACCTGTTTTTCGAGTTTTTCCAGGGTTTTGTGAACCAGGCCAAGGTCACGCTGCATATCGATAATATTCGCGGCAATAATGCCCATCACCAGATAGAAACGGTGTTCAAGGCATTTGGCCGGGCAGTACGCATGGCAATCGAACCTGATCCACGCATGGAGGGTGTCGTGCCTTCCACCAAAGGAACACTTTCCAAGTAAAACTGATCTCATCATGAATCGTGTTGCAGTCATTGATTATGGCATGGGCAACCTGCACTCCGTTGCGAAAGCAGTGGAGCATGTAGGGGATGACCTGCAGCTGTCAGTTACCTCAGATGAAAAAATTATCATGGCTGCTGATCGTGTCATCTTCCCTGGCGTTGGTGCCATGCGTGACTGCATGGGCGAAATTATTCGCCTGGGCATAGATGACATTCTGCGTCGGTTTGTTGAAACAAAACCTGTTCTGGGTGTTTGTGTAGGTATGCAGGCCCTGCTTGAGCATAGTGAAGAAAACAATGGCGTGGATTGTATTGGTTTATTTGCCGGCAATGTCATCAAGTTTAAAGAGGGAATGACAAACGATTCCGGAGAAACTTTGAAAGTCCCGCACATGGGATGGAATAAAGTCAGGCATTCGAAGTCGCATCCGCTCTGGCATGATATTCCGGACAACAGCCGCTTTTACTTTGTCCATTCCTATTATGTGAAGCCTGGCAATGCAAATGATGTTGTAGGGGAAAGCACCTATCCTGAATATTTCACTGCGGCGTTGGCAAAACAGAATATTTTTGCCGTGCAGTTTCATCCGGAAAAAAGCCAGACAGTGGGATTGCAGTTATATAAAAATTTCCTTACCTGGGATGGAGGCTTGTAATCATGTCCCTGGCGAAAAGAATTATTCCCTGTCTTGATTGTGAAAACGGCCGCGTTGTAAAAGGTGTTCAGTTCGTCGACATAAGAGATGCCGGTGACCCGGTGGAAGTTTCCAAACGTTACTGCGACCAGGGTGCAGATGAAATTACTTTTCTTGATATCACTGCGAGTCATGAAGACAGGCAGACTACCATTGATACTGTCAGTGACATTGCCAGCCAGGTTTTTATACCTCTGACAGTAGGCGGCGGTATCCGCACATTGCAGGATATCCGCAATATGCTCAATGCCGGGGCAGACAAGGTGGCTATCAATACCAGTGCGGTAAAAAATCCTGATTTCGTGCGTGAGGCTTCCGAGAAATTTGGTTCACAATGTATTGTTGTGGCAATTGATGCAAAAAAGGTCTCAGATGAAGGTGAGCCTTTACGCTGGGAAATATTTACCCATGGTGGAAGAAACCCTACAGGTCTGGATGCGGTTGACTGGGCCAGGTTGATGGTGGCGAATGGTGCTGGCGAAATTTTGCTGACCAGCATGGATCGCGATGGCACAAAGAATGGATTTGACCTGGCATTAAATAGAGCTATCAGCGAGGCCGTGCCTGTTCCGGTTATTGCTTCAGGTGGTGTGGGCAACCTTCAGCATCTCGTTGACGGCATTACCGAGGGAAAGGCAGATGCTGTTTTAGCAGCCAGTATTTTTCACTTCGGAGAGTATTCTATTCCTGAAGCCAAGGAGTACATGGCGGAGCAGGGGATAGAAGTTCGGCTTTAAAAAGCCTCCAGCTACTAGCAACTAGTGGCTAGCAGCTTGAGGCTCGCGTGCTTTAGCGCGCGGAAGTCCCCTCAATATCCTCAACCAGCCTGGTTTCAGATTCCGCCATGATGCGTGGACGAATAATATTTAATCCCTTCAAAACATTCACGGCTTCATTGAGCTGGTAATCCCTGACAAGCACTTCGGGAGGATCCTGAACTTCGGCTGCAATAACTGCAGCTTCCTCGGATTCTTCTTCTGGCATTTCTTCGCCATCTGAGTTTTCCAGGTGACCAGCAAGATTTTCTTCACGATAGGAAACAAGGCTTTCAGGAATGCGGGTTACCTGGCCCCTGTCTACAAGTATGTCTGGTGTAATGCCCTTTGCCTGGATAGAGCGACCATCAGGTGTGAAGTAAAGCGCAGTAGTGAGTTTGATGGCGCGATCGTTTGTCAGTGGCAGTACAGTCTGAACGGAGCCTTTGCCAAAACTGGGAGTACCCATGATGATGGCTCTCTGGTGATCCTGAAGGGCGCCTGCAACAATCTCGGATGCCGAGGCAGAACCGGCGTTAATAAGGACAACAAGGGGAACACCCTGGCTGACATCTTCGGTGGACGCTTCAAAACGCATTTCTGAATTTTCTACTCTGCCTTCGGTGTAAACGATGAGTCCGTCATCAATAAAGGCATCGACAACTCCCACAGAAGATTGCAGTACACCGCCTGGATTGTTGCGCAGATCAAGCACCAGGCCCTTGAGTTCGTTTTCTTCGTGTAGCTTGCGGACAGCATTTTTGACTTCATCGCCGGTATCAGTGGAGAAAGTACCAACACGGATATAGGCATACCCCGGTTCAAGAACGCGGTAGCGGACACTGCGTGCCTGGATAATTTCCCGGGTGACGGTGATCTCGAATGGATCGCTGACACCCTCCCTGAGTATAGTCAGCACGATATCGGTACCAGGTTCACCTCGCATGAGATCAATCGTATCCCCCAGGGTGACTTCCCTGGCAGGGGTATCGTCCAGCTTGATAATAAGATCGCCTGCCCTGACTCCTGCGCGGTCGGCAGGTGAGTCGTCCATGGGAGCAATGACCTTGATAAAGCCATCTTCTATGCCAACCTCTACACCCAGGCCGCCGAATTCTCCAGTCGTGCTTTCCTGTAACTGGTCATAATCATCTGCTTCAAGGTAAGTGGAGTGCGGGTCAATGCCGGCCAGCATTCCCTTGATGGCATTTTCAAGCAGTGTTTTGTCATCAATGGGTTCTACATAGGCATTGCGAATCCTGTTCAGTACCTCAGTAAAAATACGCACTTCATCCAGAGGTAGCTGAAATTCCTGTTCGTCTTCAACAGGAGACATTTCTTCCTGGGAAAAAACAGCAGCTGATGGTGTCAGAAAAAGAAGGACAACAAGCTTGCTGAACGTGCGAGGATTTAAAATGGCGGTAATAAAAGTTTTCATAGTGCAGACTTGTCTGGAATAAAAAATTTGTATGCTTGTAAATGCTGTAAGTTGTAAAAGTCGTTTAATTTATAAGGATAAGACAGGAGTTAGATTAAAGACTTGTATCATTAAAATAGTTTCAAACTGAATAACCCATGAATACCTTAATAAAATAGCTTGATAAGTAGTTATTATTTAGTAGCCAATAAAAGTTATCAGTTCCTGGCAGTTAGCCAGCCAGAAGGGTTTTCTGATTCACCATCGTGCCTGATTTCGAAATACAGTCCGTAATCTTCCTGGCCGCCGGTATTGCCAACAGAGGCAATAATTTCGCCACTGTTTACCCACTCGCCCACTTCTCTGAACAGCTCCTGATTATGGGCATAGAGACTCATATAACCACCACCATGGTCAATTATCAAGAGAAGGCCGGAGCTGGAAAACCAGTCTGAAAAAACCACGCGACCATGGTGCACTGCCCTTACCTGGGCACCCTGGTTTGCTGAAATGGTAATGCCCTGCCAGTTCAAATCACCAAGCCCGTAGCTGCTCCCCCAGCGATTTTCAAGGTCGCCATCAACAGGCCACAAAAGATTACCTTTGCGGCTGGAAAATAATTCCTGCTGACCACCCAGGGAAAGATCTGCAATGGAACGGCGAATTTCTTCGATAAGCAGTTCCATTTCAACACGTTCTGCTTCCAGGGCTTCGAGCTTTTTACTGCTACTTGACAGAAAAACATCAAGTTCATCCAGAATGATTTCGCGTTGTTGTACTTCGTCTTCCAGGGCAGTTTTTTGTGTAGCAAGTGTTTCTCTTTGTGTGTTCAACTGCGCGATTTTCTGCGTGATGCTTTCTTCAACGAGCGATAGTTGGTCAAGCGTTTCGTTATACTCTTTAACTTTGCTGTTGCGTGCTTCATGAAAATACGAGTAATAGCGTATTGTTCTGGCAGCCTGGGCCGGACTTTCCTGGTTCAGCAGCAGCTTGAAATATTCCTGTCGGCCAGACTGGTATGAACTGCGCATATATTGACCCAGTAATTCCTGCTGGCTGGCTTTTCGCTCCTGAAGCCCGCGGCTTTCTGTATTCAGACTGGTGAGCTGTGTTTCATTTTGATTGATTGCTGACTCCAGTGTTGAGATTTCAGCAGCAAGTGTGGCGAGGTTTTTTTCTGATGCCTGCAGGCTTGCGAACACTGAGTCACGTTCAGACCGACGTGCCGTGATTGCTGATTGAATTTCTTCGATGTTTTTAATCAGTTCAGCAAGCGCAGCTTCTGAAGGTTCAATATCCTGGGCAAAAGTATTTACCGCTGGAAGTACAACCAGAGTGGCCAGGGAAAAAATGAGAGATAAAGATGAGACCCACTGTTGCACGTGGGTTGCCTCAGTTGGACTCGATGAGTGAATGCCCGGTCATTTCATCGGGCTGGGGCAGGCCCATCAGGGACAAAATGCTTGGGGCAACGTCACAGAGTGACCCGTCATTTTTCAGAGAGATATTTCTGTTGCCAACATAGACCAGTGGTACCGGCCCGTTGGTATGAGAAGTCAGGGGCTGGCCTGTTGCGCCATCAAGCATTTGTTCAAGGTTGCCGTGGTCTGCAGTAACCAGGCAGTTTCCATCCACTTCACGAATGGCGTCAGTAATCCTGCCAAGGCATTCATCAATGATCTCGGCAGCCTGCAGGGCTGCATCCCAAACACCGGTATGCCCGACCATGTCGCCATTGGCATAATTACAGATGATGGCATCGTACTCCCTGTTTCTGATGGCATTCACCAGGTTGTCTGTGACTTCATAAGCGCTCATTTCAGGCTTCAGATCGTAGGTTTCCACTTGGGGCGAAGGGATCAGTATCCGCGTTTCACCCTGGAATTCAGATTCCCGGCCGCCGCTGAAAAAGAAAGTCACATGGGCATATTTTTCCGTTTCGGCAATACGCAGTTGAGTCCGATCCTGTTTTGACAAGTATTCGCCAAGCACATTTCCGAGTTGCTCCGGCGGATAGGCGCATTCAGCTTTAATGTCCTCAGCGTATTCGGTGAGCATGACAAAGTGACTGAGTGAAGGCAGATTGCCCCGGTCAAACTCTGCGAATTCATCTTCAGTGAAAACACGGGTTAATTCGCGGGATCGATCGGCACGGAAATTCATGAAAACAATGGCATCGCCATCTTCAACTTTGACAGGCGTATCATTTTTCAGGATGCAGGTTGGCTGAACAAATTCATCGTTTTCATCCCGCCCATAAGCATCTTCAAGGGCTATGGATGCGGAGCTCCCAACGTGATCTGCCTCACCGTGACAAATGGCATTGAAGGCTTTTTCCACCCTGTCCCAGCGCTTGTCCCTGTCCATACCGAAAAATCTTCCACAGATGGAAGCGATCTGGCCAATGCCCTGTTCGGCAAAAAGTTTTTCAAAACGTGATATAGAAGAGGCGGCACTGCGTGGTGGAGTATCCCGACCATCGAGCAGGGCATGCAGGTAAATGGTTTTGCACTGACGTTCCTGTGCAAGTTTGATTATGGCCGCAATCTGGTCTTCATGACTGTGGATACCGCCCGGAGAAAGCAGGCCGATCACATGCAGGGATTTATCATTAGCAGCCACATCATCCACAGCTTTGCAGATAGCCGGGTTTTTAAAAAAATCTCCGGTGGCGATGTCTTTATCAATCCGGGTCAGGCTCTGGTAAACCACTCGGCCTGCCCCAAGATTCATATGACCGACCTCTGAATTACCCATTTGACCATCAGGCAGACCGACTTTCAGACCCGAGGTGTGGATAAGTGTATTGGGACAAGTCGCCAGCAGGTTATCCCAGACAGGTGTGTTGGCCTGGGAAATGGCATTGTCCTGGCTGGCATCACGGTGCCCCCAACCATCCAGAATCAACAGGAGGGTAGGTGAGGAAGAAGTTGTCATGGAGTAACCCGGAACTACAAAAACAGAAGGTCTTTATTATCGCCAATTCTGGATAAGCTTGCGAGTAGAAACACTCATACTTCACTGAAATTGAAGGAGTAATCACTACCTGACTTCCACTGAACTGGCGTGTATACTCCCTGCCTCTTTGAAACTGGCAGTTATTTTTTAGTATGGCACGCTTTATCGAGTTCCTGTTAAACCACTGGATCCTGTCTGGCCTGTGGCTGGCAATTGCATTCACGCTTGTGATGTATCTCAGGGCGAAAGCCGGAAAATCTGTTAGCCCGCATCAGGCGGTCTTGCTGGTTAACCGGGAAAACGGAGTGATCCTGGATATTCGCGACAATAAAGCATTTGAGGGCGGTCATATTGTGGATGCTATTAATATCCCGCTGGCCAAGCTCAGTGAGAGAATCAAGGAACTGGACAAGTACCAGGAAAAACCGCTCATTGTTGTTTGCCAGATGGGAACCCAATCTGGCGATGCTGTGAAAGTGCTGGAGGAGAAAGGCTTTACTTCAGTGACACGCATGAGCGGAGGAATGACTGAATGGCAAACCCAGAGTTTGCCGACAGTGAAATAATACAATCAGGAAAAGTATTTACTAAATTAAATTTAAGGTTTACCCATGGCAGAAAATGATCAGCAGTTAAACCCTGCAGCACAACCCGGCGAAGGACAGTCAGATCAGCGATTTGGTGTTCAGCGTGTCTATGTAAAGGATGTTTCATTCGAAGCGCCTGATACCCCTGACGTATTTCGCCGTCAGTACAATCCCCAGGTCAACTTCAGCATCAATAATCGCAGTAACAAGGTTGATGATGGACTCTACGAAGTAGTTTTGAGGCTGACAGCGGATGTTAAACAGGAAGACAAGACAGTATTCCTGGTAGAAATTGAGCAGGCCGGTATTTTTGAAATTCGCGGAATTGAAGGCGATCAGCTAGAGCAAGTACTTACTATTGCTTGCCCTAACGTGCTCTTCCCTTATGGCAGGGAAGCAATCGATGCCCTGGTAACCCGAGGCAGCTTCCCGGCATTATTGCTGGCACCGATTAACTTTGAAAATATCTATTTGCAGGCTAAACAGCAGCAACAGGCCCAGACGGCAGGTGGGCAGCCTGCCACCGATTCGGCGCCAGCTGCAGACGCTGCGCCGGCAAATGAATCGCCAGCTGATGGTGGCTCTGATGCCCATTAATCTTGGGTGATGAACGATAAGGAAAAGGCCTGAAATTATTCAGGCCTTTTTTTTGGCTGTAATTTAGCCTGCTTTGAAATCAAGCTGTCGCCAGGCTTCATACAGGATTATGGAAGCCGAATTGGACAGGTTCAGGCTCCTCATGCCCGGTAGCATGGGGATTTTCAGTACAGCCTCTATTTCGTCAGCCTCTCTTATTTCATCAGGTAATCCGCGGGTTTCAGGGCCAAACAACAGATAATCTCCGGATACGTATTCGACCTGGTCATACCTCGTAGATCCCTTGGTGCTAATGGCAAAGATCCTGTTCTCCCCACAGTTTTCAAGAAAGTGTTCCCAGTTTTCATACACCTTCAATTCGCTGAATTCGCTGTAATCCAGCCCGGCTCTTCGCAGCTTTTTATCCTCTAATGAAAAACCCAAGGGTTTGATAAGGTGCAGGGTTGCGCCTGTGACACTGCACAAGCGGATTACATTTCCGGTGTTTGGAGGGATTTCCGGCTCATAAAAAACAACGTTAAACATAAAAAAATCTATATAAAATAAGAAGATAATGCTTGAATTTGGTAAATTTTCGAGGTAAAAGGTGTAAGTTATTGTGTGTCACTGCGCGTGTCACTGTTGGGTACGCTGGAATTGTAATGTGAATTACAGGGAAAGTGGGGAATTAAAGGAGTTTTTCCCATACTTTTCCAGTGTGCTGGTACTTAGAATCGCAAGCCTGAAAACAGCAGTTTAGTTTCTGCAACATCAGGCTTGATAGCGTGATTCAAACAGACGGTTATCTGGGGGCAGGTTTTGTTTAGCCTATTTAACAAGGCAAAAGGAAAAGATGGCTTGGTGGGAATATATTTTTCCGCTGATTCTGTCACTCTTGCTCATATTGTTTCTCCTGATTCGGATCCTGAACTTAAACTGTGTGAAGAATTTAAGGCCGAAACACTTGAAGACAAAGCAAAGGTCCTGGAAAAACAGGTCAACAAGCTGGGCCTGGAAGATACAAAAGCCAGCTTTATCCTCTCACCAACTGATTACAAATTATTTCTGGTTGAGTCTCCCCAGGTAGAACCTGAAGAAATGACTGGCGCGGTGAAATGGAAAATTAAGGATCTAATCAGTCAGCCTGTAGATGAAATGGCCATCACTATATTCCCTGTTCCGGATGATGCCTACCGGGGTCAGAGTGACATGGTTTATGCAGTGGCTGCGAAAAAGTCAAAAATCCATGAAATCATTGACCTGGTAAACAATTCCGGTCTGGTTCTGAAAACCATAGACATTCCTGAGCTGGTAATGAAAAACCTGACTGCAGTCAGTGCTGACGATAGCAATGGTTTGGCGATACTGGATTTAAGAGGAACGGGCAGTATTCTGAATTTGTCCAAAAAAGGTGCGATTTACCTGACACGTCATTTGAATACCAGGATGGATGCAGAAGTGATGAGGTCAGGAGATTGGGAGTCTATTCTAGAAAAACTTGTCCTGGAGATACAGCGCTCACTGGATTATTACGAAAGCCAGATGGGACAGTCCCCAATTGCAAAGATTTTAGTTGCACCAAGAGAATCTGACTCTGCAGCACTTGCGCTCCAATTAAACGATGCTATGGCAGTTAGTGTTGGTACCCTTGATCTAACTAATAGTCTGAAAAGTAAACTTGATTTGCCTATGAATTTGCAGCAGGCATGCATGATGGCTATTGGTGGTGCCTTGCGGCAGGAGAAGGCCGCATGAACCAGCAAATTAATCTTTATCTTCCAGAATTTCGCCAGAAGAAAGACTGGGTGACTCTTAATAATATGCTGTCTTTGCTTGTTTTGATGATTGCAGTTTTGCTGTTAATAACGGCCTCTGAGTATTGGCAAACATTTAATCTGAATAATGAATTAGCGGAAAAGCAACAAGCCAGAACGGAACTTACTTCTGAGACCGAGCGTTTAAGGCAAAGTTTTGGTGAGCAGTCAGAAGATCCCGCGCTCAGGCTTCAGGTAAATGCTCTTGAAAATGAACTCCAAAGCAAAGAAGTATTAATAGGATTTTTGGATGGTCGGAATATAGGGAGCACTTCAGGCTTTTCGGAATACCTGGCAGATCTGGCTCGCTTTCATCTAGCGGGTCTGCGGCTGACGAGTTTGAAACTGAATGGTGGTGGAAATCAGATTGAAATTAATGGTGAGGTGTTGAATGCCGAGCTTGTGCCTCTTTATTTACAAAACTTGAGAAGGGGCCAGTCGTTTTCGGGTAAAGAATTTGAAATGTTGCGGATCACAGAAGCGGAGCCTGAACAGCCAGGTGGTGAGGAACCAGGTTTTAAAAATTTCTCTGTTGCTACGACAAATTAAGTCATCAGACTGAAAAAAATGAATAACTTAAACTGGAAAAACATTCAAAAACTGATCGAATCTCGTTCATTGCGGGAAAGAGCGATACTGTTTGGTGCCGTCTTCATTTTGATTTTTTACGTCTGGCTGGTTTACATATTTGATGCGATGAATGCATCGCAGGATGCTACTCAAAGACAGATAAACAGCACAGTTGGTCAGATAAATAATGAGTTAACCAGAAATCAGCAGATTCAGAATACATATACCAGTGACCCAAATGCTTTTGCCCGAACCAGAAGGAATGAATTGCAGGCCCAGGTAGATGCAATTGATTCGCAGTTGCTTGGCCTCTACGGAGAATTAATCCTGCCCTCTCAAATGGCAAATATTCTTTCCGATATTTTACGTAAAGAAACCACTTTGAGGTTGGTAAGCCTGGAAAACCAGGCTCCGGAAGTATTGTTTGATAACGGCCAAGGTTCGGAAATCCAGGTATACCGACATGGGTTAAATTTGCGTCTTGAAGGCGAATATCTTGAAACCATCAGGTTCATGAGGCAGGTGGAAGAGCTTAATGTAAATTTCTTTTGGGAAAGCCTCAGTTATGACGTTAATGAATATCCCGATGGCACTATTAACCTGAATATCTTTACCCTGAGTACTCAAAGGGGGTTTATCGGTGTTTAGGCAAACTGTTTTTGGGAAAATACTTGCTGCACCTTTACTCCTATTGGGGCTTGGCCTGACTTCCTGGGATGCAAGGTCGGAGATGGTGAATGGAGAGGACCTTGTAGATCCTACCGCACCATTTTTACTCAGGGCAGACAGCAATATGCCACTGATTAATGCCTTTGCTTTATTTAATAGTTATGAGGTGAGTTCAATCCTGATCAGATCAGATATGCGAATAGCAGTGGTTAACTCCCAGCGTGTCAGGATCGGTGATCGTGTGGGCAATGCGGATATTCTTAGTATAGAAAGTGACAGGGTAACAATCAGCCTCAATGGTGAAACAAGGGATCTTATGCTGCATGGATCAAGTGTAAAGTCGCTAAGTGATGCTGACAGATAAGTAACATTTGTAATTGATAGATAGTGTTTTTTATAAATTCAGTAAGTAGCACAAACCAGGTGCGAGAGAAATGAAACAGGAAAAAAAGCTTAATCTATTGGCTCTTTCAGTAACGGCCTTACTGCTTGTAGCTTGTGAGAGCAATAGCAAGTATTCGGGTATTGATACTGCCGTACTTGAAGAAGTGCAGTCGGAGTTTGAAGACATAAAGACCGGAAACTCAGCGTCTGAAACTCATACTCCATCAGAAGATATTCTCCAGGCGCTGGTACCCGGTTTAACCCTGGACAGTGAGGTGCTCAGGCCGGTTGAGGAGAGATTCGATTTCACTATCAAGGATTCTCTTGATGTCAGGGACTTTTTTACTCTTTTGACTGAGGGAACCGATTTTAGTATTGCCGTGCATCCAGCCATAGAAGGCACCGTGTCTTCCCTGGATCTCAAGAATGTCACACTTGAAGAAGCACTGGAGCAGGTAAGTGAGTTGTATGGTTTTGCACTGAACAAATCGGGTGATGTATTCCAGGTGCTTCCTGGAGGGATGCAAACAAGAATTTTCAAGATTGATTATTTGAATGTTTCCCGCCAGGGAAATTCCAACATGCAGATTACTTCTATAGGCATTTCGCAAAGTGCTGGAGCCGGTGGCGGTGGAGGAGGCGGTTTTGGTCAAAACAGTATTGTTTCCCAAACTGCTGGATTTGGTGGTGCCGGGGGACTGGGTGGTGGAGGAGGCGCGATGGGTGGTGGTGCCGGTGGGTTAAACTCCGGTGGCGCCATGATCAATACATTGACTGAGGCGGATTACTGGGAAGAACTTGAAGAGATAATTCTTGATATTGTTAATGCCAACCCGGCGCCAAGCAGTAGTCTTCTGGGTGCATTGTCAGCTGGTACAGAACAGCGCTCAGTAGTCGTTTCCCCACACACGGGCATGATTGTTGTAAGAGCTTATCCGAATGAACTTGAACAGGTTGCTGATTTTCTTGAACAGTCGCAATCTGCTTTGCAAAGACAAGTAGTGCTAGAGGCAAAAATTCTTGAAGTAGAGCTTAAGGAAGGTTACCAGTCGGGAATTGATCTTAGAGCCCTTGGAAGATTAAACGGGAATAATGAAATCTCAGCCCAATTTAATTTTGTGGGCGAACAGCTCAATGCAAATAGCAGTCCATTAGCGGTGAGCTATGATGCGCGCGACTTTGATGGGGTTATCCAGTTGCTTGAAACACAAGGTGTGGTGCAGGTAATTTCCAGCCCAAGAATTTCCACGTTGAACAACCAGAAAGCTGTTTTTAAAGTTGGCGATGAACAGTTTTTCCTGACAAATGCGAATACGACCAGTTTTGGCGCGGGTGACCAGTCGACTACTAACCAGAATACAAGTCTGCAACCATTTTTTTCAGGCATCGCCCTGGATGTCACGCCGCAGATTAGCGACCAGGGTGACATTATCCTGCACATTCACCCAATCCTGAGTCAGGTTCAGGAAGACCTGAAAATTATTAATGGAAATGAATTTCCGCTTGCAAACAGCACGACCAGGGAGTCAGACAGTATTGCCCGGGCTGCTAATGGTGAAGTAATAGTGATTTCCGGCTTAATGCAAACCAGGTCAAGGGGACAGGAATCTGGCGTGCCTGGTCTGAAAGATGCCCCTGTTATTGGCAATGCTTTTGAGCAGAATCAACGAGAAACCGTTAAGACAGAACTTGTTATTTTGTTACGCGCAATGGTTGATGATGAAGACCTGATGCCAAGCCTGATAGAAGAGCACCAGGATGGCTTTGAAGAATTAAGACGGCAGATTGATCCCTATTACAGATAAAACAAGTTGATGAAAGACAAATCTGCAAAATACTTTTTATATAGCTCAGTTATGAGAGTGTTGTCATGAGCCTTGTTAATGACATGCTCAAAGACCTTGATAAAAGAAGTCGTGGGTCTGTGCAGCCTGGCTCTGCTGGCATGGCTATTGATTATTCTGGAAACGAAAACAGCCTGTCATATTTAAAAATAGGCTTGGCAGTAATTGTGGGGATTTTAGTTGGAATAGCTTCAATATATTTTTTGTTCAGTGATCCTGTGCCTGAGATTGATCCTTCATTGCAGGCAGCTCAACAAATTCAAAACAACTCAGTCATTGCTGAACCTGAAGTTGAAGAACAGATAGAACTACCAAATTCTATAATACGCGCAAGAATTGCAGGCGGTCGCGAAACGGATACAGGTTTTGAAGTACGCATTGAAGTCACGGAGCAGGTTTCCTACGAAATTTTATCGAGAACAGATCGGCAATTTCAGTTTTTGGTAAGAGAAGTTGCAGAGATTGGAAATACAGCGCCAATTTTCAACGGCATGTCGGTTATTCAGTCAAGTGATGGGATGCTGCTGTCACTAAACCCGGGTCGATCCACTGAGTTCCTGGTTTATGAGAATGCCGTTGGTCAATTATTCACATTGACTATTGAAGGGTTCTGGTCTGAACCAGATTCTGGAGTAAGAAATACCCAGACTTCCCCTGGTGAAGACATGCAGAATGTTAGCGAGTCACAGCCCTTCTTGTCCGGTGAAACAAGTCCGGATACAGATATAGTTGAAAATAATCAACAGACTTTGGAGCCAGTACGTACTACGCGAGAACTCAGTCTGCAGGACAGGGACAGGAATCTCAGTCAGCAAGCTTTGCGCCTGGCCCAGGATGGGGAGCTTATTGAAGCCTACAATGTTTTATACAATTTTATTGGTAATAATCCCGAAGCACACCAGTCCAGAAATACTCTTGCCACTCTTCTATTCGCCCAGCAGGAATTTCTCCAGGTGAAAGTGTTGGTGGATGAAGGCCTGTTATTAGCACCAAATCATGCTGGCTATAAAAAAATCAAGGCACGTCTTTATATCAGGGAAGGTGATCTTGATGCTGCAATCAGACTTTTGAACTCCTCTCCACCAGCAATGGCTGATGACACTGAATATTTTGAATTGCTGTCCTCTCTTTACCAGCAAAATGGTGAGCACAGGCAGGCCATTGAAATTTATCAGGAGTTGATCAGGGTAGATAGAATGACTGGCCGCTGGTGGACTGGGCTGGCTATCTCCCATGAAGCAATGGGTAATTATGGTGAAGCTCTTAATAGTTACCAGGTTGCAATACAGAATGAAAACCTTGATTCACGGCTCAGGCAATACAGTCAGGGCAGGATCAGAGAATTGAGTAATCCATAATGGCGAGGGTCAGAGAAAAAGTCAGAATAGGGGATCTTCTGGTTCAAAATGGAATTGTAACCGAGGAGCAGCTTCAGCAAGCCCTTAAAAAGCAAAAGCAAACTGGGCTTAAACTCGGCCGTGTACTGATTGATCTTGGCTTCCTGGAAGAAAATATTTTCCTGGAATTCCTCTCCAGTCAACTTGATATACCTTTTATTGATCTCAAAAAATTCAATTTTGATGCGCAGTTAGTGCAAAGACTTCCGGAAACCTATGCAAGAAGGTTTCGGGCGATAGTTTTGTATGAGAAAAACGGTGCGCTTATTGTTGGCATGGCGGATCCAATGGATATATTCGCCTATGATGAGTTGTCTCGTTATTTACAGGAAAATATTGAAGTTGCCCTAGTACGTGAAATGGAGCTTCTTAATACGCTTGATCTCGTTTATAGACGAACAGAAGAGATTGCATCTTTTGCGGAAGAGCTCGAAGAGGAAATAACTGAGGGCCAATTTGATCTGGCCGATATGACACCGTTGGCGGATGATTCTGACGCGACAGTTGTTAAATTATTGCAGTCAATTTTTGAAGATGCCGTTCAGGTTAGAGCTTCTGATATCCATATAGAGCCGGATGAAACAGTGCTTCGAATCAGGCAGCGTGTTGATGGTGTGCTTCAGGAGCAGGTTGTAAAAGAAAAACGGATTTCATCCGCACTTGTCTTGAGACTCAAACTAATGGCCGGGTTAAATATTTCAGAGCGCCGTTTACCACAGGATGGTCGATTTAGTCTGCTAGTAAAAACCAAAAAGCTTGATGTACGACTTTCAACGATGCCTATCGAATACGGTGAGTCAGTAGTTATGCGATTGCTGGACCAGTCAAGTGGTGCAAATAATCTA
>Ga0181563_10000352_pt1 | contig 43431 bp, 32 predicted proteins | sample 011ome_25_FD_133759 | JGI IMG/M metagenome (GOLD analysis project Ga0181563, IMG submission 133759) | Coastal salt marsh microbial communities from the Groves Creek Marsh, Skidaway Island, Georgia - 011512CT metaG (megahit assembly) | ecosystem: Environmental > Aquatic > Marine > Intertidal...
ATAATCATGGTGTTTTCTCTCTGCTTGCTTCGCTTTTATTTGAATGGCTAGAGCTTATGCATGACCAGTCCTGGTGTGTATGGTCGCTGCGGGGAATTGCTCCCTTTATACCGATTATGACCGGCATAATGCAAAAAGTTTCCTTAAAGCCCCTGTTTATGGCTTGCATCGGTCTCCCCGGCGCTGTCATCTTCTTCCTGCCCCACTTCGTCACTGTTGGCCGCCTCCTGGTCCGTTGCCGGCCTGAAAGAGGCAAAGGTGGGAGACTTGAGAAACTTTTCCCGCCGTACATAGATGGCCCTGGCCGGCCCTGACAAGGCATAGGTGATGGCCATGGCGAACAGGACGATCGGGGGATCCCACGAAATCACCACAAACATCAGCACCACCAGGATCATCATGATGAACGGCACCCGGTTTTTCATGTCCAGGTCCTTGAAGCTGTAATACCGGATATTCACGACCATCAGTGCCCCGGCTGCAAAGGTCACCACGGCAGCCAGCAAGGCAATAAATCCTGTCGGATCAACCTGGTTTTCGAAAAGTGCCCAGACCATGAACACCACCAGGCCGGCAGCCGAGGGACTAGCCAGGCCGACAAAGAAACGCTTGTCCTGGGTACCCAGCTGTACGTTGAAACGGGCAAGCCTCAGGGCAGCACAGGCCACGTAGATAAAGCAGACTGTCCATCCGGCCTTGCCCAGGGTTGATAGCGACCAGCTGAAACAGATCAGGGCCGGTGCCACGCCAAAGGCTATGAGGTCAGACAGCGAATCATACTGTGCGCCAAAAGCGCTCTGGGTATTGGTGAGCCTGGCAACCCGGCCATCAAGGCCGTCCAGGAACATGGCCACGATTATGGCCACACAGGCATGCCGGAAATCACCGCCCATGCCGGCGATAACAGCATAGAAACCGGCGAACATGGCACCCGTGGTGAGCAGGTTGGGTAACAGGTAGATTCCGCGCCGGCGTACCTTGCGCCCGCCCTCCGAAACAACTTCTTCATGGTCATCAATCAGAAGGATGGATTCACTGGCGTCTTCAGCCTCGTTTCCCTCGTTGGCTTTATCGCTGCCTGCGTCGTCACTCATGGTGTAAAACCTGATTTTATGCCTGGGTCGGCGATTATACGCCCTTCAGCCGGCAAATTCTGCGACCTGGCATATTGCCCTGAATGCAGGAAATCACTGGCCTGCAACTGCCCCGGTTGCTGACACCCCGAATTACACGGGTAATTAGGGAGATATATTAGACCAAAGAGGCATTTTTGCTTAATATTGCCGCCCTGATTAATCACCCCGGCCCCAAAACAGCCGGATAACAATGAAAACCCGGAGTCATCAATGAATTATTTCAACACCCTTCCCCTGCGTTTACAGCTAGAAGAGCTCGGGAAGTGTCGCTTCATGGATTCTTCCGAATTCGCGGGCGGTGTGGACAAACTGAAAGGCAAGAAGGTCGTTATCCTGGGATGCGGCGCACAGGGCCTGAACCAGGGCCTGAACATGCGTGACAGCGGACTGGATATTTCCTATGCCCTGCGCGAGGCCGCCATCAAGGAAAAACGGCAGTCCTGGGTCAATGCCACGGACAACAGTTTCAATGTCGGCACGTTTGAAGAGCTGGTTCCCACGGCAGACCTGGTCCTGAACCTGACGCCGGACAAGCAGCATACCCCGGTCATCGAAAAGGTCATGCCGCTGATGAAAAAAGGCGCCTGCCTGGCCTACTCCCACGGTTTCAACATTGTTGAAGAAGGCATGCAGATTCGCGATGACCTGACTGTCATCATGGTCGCTCCCAAGTGCCCGGGCACAGAGGTCAGGGAAGAATACAAGCGCGGCTTTGGTGTGCCGACCCTGATTGCGGTACACCGTGAAAATGATCCCAATGGTGATGGCCTCGAGATTGCCAAGGCCTACGCTGCGGCGACTGGCGGTCATCGCGCCGGTGTCCTGGAATCCTCATTTATTGCCGAGGTGAAATCCGATCTCATGGGCGAGCAGACCATCCTGTGTGGCATGCTCCAGGCCGGCTCGATCCTGGCTTATGAAAAGATGGTTGAAAAAGGCGTTGATTCTGCCTACGCCTCCAAGCTGATCCAGTATGGCTGGGAGACCGTTTCAGAAGGCCTGAAACAGGGCGGTATCACCAACATGATGGACCGTCTGTCCAACCCGGCCAAGATCAAGGCCTTCAGGGTGAGCGAAACCTTGAAGGATATATTGCGTCCCCTGTTTGAAAAACACATGGACGACATCATGGAAGGCAAATTTTCAGCCGGCATGATGGAAGACTGGGCCAATGATGATGCCAAGCTGCTGGGCTGGCGCGAAGACACCGGCAAGACCGCCTTTGAGCAGTCTTCCACTGACGGGGCTCCCGACATCAGCGAGCAGGAATACTATGACCACGGCATTCTCATGGCCGCCATGATCAAGGCCGGTGTTGAATTGTGTTTTGAAACCCTGACGGCTGCCGGTGTCATCGCCGAGTCTGCCTACTACGAGTCACTGCATGAAGTGCCGCTGATTGCCAACCTGATTGGCCGCAAGAAGCTGTATGAAATGAATGCCGTCATCTCCGATACCGCTGAATACGGCTGCTACCTCTTCTCCCATGCTGCAGTACCCATGCTGGAAGAATTCATGAAAGAAGTCGACACGGACATCATTGGCAAGGGTATCGACAGCGTGGATAACGGCGTTGATGACCGTGAACTGATCGAGGTCAACGCGGCAATCCGCAACCACCCTATCGAAGACGTGGGCAGGGTGCTGCGAGGCCACATGACGGCAATGAAGAAAGTCATTTAATCACGCGACAAACTGTCATAAAAAAAGCCGGGCGATGCCCGGCTTTTTTTTCACCTGGTTTCAGGCGAAATCTAGAATGCGTAACGCAGTCCAATGTCGACAAGGTTTGACTCATTATTGATGTCAAAGCGAGCAGGCAGCAATGATGCATTCAGGGAAACTTCATCAGCATCCCGGAAGCGATAGCTGGCAAATGCCGCAAGATTGTCACTGAAATCGTAGCTTGCACCGAGAATCAACTGGTAGACGAAGGAATTGTCGTCATCAGAAATCACGCCTACATCCGAAGGGCTGAACTCTACTTCAGTTCCGGCAGTGCCTATACCAATGCCGACATAGGGAGTCAGCGCTGAATCAAGATTGAAGTCATAGTAGGCATTCAACATGAGCGTAGAAGTTTCAAGCTCCCCACGACCAGCCGCAACCAGGTTTGCCGTGCTGACACCCAGGTCACCCACATTGCCAGAGATCAGTACACCGGCATCAATACCAGACAGGTCAATTCCTGCAGCATTGACACCCTGGTGGCTGTCCACGTCGGCATCGGAGTTGGCATATTCAACTTCAAAACGGTAATTATCCATGGTCATGCCGACAGCCAGGCTGAAGGACATACCATCATCGTAATCGGTATTCCATGACACCGGGCTGCCCGCGGCAATGTTCAGGGGTGGATTCACGCCGGTGACGGTACCGGTGGTGAAGTCAGAAGTAAAAGTACCGTTGTTGGACGTATCATCCTGGTAGTTTCTTCCAACTGAGCCAGAAACATAAAAAGATTGGGAAAATGCTGGCAGTGAAAGTGCAAAAAGTGTTTTGGCGATAACAGCTTTAATGATAGTTCTTGAGTAGTTCATTTATTTCTCCTCATATTAAAAGCAAGAGAAGTTACGCAAGAGTTTCACTGGCGGATGAGAATAAAATAATATTTTACAATTATTTCAACAGCTTAAACAGGGTTAAAGTACCCTAGTGTTAATACGCTGGAAAACGTACAACGGTTCATAGATAAAAATGAAACTGTTAATTGGTTCAAACTATGAAGTCACAAGACGACAAAGATGGAGCGCGTTTTGCCTGCCAGGGAAGTAAAGGAACAGGTTTAGTAGGCCGGCATTAGCGAAGCGTTTGCCGACAAAAATTTCACATGAGGTAAATTCACACGTCGGGAAACGACGCTTCGCGTCTATCCCGACCTACAAATGTGGTCTCTTCGTTGTTTTGGTAGGCCGGAAAAGCGGAGCGTCACCCGGCATGGCGACCAAAGGTCGCCTGGTTTGGATGATAATGATGACGATGCTTGGGATGCCCTGCGGACACCTTGCCGGATGACGGCGCTTTGCGCCTTTTATGCCCCAGAGGGTACTTCCGGCCTACGATACTTCTTTCAGAGACTCAGAATCTTCTCACCCCTGGCCACACCAGACACCCCGGTCCTGGCCACTTCGAGAATCGTGGTGCCTTGCAGGGCCTGGATGAAGCCGTCCAGCTTTTCGCTGGTGCCGGTGAGCTGGATTGTGTACATGGTCGGTGTTACATCGACCACGTCTCCGCGAAAGATATCCGCGACACGTTTCACTTCGGCCCGCTGAGCCCCCGTGGCCTTGACCTTGATGAGCATCAGTTCACGCTCGATGTGACTGCCTTCGGTCAGGTCTACCAGCTTGGCCACATCAACCACCTTGTTCAGGTGCTTGATGATCTGTTCGATCTTGCGATCATCGCCAATCGTCGTCAATGTCAGGCGCGACAGGGTCGGATCCTCTGTCGGTGCTACCGTCAGGGAATTGATGTTATAGCTGCGCTGTGAAAACAGGCCGACTACACGAGACAGGGCACCCGGCTGGTTTTCCATCAGAATAGATACGATGCGTCTCATGTCAGGTCCTCTCTGTCTTGCTTAAAAACATTTCGCTCATGTAGCCACCACGGATTGCCATGGGATAGACATGCTCTTCCGGGTCAACAGCCACATCAATGAATACCAGCTTGTCTGTCATGGCCATGGCTTCTGCCATCTTCTCATCAAGCTCGCTGAGCTTGTCGATCCGCACTCCGGCATGCCCATAGGATTCTGCCAGGGCAATAAAGTCAGGCAGTGAATCGGCATAGGTGCTTTGTGAATGACGGCCACCGTACTGCATGTCCTGCCACTGCTTGACCATGCCCAGGGCCTTGTTGTTAAGGTTCACAATCTTGATGGGCAGGGCACACTGCTTGCAGGTTGCCAGTTCCTGGATATTCATCTGGATACTGCCTTCGCCGGTGACGCAGGCAACAATGGCATCGGGAAAGGCCAGTTGCACACCCATGGCGGCGGGCAGGCCGAAGCCCATGGTGCCCAGGCCACCGGAATTGATCCAGCGTCTTGGCAGGTCAAAGTTGTAATACTGTGCGGCAAACATCTGGTGCTGGCCCACGTCAGAAGTGATATAGGCATCACCATTGGTGGCCTTGTAAAGCGCCTGGATCACCTGCTGCGGCTTGATAATCTCGCCCTCTGCAGGCGTAACAGCCAGGCACTGGCGCTCACGCCACTTGTTGATCTTGGCCCACCAGGCATCCAGTGCCTCGGTGTCCACTTTCTGCTTTGATGCAGTGACCTGTTCCAGCATTTCCTTCAGGACAGGGGCAACCGGACCTACGATGGGAACATGGGCAGTCACGGTCTTGGAAATGGAAGCCGGGTCGATGTCCACGTGCAAAATGGTCGCGTTGGGGCAGAACTTGCTGACATCCGAGTTGGTCACACGGTCATCAAACCGGGCACCGATGGCCAGGATGACGTCGGCTTCGTGCATACCCATGTTGGCTTCATAGGTACCATGCATTCCCAGCATGCCGACAAACTGATTGTCAGTGGCAGGATAGGCGCCAAGACCCATCAGGGTGTTGGTCACCGGAAAACCGAGCTTGCGCGCCAGCTGTGTCAACAGCTCGCCGCCATCACCCAGCACAACACCACCGCCGGCATATATCATGGGCTGTTTGGCGCCCATCAGTATCTCGACGGCTTTCTTGATCTGGCCGGAGTGCCCTTTCGTCGGCGGGTTGTAGGAACGGATTTTTACGGTTTCCGGATATTCATACGGAAACGTTTCACCCGGATCGGTAACGTCCTTGGGCACATCAATAACGACAGGGCCGGGCCTGCCGGTACTGGCAATGTGGAAAGCCTGCTTCACAATCATGGGAATGTCTTCGGCACGCTGAACCATGAAGCTGTGTTTCACCACGGGGCGGGAAACACCAATCATGTCCGTTTCCTGGAAGGCATCTGAACCAATGGCATCACGGGTGACCTGGCCGGAGATGACCACCATGGGAATGGAATCCATGAAAGCAGTGGCAATACCGGTAATGGCATTGGTCGCACCGGGTCCGGAAGTCACCAGCACGACGCCGGGTTTGCCTGTTGAACGGGCATAGCCGTCCGCTGCGTGTGTTGCAGCCTGTTCGTGACGCACCAGGATGTGCTCTACCTTGTCCTGGTTAAAAATGGCGTCATAGATGTGCAGGGCGGCACCGCCAGGGTAGCCGAATATCAGGTCAACACCTTCATCGTGCAGGGCACGAATCAGCATGTCTCCACCGGAAAGCATTTCCACTGTTTTGTCCTCTAGGTTCATGTCCGCATTCACCGGACACATTCAGTTCATTGGGTTTGGCGACAACGCATAAACACCGCCGATACGCAGACAGCCGGCATATCGCCGTACAGCTGTATCCTGTCTGCTGCATCATGTTTCGATCTTTTGATCAGTATTGATCAGGTTCTGGTTGAACCTTTAGAGGGCCCGCACGAGATAACGTGCCGGGGGGCTTTAGCAAATTCTGAACCCGTTCCAAGTTCAGTGTCACAGACAAAGCCGGTCTCTGGGGGTCAACCAACATCCATTTAGGATCGATTGGTCCTGGCGACTGAACATGGGATCACCTGTTCAGTCCGTCCACCACACACATATCACTGGTCAACAGTGACACATGAAGCGCGCACTTTAGGGGAAGTCAGGGTTCTATGTCAAGGGAGAGCAGGAATTGCTCGTCGTGTGCATCAAGGACCTGCTGGTAAAACGAGGTGAACATGGCCTTTACCCAGGCAAAGGCCGGAATCATGCCTACGACCAGCAGAAGCAGGCCGCCGATGATCATCAGGAAGGCCACAATGCCCAGTTGCAGGGCAACTGGCCAGTGTATCCGGGTAAGCGCCCAGCTGGCCTTGAAGGCCTCCTGCGGCCCCAGGCCCTTGTCCATCACCAGGAGGGGAGCCAGTACAGTGCGACAGGCAATATAGATACCCGGCAGGATCAGGCAAATGAAGCCAAAAATGATGGCGAGCATGACCATGATATTGGTCAGGATGATATCAATATAGAGCGACCTGGAATCGAATCCGCGGATGATATCCCTGACATCCACCTCCTGGTCCCGGTGTCCGCGCAGGAAGGTCATTTTGGCGCCGTATTCAAATACCGGTTTAACAAATACTGTGATAAAAGAGGCCAGGAGGCCGCCGGAGACTGGGCCCCAGAAAAACCAGTTTCCGGAATTCATACCCTCCCGTATCCCGAAACCATTGCTGAAGGATTCCAGAATCCCGAGAATGACGATGATGAGCATGTACGGCCAGAAATTGGCCTTGAGATTGCGCAGGCCGGCATCGATGGCCTTGGGTACTGTGACTGTGGGCATAACATCCCCCCCGGGGTTATGTATTCAGATAACCAGGCTGACCTCGACCGCCAACAGCAGCGAAGAATAGCCTGTTATTGATAATCAGCCACGCGCTCTGCTTCTTCCAGAATGCGCAGCACGTTCCCGCTCCACAGCAAACCAATATTCTCCTCACTATAACCGCGTCTGACAAGTTCCAGCGTGACATTGAAGGTTTCAAGGGCGTTATTCCAGCCAGTAATGCCGCCACCACCGCCAAAATCGGAAGAAATACCCACATGCTCGATGCCAATGAGATTTACGGCGTGGTCAATATGATCCACCAGGCCCTGGACATCAGCATCGCCACCCTCCTTCACATAGGGATTAAAGGCAACGATCTGGACAACGCCGCCATTGTCTTTCAAGGCCATCAACTGTGCATCATCCAGGTTGCGCGGATGGTCCGCCACGGCCTTGACGCTGGAATGGGAAGCAATGACCGGGGCGCTGGAATGGCGAGTCGCATCCAGCATGGTCTGACGTGATACATGACTGACATCTACCAGGATGCCCAACCGGTTGAGTTCATCCACCACCTCGTAACCGAATTTGCTCAGCCCGCCGTGTTCTATCTCCTCGTCACCAAACTGGGGCCGAGGTTGGGCTGAATCGCCGATGGCATTATGGCCGTTGTGCACAAGGGTCATGTAACGGGCTCCACGGCGACGGTAATCCTCCAGCAGGGACAGGTCCTCACCAATGGCGAAACCGTTTTCAATACCAATCATCGCCACCAGTTTACCTTCAGCAAACATTGCCCTGGCTTCAGCTGCCGTCTCCGCCAACCCGATGCGGTCCGGGTACATGTAATCCGTCATGCGATGAATGGCATCAAACTTGGCCACCGCATCTGCTATCGCGAGACGGTAGTTTTCCTCAGTCCTCTCCTGCTGCCCCACATAAACAATGAAAAAAGCCGCATCCAGCCCCCCTGCTTCCATCGAGTCCAGGTTGACCTGGGCCTCGGCATTACCGGGATCATGTTCACTGGTACCAAAGGTCAACGGAATATCCACGTGGGTATCCAGCGCCATCACCCGGTCATGAATCGCCCGGGCACGGGCAACGAGATCGTCCTCGCTGGCAGCGAGGACCGATACAGGAAAAAGGATAAAGGATAAAAGTAGGAACCTGCTAAGGGATATTGGGAGTGTCATTTATTTGAGGCCATTCGAAGAAAAAAATGTTTACAAAATACCTGCTCTGGAATCCAACTCGCGGCCAGGGATTTTGTTCTCAGACAAGGCGCTTATGCACGCAGTGAGGGAGCGTACACATCAGTACGTGACCGAGTGAGTACATAAGCAACGCCGTATGAGGACAAAAGACCGGGCGCCCCCAGGCTGTCAATGCGTCATCGAGTAGATGACGTAATTGACAGCGAACCTGTAGGCCAGGGCGGTCATGGGTTCGGGGTAGCCGGGCGTATCGGCATGTTCCCAGGCATCACCCAGGTCCATGTTGTGGTTAATGGCAACCACCAGCCGGCCATGATCATCGTAGATACCACGCCAGTGGGGATCATAACCATCCTGTTCGTATGTCACACCCCGGTAGAAGGCACCCAGGCCGGGAATCTGAATTTTCGAGTCGAGGTCGTACAACACGTGAAAGACCTCGTCATCATCCGGGATATCAAGTATCGGCCGGTCCGGAAACACTCGCTTCATGCCGATCTCGAACTGGCTCCATTCATAGGAGCCATGAAAATCATCCACCATGAGGAAGCCGCCACGCAGCAGGTATTCACGCAACTTGGCTGCCTCGTCGGCACTCAGGGACCAGCGTCCGACCTCAACCCCGTATAACCAGGGGAAATCGAATATAGTGTCCTCGGCCAGGTTGATGCGCTCGCCACCCTCGCCGTTGTACAGGGCAACATTGGTGACGTCCACATTGGTCAACCGGGAAATCCCCTCGGTCAGGAAATGTTCCGCTTCCGGCCAGTCCGTAGTCCAGGAACCGCGTCCCCAGCCACCACGGCCGCCCATGCCGTTAGCACCGTATTGCAGGCGGGCAAAATGAAACTCGGAGCCATCACGGTCGGCTTCCACGTTGCCCGACAGGCCCGGCCTGACGGTCATGGAACCTACCTGGGCCAGTACGCTATGGCCAGGCAGCAACATGATCATGAACAGTGCAGCGGGTAGAAATACTTGCTTGAGGGGGATACGTAATACCATAGTATTGATAAGACCGCAGAAACCGGGGCTTTGTTCAGCCTGTGCTCCAAATATAAACCACTGGCACCGTAATTAAAACTCAGGCGTCTCGAGAGCTGTCCTAGAACCGGAAGGTATAACTGAACTTCAGGGATAGATCAGCACCCGTGGAGTGAAAGGTGTTGTCCTTGTCAGGGTCAGCCAGGCCATAGTTGAACACCAGGAAGGCCTGGCGACCGGCTTCCGGAATCCAGTGCAGGCGGGAGTTGAAGCCCATGACCTCAGAGACATTGTCATACTGCAACAGGTTGCTCCAGGACAGCGTGGAGGAAAAAGCAATCTTGGTGTCCAGCGTAATCAGCCGCACGGTGAAATTGCCGGCCGGCAGGTCAATTTCATTTTCCGTGTAATTCATACCGATATCGTATTGCCGCGTCGGACGCCAGTTCAGCCCCAACCCGCGTTGCCAGCGCTTGCCATTGTAATAGTCGCCAAAACGCGTGGTGATGCGGCCTGACAGCTTGCGCTGATTACCCAGTTGCAGGCCCACCAGGTTTTCCCGGAACGAATAATCCCCTGCCCGTATCACGATATTCCGGCTGCCATCGGAAAAACGGTTGATCGTAAAATCATTTCGCAACACTTCCCGGTTTTCCATCAGGCGAATAAACAAACCATCGCCGGAATTGTTGTTCATGCTGGTACGCAGTCCCATGCTGGATGAAATCACGTCACCATCGGACAGGTCCCTGGACTGGTAGCCTTCATAGCCAAAGTAAACGGAGCGCATGAAGCCCCCGGGTTGCAGAAAATGCCGGTAGCCGAAGTCCAGGGCATGGTCTTCCATATCGGTGCGGCTGACAAACCCCACTGCCGGATCGAAATTTTCTTCCACCCGCTTGTAGTTGTAACCACCGCGCCAGCCCTGGTTGTTGGGATAGCTGAGGCCAAAGCCATAGGACGCATCATCTCCTGACTTGCCGTCGGTATCCGTCTGCTGGTAGAAAGCAACACCCTGTATGGTGCGCCCGCCAGCCAGGCGTGAATTGCGATAACGAAAGTCCATACCGACCAGGTTGTTATCAATATTGGACTGGGGATCACCGCTGGTGGCAATCATGCCAATCTGAGATTCACCCAGCACGTTGAGTGCTGCCCTGCCGACAAAAATTTCCTTGGCCTCCACGCCTGTCGTTGTGTCCTCATCCTGGCTGATCAGCAAGGTACCGACATTCCAGTCTCCCGCCCTGCCGCTGACCTTCACTCCGGCATTGATATCCACCGGGGCACCGTTGGTGCTCAATCCAATACGGCGGGAGAAAAAAGGGCGCGCATTCTGCGAGGCTACATTGGGCACGGCCGGGTTACCCCCGCCACTGCTCTGGTCAAAGCTGCCAGTCCCAATCTGGCCGAATTCAAAGATATCGGAATCGCGGATAAAGAAATCACGGCGTTCAGGAAAAAACAGGCTGAATCGGGTCAGGTTGACCTGGCGGGAATCCACCTCGGTGGCGGAAAAGTCGGTATTGATAGTCAGCGCAGCATTCAACTGGGTAGTAATCTTGTAAAACATATCCAGTTGCGGCTCAAAACTTTCCTCGGTAAAACCACCAGGGCCAATGACACGGTCCTGGCGCAAGACCATGGAAGGAACAATATCCAGCCCCCTGCCCTGGCGCATGCCTTCAAGGCCGGTAATGGTGCCGGCAATACTGGGATTGACCTGGCGGTTACGTGACACCCACGCAATGCTTTCATTGTCGCGGCGAATGGCACGACGAAAGTTGATCCCCCAGGCATCGGAGTCGGGATTAAAGGAAATGGTCTGGAAGGGAATACGCATTTCCCCGTACCAGCCGGTCTCATCGCGGCTGGCATCGGCCTGCCAGATACCGTCCCAGCTGCTCTCGATATCCGTCACGTTCTGGAACAATCCTTCCCAACGAACCCCATTGGCATTGACCTCGAAGCGATAGCCGTTGCGGCGATCCAGGTAGGGATCCAGGATGACGGCGAGAAGATCGTCTGCCTGCAGCCCCTGGCCCTGGCGCAGGATGTTGGCACTTATCAGGTCCGGATCAGTCTCCCAAAAATGGTGGGCGATATAGAGCGCTTCCTCGGTGTAATAGATCCACACTTCGGTTTTCTGCGACGGCTCGGCATATTCCACGGGCTCATACTGGTGAAAATCATCAATCAGCAGGGCCTGTGACCAGACAGCATCATCCAGGGAGCCGTCAATGTCAGCGCGTTCAGATAATTTGGGAATCTCGATGGTTTTGCCGCCATCACTGCCTGCAGTCAGCTGGGCCAGTACAGGCCCGCTCATCCAAAAGGCAAACAAAGGTATTAGTACTTTAAAAAGACTCAAAACAAGGCCTTGAGGGGATATCGAGGGCATAGAACAGTGACTGGAATTTTGTTAACGGCGGGCAAAAGTATAAATCAGAATGTTTCTCATTGAGGGCTCTAACGTCGCTATCGGGATAAAATTGGTACTTATCCCGGTAATTTCCTCAGTAGTTGCACAAATCACGCACGCGAATTTACAGTAAAAAAAAACCGGGCTGGAAAACCAGCCCGGTTTGTCATGAGGCGTGCCTGTCAGCCTGGTGACTTCATGGAACCAGGACGCTATTCCGGCACTCAGAGCAGTTCATCAAGACGACGTTCCAGTGAACCATCTTCCAGGATATCGCTGTAGTAGCTGGTGGGATCACAACTGTCATGCTCGACAATCATCAGGTTGTCATCACGGGCAGACCAGCGTGTCCTGACCAGGGGTTCGGTATAGTAGTCATCAAAAATTGTCATGGTGCGCTGCATGGACAGGCGATCATCGGCAAAAGTGTAACGTTCAACGATGCGCGTGCCGTCGCCACCGGACATCGGCAACCCGGATCCGTCCAGCCAGAAACCCTCCGCCAGGTTCGTGGTTTCAATCACTAGTTCCTCACCTTCCCAATGACCCACGGAATAGCCCATGGGGCGGTCCGGGTAATTTTCCGGAACCTGGCGACCATCCATGTAGATGCGCCTCGGCGTATTATGTTCGATATAAACGATCTGGTAATGGCTGCCGGCATCGACAATATCCATGTCATAGGGTGCACCGAAAATTCGCGGCAGCGCAGGGGCGACGCAACGCAGGGAATAATCATCGTAATGCACGGTGTTGGCATAAATCTCCCTGGCTTCATCTGTGAACGGTGTCGGCTTGGGTTCCAGGTCATCCACGGTTACCCGGAAACGGTATGAGTTGCGCCACGGGCCACTGATATCAAACGGGGCATCGGGATTGAGTTTCGCATAGCCGTAATTCTTGCCGTAGGTGGCATTGACCTCATTACGGTCAGGGGCAGCGGCTGAACGCTGCGGATAGGACTCGCCGTTGGCCTTGGTCAGGCTACGGATGAAAAGTTTTTTGGCACCGTTTCGACCCAGGGAACCCTGTACCGTGACCTGGTCACCTACCTGGACAAAATCCCTGTCCCAGCCGGCATTACGCAAACCGGTCACTGCAGAGGCCTGCAACTCCCAGCTTTCCTTGGAACCATCGGCATTGGTGACTTCCACGCGGTAACGCGGATGTGGATTGCGATAGCTGGCACTGGTGACCACGCCGGAAATTTCCCCGGCCTCTTCGGTGAATTCTGCACTGAAACTGTGATGCGCTGCTGCCTGCCAGGATGCAGCTAGGGTGGCCGTAAACAGGCCAACGTAGAAGATAAATCCGGATTTCATTTTGAGTCCCCCTCGCCACTGAAATATGGGCCTTGTTACCAGGCTCTGATCGATTATATGACCTTTACCCACCAATGCTACCCCGGGATATTGCAAACAAATTGACTTTTTCTACCCCCAAAGAGGTAAAACAGGCGTACCAGGGTCAGTTATACTTGCTTGCCCCAGGCAACCTGAAATCAATTCCCGGGAACATCATGCAGTTTTCCAAGCACCTGCGCGACAGGGTCATTAACGGCGATATCACCACTTCAGTCCGCTTCTGGAAATATCCCAGGGTCATGACCGGCGGACGCTATCGGCTTGATCCCGGTGAAGTCATTGTCACGTCCATCCGGGAAATCAATTTTGACGACATTTCCGAGTCCATGGCCAGGGAATCCGGTTTTGCCTGCATCGCCGACCTACTGAAAACAGCCCAGCATGGCACGGGGTTTCATATCTATTTCATTCGGTTTTATTTCACCAAAGGCGCCTAGTGCCTTCGGCACAGGGACAAGGGACAAGGGACAAGGGACAAGGGACAAGGAGCAAGGAACAAGGGGGGGCAGTTAATTCGGCTAGTGAAGGTTTCCCATTCTGGAACCGGTTGCAGATCCAGGATCATAGTTACTCATCTTCATGTCTTACCTCTAAATTGAGATCACCGTCCATATCGATACTGGCGACCATTTCGATGGGGCGGCAGCACACCTGGCAGTCCTCAATGTATTCCTGGTAATCAACCGAAGGGTCCACCAGTACAACAATAGGCTCGTTGCAGTAGGGACAAAGAATACGTTGTTCAATCTGTTCGTTCATTTTAAATATCAATACTATCGTCGGGAAACGGCCCTTTGGGCCTATCCCGACCTACGATGTTTCACCTGGGCCCAACGTGTCGTCCTTGTCCCTTGCTCCTTGTCCCTTGTCCCTACTTAAATTCAAGCCCCACCCCGATCCGGTCATACTGGTCCCGTTCTGCTTCCAGGCTGGCCAGGGTCAACGGATGCTTGCTGAGCCAGCCACGGCGGAATTTCAGTTTGTAGCTATGCCCGGAGACGGACAGTTTGGGTAATTCATTTTCAGGAATCTCTTCACGACGGCGATGCAAGACCGTTGCCAGGCGCAGACAGACCAGTAGCGGTACAAAGGCTGCTACCGCTTTTTCGTCCATGTCGCCAAATTTTTCCGGGTACAGGCCCTTGCGATGGGAGCGCACCAGGTTGGCCAGTATGTATTGTTCGTAGCGACCAAATCCTGCCACGTCGCTGTTGCGCAACAGGTAATACCCATGCTGGTGGTGACTGGAGTGGGAAATACTCAAGCCAATTTCATGCAACTGTGCTGCCCAGCGCAATACCTTGGAACGCGAGACACCGGGCAACACCGGGCCGTCTATCTGGCGCCAGAGCATCAGTGCGGTATCGGCCACCCGGGTGGCCTGGTCAACGTCTACCTTGTACTGCTCCTGCAGCTTTTTCACTGTCCGGCTGCGCGAGTCCTGGTCGGATAACCTGCCAATCGTGTCATAGAGTAGGCCTTCTTTCAGGGCATAATCGCTCACATGCATGGTATCGATCTTTAGCTGGTCAAAGACCGCCTGCAGGATGGCGATACCTGCCGGCAACACCGAGGCCCTAGGGCCAGGGACACCGGACAGCAGGCTCTTGTTATCCAGGATTTCCCCGGCCAGCCAGGTCAGTGAATTTTTGCTGATCACGGCACCGCCATCACGCTCCACGACCAGGTCGGCAATGGCACGGGCTGTGCCCGATGTACCATAGACAATGCGCCAGCCCATTCTCAGGTAGATCTGGCGAATGACCTCGATTTCGGCACACGCAGCCAGGTAGATTCTTTCCATGTCCTTGCGCGTTATTTTTTCCGGTTTCTTGCTGTAACGTTCTGTGAAGGTCACACAACCCACGCTCAGGCTTTCCATGATGATCGGCTCGTAGTCCTGGCCAATAATGAATTCAGTACTGCCACCGCCAATATCCACCACCAGGCGATGATTCTGGTCATTGAGCACGGAGTGGGACAGGCCGACGTAGACCAGCCTGGCTTCCTCGTAACCGGAAATAATCTGGATGGGGGTGCCCAGGATATTTTCCGCTTCCCGAATAAAGGCACCGGATTGCTTGGCAGAGCGCAACGACTTGGTACCCACGGCCCGGATCTGTGAAGCCGGAATATCACGCAGGCGTTCAGCAAAACGTTTCAGGCAATCCAGGGCACGGGTTTGTGCCGCCACGGACAAATGACCGTCCGGTTTGATACCACGGGCAAGCTGGACCATCTCTTTTTCCCTGTCGACAACTTCCACCTTGCCGTCCTGGATGCGGGCAATAATCATGTGGAAACTGTTGGAACCCATGTCAACAGCGGCGAAATATGGGGAGGCAGGAGTCATCGTCATGTCATTTACAGGCCCCGCTCTACGTTCCGGTCTGTGATATTACAGCCGCACAACCAGCCAGGATCCATGTTTACCTAGTATAAATGGTTCCGAGGGGTTTTCTTAATATAAAAACGGGCCAATGCTTCCTATAATGACCTGAAACCAGCCTGACCAGGAATATTCAAGATGCTTCGTCAATCAAAATCCCGATCTACCCTGTCACTGATCTGCCTCGCTTGCCTGCTCGCAACCACTGCCTGTGCCCAGAACGGGCCGGCAACTCTGAACAGCAGCCCCTGGTTTTCGGACGGGGCTGAGACCGTGGAGGCTGCCACTCAACGCCAGATCAACAATACGCCCGGTGCCGCAAAGAATGTCATTCTCTTTATCGGCGACGGGATGGGTATCTCAACGGTCACTGCGGCCCGTATTTTAGCTGGCCAGCAGCAGGGACTGGCAGGCGAGGAATACCAGCTCAGTTTTGAAAAATTTCCCTGGAGCGGCTTGTCAAAAACCTACAACACCGATGCCCAGGTCGGCGATTCTGCCGGGACGGCCACTGCCTTCATGACGGGTGTGAAATCACGTTCCGGCGTGATCAATGTCTCCGGTGAACCTGCCCGCGGTTCATGTACGGAGTTTCTTGAAACTGAAAATGCAGCCCTGGTTTCCGCCCTGGAGATGGCCGAATTGGCCGGTAAGGCTACGGGGGTCGTATCAACTGCCCGGATCACCCATGCCACGCCGGCCACCGCCTATGCCAATTCGCCGAGCAGAAACTGGGAATCCGATGCGAATATGCCACAAGAAGCCAAAGACGCCGGCTGTACGGACATAGCCAGCCAGCTCATTGATATGAAGAATCGACTTGAGTCCAAGGTGAATGCGGGCATGCCCATTGCCGCTATCGATGGTATTGATGTGGCATTTGGGGGCGGCAGAAATAACTTCTTTGCTGAGGACCCCACATCACTTGCCGGTTTTGCCGAAGCCCCGGGGGAAGGTCGACGCCAGGATGGCCGCAACTTGATTAGCGAATGGCAGGCTGGCGGTGGTCGTTACATCATGGACCAGGCCGGCTTTGAAGCCCTTGATACCTCCGACACTTCCAATGTGCTGGGCCTGTTTCAGGATTCCCATATGCGCTATGAAGCCAATCGCCGGGAAGATGCTGGCGGAGAACCCTCACTCACTGAAATGACAGTCAAGGCGATTGAACTCTTGCAGCAGGATGAAGACGGTTTTTTCCTGCAGGTGGAGGGCGGGCGTATCGATCATGCCCATCATGCCAACAACGGCTTCAATGCCCTCAACGAAACCGTTGAGTTTTCACGGGCAGTGGCGGCGGCCATCGAACTGGTAAACCTGGACGAAACCCTGGTTATTGTTACAGCCGACCACAGCCATGTCTTCACCATGGCCGGTTACCCGGAACGCGGCAATCCGATCCTGGGCATTGCCGGCAATGACCGTGACGGGCTGCCCTACACCACCGTGGGGTATATGAATGGTTCAGGCTTTGATGACAACGGCAACAATACTAACGCCGATACACGCAGTGGCCCTCCCGCTGTGGGGCGCCATGACCTGACTGAGGTGGACACCACGGCTCCGGGTTATCACCAGGAAACGCTTGTCGCCACCAACGGCGAAACACATGCCGGTGAAGATGTTGGCATCTACGCCATCGGCCCGGGTGCTCATCTTGTCAGTGGCACTATTGAACAGAACGTTATTTTCCACGTCATGAACTATGCCGGCGACCTGGAAAACCAGGCATTGCAGGCACTGAAATAAAACTTGATGCCGGACAACCGGGCTGCTTGCCAGACCTGTTTATAATGACGTAATGGCAACACCACCCCAGGAATCAGTCTCCCTCAGGCGCACGCTCGGCCCGGTGCTGGTGACATTTTACGGGCTGGGCACTATCATCGGTGCCGGTATCTATGTCCTGCTGGGCAGTGTCGCGGGCTTTGCCGGCCCCCTGTTACACTGGTCTTTCCTGCTTGCCGGCATCATCGCCGGCTTTACCGCTCTCACTTACGCCGAGTTATCCAGCCGCCTGCCCCAGTGCGCAGGTGCTGCTGTCTATGTCCATGAAGCCTGGTGGAGAACCTGGCTTTCAAGCCTGGTTGGCTGGTTGCTGGTACTTACCGGCATCGTGTCTGCGGCCGCCATCGCCAACGGTTTCGTGGGCTACATGAATATCTTCATGACACTGGACCCTGCCCTGGTGATCACCCTGCTCGTTCTGGTACTGGGCAGCTTTGCCTGCTGGGATATGAAAGCTTCTGCCATAGTCATCTTTGCTGTCACGCTGGTGGAAGTGGGCGGCCTACTCATGGTGGTGATGTTTGCCGTCATGACCGAGCCATTGCCCCCCATTTCAGGCGCCAGTTTGCCATCCGGACCAGGCAACCTGACCGGTGTGTTGCTGGGTAGTTTCGTGGCCTTCTATGCGTTCATCGGCTTCGAGGACATGGTCAATATCGTGGAGGAGATCAAACAGCCCAACAGGAATCTGCTGCTGGGCATCCTGCTGGCAGTGGTACTGGCGATTACCCTGTACTTCATCGTTGCCCTGGCCGCCCTGCGCGTGGTGCCGGTGAATGAACTGGCCCAAAGCGAGGCGCCTTTGGCCGCCATGATGCAGGCCAGTGGCGGCAGCGAAGTGCTGATCAGCCTGGTAAGCCTGGTGGCAGTGATCAATGGTGCCCTGGTGCAAATCATTATGGCATCGCGCGTACTGTACGGCATGGCGAGCAAATCCATGGCACCTGCACTACTGGGAAGCATCAACCCGGCGACCCGAACCCCTGTCATTGCGACCGTGCTGGTGGCGGCGCTGGTCCTGGTTTTTGCCATTGCCCTGCCGCTGACGCAACTCGCCCAGATCACCAGTTTCATCATGTTGCTGATCTTCATACTCGTCAACCTGGCCCTGGTCGTTATCAAGCATCGCTCCTACCAGGACTACGACGGAATCAACCTGCCCGTTGCCATTCCGATGTTGGGTGCCCTTTCTGCCTTCATGCTGGTGGGCTACCAGGTCTTTAATCTGCTCAACTGACTACATTCTTGCCATTTCCGACAACTGTTTTGTCATTAATGACAAGCCCTGTCCGCGGGCCCCGGTACCTGGTTTTGATGCCTGCCTGACTAGCCACGGATGATCATGACAATATGTCTATTTATCATCAGGTTACGCAGCTTCAACGAAACCGGAAATAACCTGGTCAGGCACCATGTTCTGGCACAAACCCTGCAATGTGTAACTCCATTGAATCACCCTGAATTAATACGGAGATTACCCATGGCATAGTTGTCACTGGCCAGCACAATATTTCGCTCACTGGCTTTTGTAAGCTGTACTGTTGTTGCAGGCTTCAGCCTGGCACAGGAACCCATCCAGCCTGTCACCTACCCGACAGATATCAATCCGCCCCTGGCGGAACTTGGCCGCATGCTGTTCTTTGATCCCCGCCTGTCAAAGTCCGGTTTCATTTCCTGCAATTCCTGCCATAACCTGAGCATGGGTGGCACTGACAACCTGCCAACCTCCATCGGCCATGCCTGGCACCAGGGCCCCATCAATGCCCCGACGGTGCTCAACGCCGGCTATAACATCGCCCAGTTCTGGGATGGTCGTGCCGATGACCTCAAGGCGCAGGCCGGCGGCCCCATCGCCAATCCGGGCGAAATGGCGTCCAACCACGAACTGGCTATCGCCACGCTGAATGCCATTCCCGGCTACGTGGAAACTGCACAGTCACTGTTCGGCACAGACAACATCACGCTCGACCAGGTCACGACCGCCATCGCGGAATTCGAAAAAACACTGGTGACGCCCAATTCCCGTTTCGACCTGTGGCTCAAAGGCAACCGCAGTGCGCTCAACCAGCAGGAACTGGCCGGCTACGCGCTGTTCAAGTCAGCCGGTTGTGCCAGTTGCCATAACGGCCCGGCAGTCGGTGGTCGCTCCTTCATGAAGTTTGGCGTCGTCAAGGCTTACCGGACCGACAACGGGGCATTGGGACGCTTTAATGTCACTGGCCAGGAAGTGGACAGAAACCGTTTCAAGGTACCCACGCTGCGCAATATTGAGCTGACCTATCCCTATTTCCATGACGGGTCAGTGCATTCCCTGCACAAGGCAGTGGCGGTTATGGGTGAAGTGCAGCTGGGCCGTGAGTTTTCCCTCGAGGAACTGGATCAGCTGGTCGCCTTCCTGAAAACACTGACCGGGGAACAGCCGCTGTTTACCCTGCCGATCCTGCCACCCTCCGTGCCTGGCACACCGGCGCCGGTACCGTTCGGGAGGTAATCGATTCCTGCACAAAAAAGGGCCTTCCGATGGAAGGCCCTTTTTGGGTTTGCCGGTGTGGTGTCAGTATCAGGAAAACACGATTTCTCCATCCTCGAGATCTACGTTGATGGCATCCCCCGGTGCATAGGCACCACCCAGGACTTTCTGGGCCAGCGGGTTTTCAATCCACTGCTGGATAGCGCGCTTGAGCGGACGGGCACCATAGACCGGGTCAAAGCCCAGGTCGGCGATCTTGTCCAGCACGCCCTCACCCAGGTGCAGATGCAGGTCGCTGTCGTCCAGGCGCTTTTGCAGCAACTGGATCTGGATGTCGGCAATGCCGCGGACCTGTTCAGCGGCCAGCGGATGGAAGACCACCGTCTCATCAATACGGTTGAGGAATTCGGGACGGAAATGCTTGCCCACCACTTCCAGCACGGCATTTTTCACCGAATTGTAGGAGGCATCATAAGCCGTGTCGGCATTCATCATTTCCTGGATACGATCTGAGCCCAGGTTGGATGTCATCACCACCACGGTATTCCTGAAATCCACGGTACGGCCATGACCATCTGTCAGGCGGCCGTCATCAAGTACCTGCAGCAGGATATTGAAGACATCAGGATGGGCCTTTTCCACCTCGTCCAGCAGCAGCACCGCGTAAGGACGCCGGCGTACTGCTTCGGTCAGGTAACCACCTTCTTCGTAACCGACATATCCCGGAGGCGCACCGATGAGGCGTGCCACACTGTGCTGCTCCATGAATTCACTCATGTCGATGCGCACCATGGCATCCTCGGTATCAAACAGGAACTGGGCCAGAGCCTTGCACAGCTCGGTCTTGCCGACGCCCGTTGGCCCCAGGAACAGGAAGGATCCATTGGGCCGGTTGGGATCGGAAATCCCTGAGCGAGAGCGGCGCACAGCATTGGCCACGGCATCGACAGCCTCTTCCTGGCCAATGACGCGTTTGTGCAATTCCTCTTCCATGCGCAGAAGCTTCTGTTTTTCCCCTTCCAGCATCTTGGAGATGGGAATACCGGTGGCACGGCTGACCACGTCGGCAATCTCTTCCTCGGTGACCTTGTCACGCAGGAGTTTCATTTCGCCGGTGTCATCAGCCTGCTCGGCTTCTGCCACTTTCTTTTCCAACTCGGGAATGACGCCGTACTGCAGTTCTGACATGCGCGTGAGATCCGAGGCACGGCGGGCCTGTTCCAGGTCTATACGCGCCTGTTCCAGGTCGCTTTTCAACTTGGTGGCGCCGGTAACCATGGCCTTTTCGGTTTTCAGGATTTCATTGAGGTCCGAGAACTCCCTGTCGAGTTCCTTGATCTCCTCTTCAATTTTATCCAGGCGCTTTTTGGACGCCTCGTCAGTTTCCTTTTTCACCGCCTCGCGTTCCATCTTCAACTGGATCAGGCGACGTTCCAGGCGATCCATCTCTTCCGGTTTGGAATCGATTTCCATGCGGATGAGAGAGGCCGCCTCATCGATCAGGTCGATGGCCTTGTCAGGCAGCTGGCGATCGGTAATGTAGCGCTGGGAAAGCTTGGCGGCGGCAATGATGGCCGAGTCGGTGATATTGACACCATGATGGACCTCGTAGCGCTCTTTCAGGCCACGCAGGATCGCCACCGTGTCTTCTTCCGTGGGCTCATCCACCAGGACTTTCTGAAACCGGCGTTCCAGCGCGGCATCTTTTTCAATGTACTGGCGATACTCATCCAGGGTAGTGGCACCCACGCAGTGCAGTTCACCGCGCGCCAGGGCCGGCTTGAGCATGTTGCCCGCGTCCATGGCGCCTTCTGCCTTGCCGGCACCCACCATGGTATGGATTTCATCAATGAACAGAATGACTTGCCCCTCTTGCTTGGACAGTTCATTGAGAACGGCTTTCAGGCGTTCCTCGAATTCACCCCGGAACTTGGCACCGGCAATCAGGGCACCCATGTCCAGGGACAGGATGCGCTTGTCTTTCAGGCCTTCCGGTACCTCACCATTGACGATGCGCTGGGCCAGGCCATCCACGATGGCGGTTTTACCCACGCCGGGTTCACCAATCAGGACCGGGTTGTTCTTGGTACGGCGCTGCAGGACCTGCACCGTACGGCGAATCTCGTCGTCACGCCCGATCACCGGGTCCAGTTCACCCTGCTCGGCACGCTGAGTGACATCCACGGTAAATTTTTCCAGGGCCTGGTAGTTTTCCTCGGCCTCGGGGTTGTCCACGCTGGCACCGCCACGCAGGTTCTTGATGGCGTTTTCCAGGGCCTGTTTGGAGACAGAAAAAGAGTTGAGCAGTTTGCCCAGGGAGCCCTTGTCATCCATGGCCGCCAGGAAAACATTTTCACTGGAAATGTACTGGTCACCACTTTGCTGGCTGATCTTGTCGGCCACATTGAGCAGCCTGGCCATGTCCTGGGACATCTGGACTTCGCCGGCACTGTCCTTGACGACAGGAAGGTCCTCAATGATTTTTTTCAGGCCATTGCGCAGCGCCGGAATGTCATAGCCGGTCTGCATCAACAGCGGACGGATGGAACCGCCCTTCTGGTCCACCAGCACCGACACCAGGTGTGCCGGTTCGATGAAATTGTGATCCTTGCCAACAGCAAGGGACTGGGCATCCGATAAGGCCACCTGGAGCTTGCTGGTTAATTTATCCATTCGCATGAGTCATATCCCACAGTTACAGGACCCTCTTAACCAATCTGGAGACACACTGATTGTGTCTGAGGTTCCTTTTTAAAAACACTACAGCCAATGTGGGGATTAAAGCTGATGATTCAAGCGAATCAACGCCGGACAGGCGTTTTAATTGATGCAAGTCAAGGCCAGGGATGGCGCCCTATTCTTTCCAGATCAGGCTGGCGAAGCGCCCGGTTTCTCCATCACGTCGGTAGGAATAGAAGCGATCAAATTCACAGTAGGTGCATATGGGTTCACCATAAATCTGCCGAATACCGGAAACCGACAGGATGATCTTGGCGATCCCGAACAGGTCAGCCATCCACTTGCCGCTGTTCTCGCTTTCGTGGAAAAGAATGGACTCCTGGTCAATGATTTCATCAATTTCAAGGTCCAGGAAAGCGTCCCTGACCTCGCCTCCCACTTCGAAATGGCAAGGACCAATGACAGGTCCAAGATAGGCCAGGATGTTGCTTGTCGGAGCCTCGAACTGGCGCAGAGTCTGCTGCAATACACCGGCCACCAGGCCGCGCCAGCCGGCATGGGCCACGGCAATTTCGTTGCCTTCATCATCACAGAAAAACACTGACAGGCAATCTGCTGTGAGCACACCACAGGCCAGGTTATCTACCCGGGTATACAGGGCATCGGCTTCGGTTGTTTCTTCAACGAAACTGTCATCAAGCACCAGTACGCCATTGCCGTGAACCTGCTTCACCCACTGGATGCGCGTGGAGTTGCCAATATCTTCCGATAGCAGGTTACGGTTTTGCCTGACCGCCTCTTCATCATCGCCCACGTGATTGCCAAGGTTGAAGCTGTCGTAGGGAAAGCGACTGCTGCCGCCACTGCGAGTGGTAATCATGGTGCGGATATTGGCCGGTACCGGCCAGTCGGGAATAATAAAAGCGTCAGATTGCATTATCCTGCTCCAACAGGGTCAACAGGCGCTGCATATCGTCGGGCAACCCGGCTTGCCAGGACAGCGACTCACCACTGACCGGGTGCACAAGACCAAGTTGCCAGGAATGCAGGGCCTGGCGTTTGAACTTTTCAAGAAACTGAATCAAATCCGGTGCAGCCCCCTTGGGAATCCTGGGGCGTCCGCCATAAAGGGGGTCGCCGACCAGCGGGTAACCTATATGGGCCATGTGAACGCGGATCTGGTGTGTACGTCCCGTTTCAAGTTCACATTGCACCAGTGTGTGACTGCGGAATTTTTTCAGGATGCGGTAATGGGTAACTGCCTCCCTGGCATCATCACTGTGGGACACGGCGCGCTTGGTGCGGTGCACCGGGTGGCGCCCCAGGGGTTCATTCACCGTCCCGCCGGCTGTCACCAGGCCAAAGACTACTGCCTGGTAAAGTCGACTGACAGACTTCTGCCGAAGCTGTTCCACGAGATCCAGGTGACTTTCCAGGGTTTTGGCGACCACCATCAGTCCGCTGGTGTCCTTGTCGAGCCGGTGCACAATACCGGCGCGTGGCACCTGGCCAAGTCCCGGGCAATGGTGCAACAGACCGTTGAGCAGCGTACCGCTGCGGTTACCCACAGCCGGATGCACCACCAGGCCAACCGGCTTGTTGATAACCAGTATGGCCTCGTCTTCATACACGATGTCCAGCGCAATGTCTTCGGCTTCCCAGTGCTCCTGCTCTTCCACGGCAGCCACCAGGGTCAGGGACTCGCCTCCAAGGACCTTGTCCTTGGACCTGGCAGTCTTGCCATCCAGCAGCAGGTTGCCTTCCCTGATCCAGCCCTGCAGGCGGGCCCGCGAAAAAGCCGGAAATAACTGAGCCGCTGCCTGGTCCAGCCGCTGCCCTTTCATATCAGACGCTATTTCTGCGGCCAGGACCTGTTCTTCAGCGCTTTGGGCGTCCTGGACAAACTTTTCACTCATAAAAGGGTCTATATCAAGGAGAATAATGTGTACTAATTGCGTTCCGGGCGCCAGGCGCCTTTGTGCGAGCACTTTGTTGAACTACAGGATCATAGTACACTGCGTGCCTTGTTTAGTCAGCGCCATCAATATCAGTCATCTATTTTGCAAGCAGTCGTGAAAATTCGTTACTTAACTGTCCTGATCATGCTCCTGGCCCTGTTGTCAGGTTGCTCTTCCAACGAAGAGGATTTCGGCGATTCCGGCGAGGAGTTTCTCTTCGATCTGGGCCTGCAGTCCATGGAAGTCAGTAACTGGCCAAGGGCCATTGCCGTGTGGCAGCAACTGGAAGCACAGTTCCCTTTTGGCCAGTATGCCGAACAGTCCCAGCTTGAATTGATTTACGCCTATTATCGCAACAGCGAACCGGAAGCTGCCCGTGCTGCCGCCGACCGCTTTATCCGCCTCTACCCTGACAGTGACAGCCTGGATTATGCCTACTACATGAAAGGTATGGCCTATTACAGTGAGGACAGCCGCATACTGGGCCGCTACCTGCCTACTGATCCCAGCAAGCGTGATCCGGGTAAAGCCAGGGAATCCTTTGCCGACTTTGCCCAGTTGCTCAACCTGTTTCCCAACAGCCAGTATGCCGCCGATGCCCGGGCGCGCATGGTCTACCTGAAAAACCTGCTCGCAGACTACGAGGTTCATGTTGCCGAGTTCTATATTGAGCGCCAGGCCTTCCTGTCGGCCCTGAACCGGGCTCGCTACGTCATGGAGAACTTCCAGGGCACACCTGCCGTACCGCGGGCACTGGAAATCATGGTGGAAATGTACCTGCGCCTCGGCCTGAACGACCTGGCTGATCAATCGCTGGAAATTCTTACCCTGAACTATCCGGAAAGCTCACAACTGACCCCGGAAGGCGACTTCATCGTCAACACCCAGATCACCGACCCGTCATTCCTTTACTCAATCAGTTTCGGTTTGCTGGGGTCCAACAAGAAAGACACTCCCCTGGCGCCGACCAGACGGCCCAACCGCGGGCAGGTACAGGGTGATGTCGCCGTACCTGAAACCGAAGAGTCCCGATCCCTGTTGAATGTCATTTCACTGGGATTACTTGGTGACCCGGGATCCGAGGGTGAAGGTTCGCAAGAATCCCAGCAGTAAGCTTCGGCTAACCCGGCCTTCTAGTCATAATCTTTCCAGTAATCCTGCACGTGCTGCTTCATGTTCTTGCGCATCAGCATGATGCCCATGAGGTTGGGTAGTGTCATGAGCACAATAGCCACGGCAGCAAAATTCCAGACGATAGTCGTGTCCGTGAAGGAAGCCACAAAGAAGGCAAGACAGTAGACCACCCGGTACGGCATGACGAACCTGAATCCCACCAGGTAAATAATGGCGCGATCCCCGTAATAGGACCAGGCAATGGCGGTGGAAAAGGCAAACAGTACCAGTGACAGGGAGACAATGTATTGCCCGTACTCACCCGCAAACCCGTACGTAAAGGCCATTGTGGTGAGTGCGGCGGAATGAATCAGTGATTTTCCCCGCAGAACAATGCTGACATCATCGGGCAAGCCATTGGTAATACTCACCTGTCCTGTATACAGTTCCCCGTTCTGGAAAAACGCCACGTCTTCGGCAATGGAGCGGGCATGAATGATGGTGAAGTCGGAACGACCAGGTATCCCGCCGGAAATATTCAATGTCCCCGTAAATGGCGTCACCGCCCCCTCATCACCGTTGACCAGGTATTCAAACAGGGCAGTGCGGTCTGCATCATTCTGCTCACTGTAGACCCCCTCCAGGATCATCAGGTCAGAGGTCTGGAATTCATTGTCGAATTTTTGCGTCCACACACCGGAAGACAGAATCACGAGGCCCGTGATGGTACAGATGATGATGGTATCGATGAAAGGTTCCAGCAGGGACACCATTCCTTCAGAGACATGTTCATCGGCCCTGGCAGAGGCGTGGGCAATAGGCGCAGACCCCTGCCCTGCTTCATTGGAAAACAGCCCCCGGTTCACCCCCCGGTTAAAGGCATAGGCAAAACTGGCCCCCAGGAAACCGCCGGTGGCCGAACTGCCGGTGAAGACATCGGTGAAGATGCGCACAAAGGACGGCAGGATATTCTGGTAATTCATCAGTATGACGGACAGCGCTCCCAACATGTACAGGGCCCCCATGGACGGTACGATGGCAGCAGCAACCCGGGCAATACGCTTGATACCACCGACAATCACCAGGAAGAGCAGCACGGATAACACACCACCGGTGATCATGGGTTCAATGTTGAAACTGGATTGCACACTGATGGCAATATTGTTGATCTGCGGCAGGTTGCCGGTACCGAAAGAGCAAATCACAGTCGCCACAGCAAAAAACACTGCCAGCCAGCGCATCTTCAAACCGTTTTCCATGTAATACATGGGACCGCCGGCCATGGTGCCGTTATCGGCCTTGACCCGGTATTCATGGGACAGGGTGACTTCGACAAACTTGGTGGCCATGCCCAGGAATGCGGTCATCCACATCCAGAACAGGGCTGCGGGACCACCGATATAAATGGCAAGCCCGACACCGCCGATATTGCCGGTACCCACTGTGCCCGAAAGAGCTGTGCTCAGGGCCTGGAAATGGCTGGTGTCACCAGGGTCATCATGCTTTTCATATTTGCCCCGCAGGACGCGCCAGGCATGTGAGAAAAAGCGGAACTGGGGAAAGCCAAGGTAGACAGTAAAAAACAGGCCGACACCAAGAAGGATGAATGGAAAATAGGCTGACGACCCCAGGTAACCGTCCAGCGTCAACAAAAAGGCATTAATACTTTCCACAATTACTCCTCGATTATCTTTTTTGCTGCATTACGGCAATAATACAGCAAAAGCCTTTGCAGATAAGAGGCACGAAGAGGATGGACAAGCAATACATCACAGCAGACCAGTTACTGGCCGATTCCATTGAATTGGCTTTCAGGATTATCGCCAGCGATTTCCGCCCAGACCTCATTGTCGGCATCTGGCGTGGTGGTACACCGGTAGGCATTGCCGTCCAGGAAGTCATGGACTTTGTCGGCATCAACAGTGACCACATCGCGATTCGAACGTCTTCCTATACGAGTATTGGCGAACGCAGTACGGTGAAGGTCCATGGCCTGGAATACCTGGAACGACACCTGACTGCCGATGACAAGTTGTTACTGGTGGATGATGTCTTTGATACCGGCCTGAGTATTGACAGTGTGCTGCGCGAGTTGAATGTATTTTACAAGGACAGCCCGCCGGAGTGCCGGGTGGCTACGCCCTATTTCAAACCCACGAACAACCGCACGACAAGAACGCCGGACTATTTCCTGTACGAGACGGACAGGTGGCTGGTGTTTCCCCATGAACTCATGGGACTCACAGAAAAGGAAGTCATTGAGAACAAGCCGTTACCGGGACATTTGAAGGAAAGGCTTTTGTTCCTGCAAAGGCGCCACACCCATAACCGGTAACCCTTTTGCAACGCACAATTGGCGCTGGTTTAATTTCACTATTCCGGTAGAATACCTTTTCCTGCAGTGACCCTCGTGCCCTCAAAGCCCGTCCTGCTACCTTGGTTAAACCTATAAAGATCAATTAGTTATGACTTACTGTTGTGCAGTTTCTGTTCGTGCAGGAATTGTTTTTTGCTCCGACTCCAGGACCAACGCAGGAGTCGACCAGGTCAGCACCTATAGCAAGATGTTCACCTTTGACAAGGCTGAGGACAGGAAGTTTGTCGTTTTGGCGGCAGGCAATCTTGCCACGACCCAGGCCACTCTTGCGCAGCTGAAAAAAGATGTGCGCCAGAGTTCGGAAACCAATCTCAATACCGTAGCCACCATTGGCGAAGCGGCAGACTATGTCGGTGAGGTCAGCAGGGCCGTGCAGGACAAGCACGGCACTTCCGGTCCAAGCTACGAAGCCAGCTTTATTCTTGGTGGGCAGATCCAGGGCTCACATCACCGTGTGGTCATGATCTATCCGGCAGGCAATCACATCACCAGTTCCAAGGACACACCCTACCTGCAGATTGGTGAAAGCAAGTATGGCAAACCCATTCTCGACAGAATCATCCAGCTGGATACCACACTGGAAACCGCTGCCTTGTGTGCACTGGTATCCATGGACTCCACCATGCGCAGTAACCTGACCGTTGGCCCGCCCATCGAAATGATGATTTACCAGGCCGACAGCTACAACCTGCAGAACTACCATCGCTTTGAAGACGACGATGAGTACCTGAGGGAATTGAAGAAAAGTTGGGACAGCCGCCTGAAGGATGCCTTCCACCAGCTCCCTCCCCTGGCATGGGCAGCTAACTGGAAAAAGATTGCGGACAGCAATAGCGGCGTTTACTGATACCGGTCAGGTCGACCGACCTGTCATTTCTCACCAGCCACTCCTGAACTTTTTACTCTGCTTACTTCTTTGGCCTGGCTTTTGATTTGGCTTTAGATTTTGCTTTTGTCCTGGCCTTGGCTTTCTGTGCTGACTTTTTGGCAGGCGCTTTTTTTGCTTTGTTCTTTACCGGGGCTTTCGCTTTGGCCGGGGCTTTCGCTTTGGCTGGTGCCGGTGTTACCGCCGCAGGAGCTTTTGACTGGGCTTGCACCTGGATTGCCGGGCCGAACCAGGTCAGGCTGAGCTCATCATGAATATCACCAATGGATATCTGCAGTTCATCGATGAACTCCAGCAGGCCCTTTTCCAGAAGATGGAAAACATTGGCTTCCGAGGTAATACGTTTTACACGCACGACAGCCATCTGCACGTCATCATGATTCGGCAATGTTTCGAGATAGCTGTTGATTGAATCCAGGCAGTAATTCACTGCGCGGGGAAATTCGTCATCCTGTAACATGAAACGCACCACGCCTTCACCGTTAATACGGTTCGCCACGTTCTGGCGATAGGCCTGGTAGCCACTGAGGCTGCGCAGGATATTCATCCACACCACGTTTTCAAAGGGCTCCCCGTGCTGCTTTCTGAACTTCGCGAAAGCCGGCAGCAGGGAAATGGAACCAACATCCACGATACGCGTGGTCATGTCGGCCCTTTCAAGCATGCGCCCAAGCTGGATAAAGGTATAAGCGGTGTTGTGTGACATGCAGCCCGACAGCAGGCCACCAAGGCGCTGGCAGTCAGAAATCAGTTCCTGGAACAGCTCCCGTCTTGATTTTCGACCGATGCCCGAGGCAACGGAGTCCTTTGTCATCAGGTACATTTCATTGATCTGTTCCCAGGCTTCCGAAGGAATGACTTCGCGCGTGGTGCGGGCATTTTCCCTTAAAAGCTTGAGACAACTGGAAATGGACGATGAATTGCCTGCATCTGCCAGCAGATACCTGACCACGTTGGCCTCTGTCTGGGCACTGTTTTTTTCATCGAAGGCTTCGCGTGTACCGGCAATGTCGAGCAGGATAGACCAGCTGATACTGGAGCCGCGCGGCATGTCGAGCAACATGGCGGAATAGACATCAAGCAGACGCGCAGAATTCTCCACCCGCTCCATGTAACGGCCAAGCCAGTAAACTCTTTCTGCCACACTTGATAGCATGTTGCTCGTCTTTTTATCTTTGTCTGTTAATTAATCTTCAACAATCCAGGTATCTTTACTGCCACCACCCTGGGACGAATTGACCACGTATGATCCTTTCACCATGGCTACCCGTGTCAGTCCACCGGCAGTCACGTAGGAATTCTTGCCCTGAAGAATGAAGGGCCGCAAATCGATATGGCGAGGCTCCGCGTTACGGTCACCCAGGATCGGTGCCGTGGACAGGGAAATCAGCGGCTGCGCCATGTAATTGCGTGGATTCGCGCGTATCTTGCGGGCAAATGCCTCCCGCTCCTTCTTGCTCGCCTGCGGTCCCATTAACATGCCGTAACCACCGGATTCGTTGGCAGGTTTTACTACCAGCTTGTCCAGGTTGGTCAGCACATGCTGCAACTGTGCCTTGTCACTGCAAACGTAACTGGGCACATTGGAAATGATCGGGTCTTCGTCCAGGTAATACTTGATGATATCTGGCACATAGGTATAGATGACCTTGTCATCGGCCACTCCGGCACCCGGGGCATTGGCCAGGCCAACATTGCCTTTCAGCCAGGCCTTCATCAGGCCTTTCACACCCAGGACAGATTCCGGGTTGAATACAGACGGATCCAGGAACTGGTCATCGATGCGGCGGTAGATCACGTCCACGGGAGACAGGCCGTTAATGGTTTTCATGAAGACATGATCGTCCTCAACCACCAGGTCACTACCCTGGACCAGTTCGGCGCCCATGCGTTGTGCCAGGAAAGAATGTTCAAAATAGGCCGAGTTGAAAATGCCCGGGGTCAGGACAACGACTTCGGGATATTCCTTGGGTTCCGGTGATATATCGGCCAGTGTGTCAAACAACTGGCCCGGGTATTCAGTGATCGGGTGAATATCGTAATTCTCAAACAGTTCAGGAAAAACTCGCTTGGTGACCGTACGGTTTTCCAGCATGTAGGACACACCGGAAGGAACCCGCAAATTGTCTTCCAGGACATAAAATTTGCCATCGCCGCCACGGATCAGGTCGGTACCACAGACGTGGGCCCAGACGCCATGCATGGGTTTAATACCCTTACATTCCTTGCGGAAATTTCCCGAATCCATGATCAGTTCACGGGGAACAACCTTGTCCTTGAGAATCTTGCCATCGTTGTAGATGTCATTGATAAAGCAGTTCAGTGCCTGGAGACGCTGCTGCAGGCCTTTGCTGGTTTCATCCCATTCACTGGCCGTAATAATGCGCGGAATAATGTCGAAGGGCCATTCACGGTCGATATTGCCGGCATCACTGTACACGGTGAAAGAGATGCCCATGGTCTTGATGGCATCAATGACAGAGGCTTTGCGCTGGTCGATTTCCTCAGGTTTGAGGGAAGATAGATACCGGCAAAGGGCTCTTGCAGCTTTGCGCGGTTTGCCAGGCGAATCGACTAATTCGTCAAAAAAATCGCCGGGATGATATGATTTCCAGTCTATTTTCATTAATGCATCACTCAGAGAATTATACACACATGGCAATCAAGATTGCTATCCAGCATCACACAGAGTACAGGTTCGATCGCCTGACAGAATTCCACCCCCATATTGTCAGGCTCAGGCCCGCCCCCCATTGCCGCACTCCCATCGAATCCTATTCTCTCAAGGTCACACCGGAAAATCATTTCATCAACTGGCAACAGGACCCCTTTTCGAACCACCTGGCCCGCATGGTATTCCCGGAAAAGGCCCGTAAGCTGATTTTTGATGTGGAAGTGATTGCTGACATGACGGTCATCAATCCCTTTGACTTTTTCCTCGACGAGCAATTCGAACAATTTCCATTCAAGTACGACAAGCAGTTAAAGAAGGACCTGGCACCTTACCTGCAGATTACGGAAAAAGGCCCCTTGCTGATGAAGTGGCTGGAACAGGTCAATCGCAGCAAGCAGCCCACGATCAATTTCCTGGTGGACCTGAATATCCGCCTGCAAAACGAGCTGAGTTACCTGATCCGTATGGACCCGGGTGTTCAGTCCTGTGAAGAAACCCTGACACTGAAACAGGGCTCCTGCCGCGATTACGCCTGGTTGCTGGTACAGATTCTCAGGCACCTGGGACTGGCGGCACGCTTTGTGTCCGGTTATCTCGTGCAATTGAAAGCAGATATCAAGGCGCTGGATGGACCGTCGGGTCCGGAAGCAGATTTCACCGACCTGCATGCCTGGACTGAAGTCTATATTCCGGGAGCAGGCTGGGTTGGCCTGGATTCCACCTCTGGCCTGTTTGCCGGGGAAGGCCATATCCCCCTGGCCTGTACACCCGACCCCATCAGTGCTGCACCCATAACCGGTTCCACCAGCAAGTGCGAAGTGGACTTCCGCTTTTTCAACAAAGTGACCCGTATTCACGAGGACCCGCGGGTCACCAAGCCCTATAACACACGGCAATGGCGCGAAATCAATGCCCTGGGCAAGGAAGTGGACCAGAAGCTGAGCAAGGAAAAGGTCAAGCTGACCATGGGCGGTGAGCCCACTTTCGTCTCCATTGATGACATGGACGGTGCCGAATGGAATACCGCTGCCCTGGGCGACAAGAAACTGGAGCTGTCCAGCAAGCTGTTGCAGTCATTGAAAGCACACTATGCACCCAAGGGCTTTTATCACCATGGCCAGGGCAAGTGGTATCCGGGCGAGCAATTGCCGCGCTGGGCCCTGGGCATATTCTGGCGTACCGACAAGAAACCGATCTGGCATGATCAGTCTCTTCTGGCCACCCCCTCTGACGACAACACCGTAGCGGAATCAGCTGCTCGCAAATTTCTGAAAAAACTGTGCGCCAAGTTAGACATCCCCGATCGCTGCATGGTGCCCGGCTATGAAGACAGGGAATACTACCTGAACAAGGAAGGCAACTTGCCTGCCAATGTCACCATCGCAGACAACAAGCTGAAAGACGAACAGGAAAGAACCCGACTGCGCAAGGTGTTTGATGCCGGCCTGACCAAGCAAACCGGTTTTGCGTTACCCATTTCTTCGGAAGATGGTCGCTGGGTTTCCAGTCCCTGGAAGTTCAAGCGCGGCAAGATGTTCCTGGTACCCGGTGATTCACCCATGGGTTACCGCATGCCGCTGGAAAGCCTGCCCTGGACACTGGAGCGGGAAGTGGATTTTGAAAAAGACCCCTTTGATGACTGGGTGGCACTTGAATATCCGATCAACACCAGGGGTAAAAAGAAAAAACCTGCCGGCAAGCAAAAGGTTAAGCAGAAAATTATTCATACCGCCCTGTGTGTCCAGGTGCGTGACAACAAACTGTATATTTTCATGCCACCGTTGCCACGGCTTGAGTCCTACCTGGCCCTTCTTGACCACATCGAGAGCGTCGCCAGCGAAGAAAAGCTGCCGATCATCATCGAAGGCTATGAGCCTCCCAAGGATCCGCGCCTGAAGAAGCTGATGATTACACCGGACCCCGGTGTCATCGAAGTGAATGTGCACCCGGCAAAGAACTGGAACGAGCTCATCAAGATCATCTCCACCCTTTATGACCAGGCCCGCGAATGCCGCCTGGGCACTGAAAAATTCATGCTCGACGGCAAACATACCGGTACTGGCGGCGGCAACCATGTCACCCTGGGAGCAGAAAAAGCGGAAGACAGCCCTTTCCTGCGCCGGCCGGACTTACTCGAAAGCATGTTGCGCTACTGGCAGAACCATCCCAGCCTGTCCTACCTGTTTTCCGGCCAGTTTATCGGCCCGACCAGCCAGGCACCGCGCGTGGATGAAGCCCGGGACGACAACATGTACGAACTGGAAATCGCCATGCAGCAACTGCCCAAGGCCGGCAAGGACAAGCCCTGGCTGATTGACCGCATTCTGCGCAACTTCCTGGTGGACCTGACAGGTAATACCCACCGCTCGGAGTTCTGTATCGACAAACTGTACTCACCGGACTCCTCGACCGGGCGCCTGGGACTGGTGGAGTTTCGAAACTTTGAAATGCCGCCCCATTGGCAGATGAGTGCCGTGCAGATGTTGCTGATCCGCAGCATGGTTGCCTGGTTCTGGAAAAAGCCCTACAAGGGCAAACTCATACGCTGGGGCAGCCAGCTTCATGACCGTTTCATGTTGCCTCATTATGTCTGGGAAGACCTGAACTGGGTCGTGCAGGATCTCAACCATGCCGGTTTCCCGATTGACCTGGAATGGTTTGCACCCTTCCAGGAATTCCGTTTCCCCCATTACGGCCGCTTCCATATCGCCGGCCTGCAAATGGATATTCATGGCGCCATTGAACCCTGGCATGTACTGGGCGAGGAAATGAGTGGTGGCGGCACAGCCCGTTACGTGGACTCGTCTGTTGAACGCATCCAGGTGATGGTCCAGGGCATGACAGGCAATCGCCTGGCCGTATGCTGTAACGGTCGCAGACTGCCATTGCAGGCAACAGGGCAGGAAGGCGAATTTGTCGCCGGCATACGCTACAAGGCCTGGGACCCCTACTCGGCGCTGCACCCGACAATCAAGGTACATACTCCCCTGGTCATTGATATCGTGGACACCATCAACAACCGCTCACTGGGCGGCTGTACTTACCATGTGTCCCATCCGGGTGGCCGCAATTACGACACCTTCCCGGTCAACGCCAATGAAGCAGAGGCACGACGTGTCGCTCGCTTCAATACCTTCGGGCATTCACAGGGTGAAATGGAAATCCGGGAAGAAGAGCCGCACCAGGAGCGTCCCTATACCCTGGACCTGCGTTACCTGGATGTATGAGGCAGGTGGATCGACCAGTATGACTTACTGGTCGATTCCCAGCATACGATCTGGATCCAGGTTGTTTTCCTGGCACAGGTAATCGAAAGGCTCGACCCCGTCACCCCAACTCATGTACCAGCCACCTGTCCATGGCTGCGTATAGGCACCCGGATCATCAATGGTGATTTCATAACGCAGGCGTCCCCAGTCGGGACGTGAAAACTTTTCAATCGTGGTGAGCTGCTCGGTGTGAGGATAACCACCGCGGCTGATCCAGAAACCGGTATTGAAGCCCCTGGTTTCCACGACCAGCGTATCGTCCTCCCATTGACCTATGGAGTAGCCGTACCAGGATGGCTCCAGGTCTTCCGGAAAATCACGGCCATCAACCCACACACGACGCCAGGAATGCGGTGTCCCCACATTGATGAAAAGCACCTCGTCACCCAGGTCCAGGATTTCCAGGCCATAGGGGGTATGAAACATGCGCGCACCACCGGAGGGTTTGCAGCGGGTATGTGGATCGTAGGCACCGCCTTTTTCACGCCGCTCGGCATGCAGTTCTGCCGCCCATGGCTGGAATGGCACCTCGTCGTATTCCAGGGCTTCGGGAATATTGAAATCGCTGGAATTGGGACGGGTATTGGCCAGCCCGCCAAGCAGTCCCTGCCAGTTGCCAACCCGTTCTGGTGTGCCGGTAAAACTGGGATGACCGAATTCATTGCGCGGTACAGGCATGGGATCGATTTCAGGCGGCTCGCCCTGGGCGAGCGCGCCAGGAGCAAAGGACAAGGCGCAAGGGACAAGGACAGAAATCCCCAACATCCGTGAAAGCCATTTCGTCATTCGATTCTTCTCAAAAGTCATTACTTGTTACCTGAATTAATAGTCTGACCTGAACACCTTGTTCCTTGTCCCTTGTCCCTTGCCCCTTGTAGTTAATCGTTCCCGCCACCTGTCAACGTCTGCTGTTCACTGGACGCCGCACCGAGCACTTTATCCTGGGCTACCAGTTTTACGGAACGGGCATTGGCCGTGAAACTGCCATCGCGGGCGCGAGTAGCTTCAACCAGCATTTCATCGCCGATCTGCATATCGTTCTTTTTCCAGCCACGGTTTTGCAACATGTGGGGCGGGCCCATCTCGATACCCCAGTTTTCCCATTCACCTGTCTCGGTATTTTCCACATCAATATAGAAATACACATGCGGGTTGTACCATTCGACTTTCGTCACATAACCCTGCAGCGTAACGGGCTTGTTGGAATCATACTGCGCCGCAAACGAATGATGCGCACTGGACTGTGATGCCGCAAACCACAAGCTGGCAGCCACTAGTGGGAACACTAATTTAAATCTCTTCATCACCTGAATCCTCATAATCTACCTTTACTCGTCCTTTAGCCCTTTATCCTTTTATCCTTTTATCCCTTTATCAATAAGCTCTTCGAAGTTGTCGGATGGCGGCACAGCGTGCCTTATCCGACCTACCTTCTGTATCCCTGTATCAAATCGTCGGCAAACGGCCTTTGGCCTATGCCGACCTACCTATCTATCTGGCCCCGGTATACTGATCCATCGCTTCAACCTGTTCACAAAAGTTTTCCTCGATCTCTCCATCCACCCACTCCATGGTCCACGATGCCGTCCAGGGGCGGGTATAGGTTCGAGGATCGTTAATTTCCACTTCGTATTCCAGGGTATCGTAATCCGGGCGTGAAAAGCGTTCCACCAGGGTCAGTGCCGGTGTGTGCGGCAGTCCGCCATTGGAAAACCAGAAACGGTCATTGAATCCGCTGGATTCCACCACCAGGGTGTCACCTTCCCAGTGGCCCGTAGATTGTCCGTAATAGGTCCCTGCCACCTCATCCGGGTCAGGGGCTTCTCGTCCATCCATATGAATCAGGCGCCAGCCACGATTACCGCCACCAAAAATCAGGTAGACACGGTCATAATTGCGGTCCTGGATGATCCTGAAACCGCCTTCATAGTGAAGGTGTCGTGGCCCTGCCGGGGAGATACAGCCCTTGACCGGGTCATCGGTAAAGTTGTTTTCCTGCCGGTATTTATACAGCCCCAGCGCCCAGGGCATGAAGGGCGCCACCTGGTCGGCATCATTGATGTTGGCCAGTTTGCCCTGTTCATTCATGGCGACATCCACACCATTTTCCACCAGGGAATGCTTGCTGGGATTATTCCAGTAACCCAGCTCACCTGGGACACGGTCAAAGCGGACGGTCCCGTCGTCATAGCGCGGGGTTTCACGGACTGTCTCAACAACAGGTGCTGGCGTGGAAGCCGACTGTGTCATGTCACCACTTTGGGTCTCAGTATCACCACACCCACTGATCAGCAAGGTTGCCACGATGGTTGCAGAAAGTGTTTTGCCACGATTCATTATGCCTTTCCCTTGCCTCTTGTCTCTTGTTAAGGAATCACTCACGGGTCAATACCAGCTCATTCTCGACACCGGCAACAGTCCACGTACCGGTAATGGTACGGTTATAGGAACCGATGTCTTCAAGAGTGCCTTCGAAAACAATAGGCTCACCCTGTTTTGACGTGGAAGTGAAACGAACAGTCCAGTTTTCAGGATCGAGACTGGCTTCTTCAAAAAAGATCATGTTGCGCCCGGGATTTATGCGACCGTTGATGTTTTCTCCGTCCCAGTTCATGACAATAACGGCCATGGTTTTCTCACCACCAGGTTCACTCCACTCGCCACGCCAGGTGCCATCCAGCGGGTAACCCTCCTGGGCAAAAATGGACGCAGGCAGTAACAGGAGTATCAGATAAACACGCACAAGACTGATGAACAAAGGCTTCATGATTTGGACTTCCCCCAAAGATTCCCGGTGTTAGACCCGGTTAACCAATATGCCAAGAATAGCCCAGATTTTCCGAAAAATAACCCTGTAACCACGGGTTGTTATTACCGGGCATTCACTTTTCAGCACTTTCCCCATTGTTTGCACAAAAACCGGAAATCCGGGGTCGATTTACACGCAAAAAAAAAGCGACAGGAATGTATTGCCTGTCGCTTTTTCCGGTCCCGCCGTTCTGTTTAGCGGTAGCTTTCCACCGGGGGCAGTTGCGAACCGGTTCCCAGGGGAATGGATTCCTCGGCATCAACATTGATGTGCAGGGTGCCAATACCATCAATGGAGGCTTCAATCTTTTCGCCCGCCTGCAGGAAACGCTGTTCGCCACGTACGGTAGTTCCCATCCCTACTCCGCCTGAGGTGCCGTTGTTGAGCACGTCACCCGGATAAAGCGTAATGATGGATGAGGCGTACTCCATGAGCTCATAGAGGGAGTGAATCATGTCTCCTGCACGGGCCTCCTGCATCTGCTCGCCATCAACAGACAGGGTCTGGCGCAGGTTTTCCATGGGGTCGCCGTAAAACTCCTTGGGCACAATCCAGGGGCCTTGCGGTGCAAACGTATCGTGTCCCTTGCCAACGAACCAGTCCACACCCTGGAAACCACCGGGCGGACGTCCACCCCGGTCGGAAATATCAACGGTCACCATGTAGCCGAAGATATAGTCCTGGGCATTGCGCGCGGAAACATACTTGGCTGTACGACCAATAACAGTACCCAGTTCCACTTCCCAGTCGGTTTCAGTCCGCCCATAGGGGATCATCACCGTATCCCCGTCACCGATAATGGCCCCGCGGGTTGGTTTATAAAACAGGTAGGGTACACCGCGATTGGCCTGGCGCTGGCGCAATGCTTCCGCCTGCTGCTCGGCATTACCACCTTCTCCGACATGGGTGTAGAAATTCACGGCGGCATTCATGACCTTGCCGGGGTACATGATGGGCGGCATGATATCGACATCACCCACTTCGTGGATGTAATCGGGACGTCCACGCCTGCCCAGCATGTCATTGTCCACCAGGTAATTGACGATCTCGTAACTACGGCGCTGCAGGCCATATTCATAACGTTCTATCAGGCCCAGCATATCTTCTGGCATCGGTATGGCAGCGTACGCATCGTTGCGTTCCAGTGCGGCATTGGCTTCTACCAGATCTACAATCAGCGCATCCCTGAGCACCAGTCCTACCCTGGCTTCACCGTTAATACCAAACGTACCGACCTTGAACGGTTCCGCAATAGCACTCAATTGCGCTGACGCCACCGAGACCTGCAGCAACAAGGCTGCCGCAACACCCATTTTTACCAGTAATCTGATTCCCATGACATTCCCCCTTTTGAATGAATCCATTATGAGTAAACCCCAAATTGCGGAGGTTTTCAAAAATGTTCGCATTTATCCCGCAACACCTTGTTTTACCGGCATTTTGGAATTTACTCCACGGCAGTTTTCCGCTATGATCCACGCCCATGAACATTATCCAGAGCACTATTTTCTTTATTTACATTATTCGGCGCTGACCGGGCGGATGAAGAGTAGATCTTTGGAAAAAGTTTGAAAAACCCGCCACCAGGCGGGTTTTTTATTTAGAACAAACGATTTTAATCCGGTACAACCAACTATCTTGTAAAAAATACAGGCTAGTAAAAAGAACAGGGCAAGTCACGTGGCAGAACAGAACGAACAGCAACCAGAGAGTTTTTCCTTCGTCAAAGCGGAGCATGATGTCCTGGCGTACTGGCAGCAGGAAAAAGTCTTCGAGCAGTCCCTGGAGGCCAGCAAGGACAAGCCACCCTATATCTTCTATGACGGCCCGCCCTTTGCCACCGGCCTGCCCCATCATGGACACCTCGTGGGCAGCACCCTGAAAGACATTATTCCCCGCTACTACACCATGAAGGGCTTTTACGTGCAGCGCCGTTTTGGCTGGGATTGCCATGGTCTGCCCATCGAGCATGAGATTGACAAGTCACTGGGCATGTCCGCCAGTGAGGCTGTCGAGAAACTGGGTGTGAAGGGTTACAACGACGAGTGCCGCGGCATTGTCCAGCGCTTTACTGCCGAATGGCGCAAGACCATCACCCGTATCGGCCGTTGGGTGGATTTCGACAATGACTACAAGACCATGGATCCGTCCTTCATGGAATCCGTCTGGTGGGTCATGAAACAGCTGTGGGAAAAGGACCTGGTCTATCGTGGCGTCAAGGTGGTACCCTTTTCCACGGCATTGGGTACCGTGCTCTCGAACTTTGAAGCCGGCTCCAATTACCAGGATGTCCAGGATCCGGCCATCACCGTTCTCTTCAAGCTAAAAGACGAAGAAGCGTACATGAGCGCGTGGACCACGACTCCCTGGACACTGCCTTCCAACCTGGGATTGTGTGTGAATGAAAAAATCACATACGTCAAAGTCCATGATGCTGACCTGGACAGGAAAATCTACCTGGCCAAGGATCGCCTGGACACCGTTGGCAAGGGCAGGAACCTGGAAGTACTGGGTGAATACAGCGGCGCTGAACTGGTCGGCAAACGCTATGAACCCCTGTTTCCCTATTTTCGCGACCTGGAGGCCGAAGGTGCATTCCAGGTAGTGGCCGATGATTACGTCTCCACGGAAGCCGGTACCGGCATCGTGCACCAGGCGCCGGCTTTTGGTGAGGACGACTTCCGCGTCATGAAAGCCAATGGCATTACTGCCCTGGTGTGCCCGGTGGACCTGGAAGGCAAATTCACTGAAGAAGTAAGCGATTACAGCGGTGTGTATGTGAAAGATGCCGACAAGGACATCATTCGCCAGCTCAAAGACGAGGGCAAACTCTATATCCAGGAAGTCTACCAGCACAGCTACCCGTTCTGTCCGCGTTCTGACACACCCATCATTTACCGCACCATTCCGTCCTGGTACGTGAAGGTGGAACAGATCAAGGAACGTATTGCTGCCAGCAACCAGCAGGTGAACTGGGTACCGGAGCATATCAAGAACGGCCGCATGGGCAATTGGTTAGACAATGCCATCGACTGGTGTATCTCCCGAAACAGATACTGGGGAACCCCCCTGCCCATCTGGATCAACGACACAACAGACAGCATGATCTGCATCGGCTCCATCGATGAACTGGAACACTATACCGGCACACGTGTGGATGACCTGCATCGTGAATACGTGGATGAGCTGACGTTTACTGTCGAGGGAGAAGAAGGCACTTACCGTCGTATCGAGGAAGTCCTGGACTGCTGGTTTGAATCCGGCTCCATGCCATACGCCCAACTGCACTACCCCTTTGAAAACCGTGAACTCTTCGAAGCAGGATTCCCGGCGGAATATATCGCCGAAGGCCTGGACCAGACCCGTGGCTGGTTCTATACCCTGCTGGTACTGAGCACTGCCCTCTTCGACAAGCCGGCATTCCGTAATGTCATCGTCAATGGCATTGTCATGGCCGAGGACGGCAAGAAAATGTCCAAGCGCCTGCAGAACTACACGCCACCAGATGTACTGATGGAAGAGTATGGCGCCGATGCCCTGCGTCTTTACCTGATCAATTCGGGCCTGGTGAAAGCCGAGGAACAACGTTTTGCCGATGCCGGGGTCAAGGACATGGTGCGTCGCGCCCTGCTGCCCTGGTTCAATTCATTCAAGTTCCTGCAAACCTATGCCGGCATAGATAACTGGCAGGCTGCTGATAAGGCGCAGGCTTCTGACAATATTACGGACCAGTGGATCCTTTCACGCCTGCAGTCCCTGAAGGCCAACGTGGCCAGGGAAATGGCTGAGTACAAACTCTACAACGTGGTCCCTGCACTGTTTGAGTTTATTGAAGACCTGACCAACTGGTATATCCGCCTCAACCGCTCCCGTTTCTGGGTGGAGGAAATGACTGATGACAAGCAGGCAGCCTACCAGACCCTGTATACCACCATCAGTGAACTCACCGTTTGCATGGCACCTTTTGCCCCCTTCCTGGCCGAGCATATCTACCGGGAACTGGATGCTTTTGCGGGTGACTCGCGTCCGGCCTCCGTGCACTTGTGTGCCTATCCCGAAGCCAATGAAACGCTTATCCAGCCAGTACTCGAACAAGCGGTATCCCGTATGCAGAACATCATCCTGCTAGGCCGCCAGAAACGTGAACAGGTCAAGATCAAGACCAAGATACCCTTGAGCCGTCTGAGTATCATTCATGAAAGCCAGGCGATGCTTGATGAAATTGCGCGCCTTGAACCCTATATTGCTTCAGAGCTGAATATGAAAAGCATTGAGTACACCACGGAAGAAGGCAAGTACATCAACCTTTACGCCAAACCCAATTCACCCGTACTGGGCAAACGTTTTGGCAAGGCCTTCAACCAGTACCGCATGCTGATCCAGGACCTGGATGCGAAAGCGCTGAACCAGTTACAGGAAGAAGGCAGCCTGATACTGGAGGGTGAGGAATTCAGTACCGACGACATCCTGGTATTCCGCGAAGCCAAGGAAGGCACCGAAGCCCTGTCCAACCGCTTTATTTCCATCGATATTGACTGCGAACTGAATGACGATCTCGTCGCGGAAGGCCTGGCTCGCGAAGTGGTTAACCGCATTCAGAAAACCCGCAAGGACATTGGCCTGAATGTCACTGACCGCATTTCAGTCAATTACCGCGCCGATGAAAAACTGGCGGCTGCGATAGAAAAGCACAAGGACTATATTGCAGGTGAGACGCTGTGTACGGTCATTGAAGCTTCCGAGTCAGCTGATGAACATGATTTTGACGTGGACAGTAATAAACTTACTCTGAATATTAAAAAGGTGATGTAGAGCGGAAGGATTGGGCGTCTTGCAGACGCCTTGCCGGATGACGGGCTTCGCCCTCTTCCGGCCTACGATCTTCCGGTAATACAAACAGCATTTAACAGGACATTAACAATGACGCTTCAACATACGGACGACCTCAGAATCAAGGCGATGAAACAGCTTCTCTCTCCCGAAGAGTTGCTGGAAAAATTCCCGATCACGGAAAAGGCCTCTGAAACCGTCTTCAATGCGCGCAAAGGTATACAAAAAATCCTTAATGGCGAGGATGACAGGCTCTTTGTGATTGCCGGACCCTGTTCCATCCATGATCCGAAAGCTGCCCTGGAATATGCCGAGCGCCTGGCAGGCCCCATGGAGGCCTTGAAGGATGAACTGCTGATCATCATGCGCGTGTATTTTGAAAAGCCGCGCACAACCGTTGGCTGGAAAGGCCTGATCAATGATCCGGACCTGAACGACAGCTACGACATCAACAAGGGACTGGGCGTTGCCCGCAAACTGCTGCTGGAGCTGGCAGACAGGGGCATTCCGGCCGGTACTGAATACCTTGACCTGATCAGCCCGCAATATGTCGCCGACCTGATCTCCTGGGGTGCCATCGGTGCCCGTACTACCGAATCCCAGTGCCATCGTGAACTGGCCAGCGGCCTGTCCTGCCCGGTGGGATTCAAGAATGGCACCACGGGTGACGTCCAGATTGCTATTGATGCTATCGGTTCTGCCTCGC
>Ga0181563_10000360_pt1 | contig 43007 bp, 40 predicted proteins | sample 011ome_25_FD_133759 | JGI IMG/M metagenome (GOLD analysis project Ga0181563, IMG submission 133759) | Coastal salt marsh microbial communities from the Groves Creek Marsh, Skidaway Island, Georgia - 011512CT metaG (megahit assembly) | ecosystem: Environmental > Aquatic > Marine > Intertidal...
ATTAGCTCAGTTGGTTCAGAGCGCTGCCTTGACAGGGCAGAGGTCACTGGTTCGAATCCAGTATAACCCACAGGTAAAACCAGATCTAGTTAGATCTGGTTTTTCTTTTTTGATGCATTGCGAAGCTTGCTTCAAAAAAGAAAAACCTAAAAATCACGGTAGTGATTTTGGTTTTACTTGAGTACGTATTTATCTAGGATTGACATTTCGGAATTAATTAGGAAACAATAACTTAATAATTGGGAGGTTCATTTTTCGATCCTTACCTTTGTCCAAATTAAAATTCATTTATGATTATAGCAAAAGAAAGTGTTGTAACTATGCATTACACACTTAAAAACGAAGCGGGAGAAGTGTTGGATACTTCAGCAGGTAGAGAGCCACTTGTTTATTTACACGGAGTTGGAGGTTTGATTCCAGGTCTTGAAAAAGAGTTAGAAGGCAAGCAAGCAAATGATAAATTAAACGCAGTTATTCCACCGGAAGAAGCATACGGTAGCCGTCGTGATGACCTGTTAAGAGTCGTATCTAAAGAGGGGTTTCAAGGAGAAGAAGCTTTGGTTGAAGGAATGCGCGTGCAGTTAGAGACAGACCGAGGACCGGCGGTAGCAGTTGTTTCCGGAATAGAAGGTGAAAATGTTACCCTTGATCTAAATCATCCTTTGGCTGACGTTACTTTACATTTTGAAGTTGAGGTGTTAAATGTGCGTGAGGCAGAAGCTGAAGAGATTGCTCATGGACACGTTCATGGCGAAGGCGGTCATCAGCACTAAGTCAACGGCATTCTAAAGATCAAACGCAACTCAAAAGACCAACCATTTTCGATTAAAGAAAAACTGGTTGAACGATCATCAAGAATATTAACTGGCCCTATTTTTAGGGCCAGTTTTTCGTTGTCTTGATAAAAGCGATACTTTCTCAAGATGGAATGACCCGCTTTGGCATGAATCCATAAAAATTTCCCTAATTTTTTCTCTCCGAATAACCATAAATTATTATCCGCTTTGTCAATGTATGTGTCTTGGTTAAAACTAGCTAAAGCACCTCTGAAGGATCCATTTACACCATCAAAACGAAGTCCAGCTCGCAGGTGATCGACAGGTTGGTATGCCAGTTCAAGATTGACAGGAATAACTGTTTTTAGTCTCCATTTATCGCTAATTTTCCAATCAAACCCGAATAATGGCACAACCATCGGTCCAAAGAACTCACCGTTATAATAGCATCCGTATTTCCAAGAGAAGTTTTCATTCTTTTCGGTGGTTCCTAAAAATAATCCACCTAACTGAAAGTGATTACTATTCAAATTTCCGTAGTCCGTATTTAATCGACCCATCGTCATGAAAAGCATTTTTGAGCGATCATTCCATTTATGCTCTAATCCCAGCTGTAAGGTGCTTGAGGCAAATTGGTAACGGAAATAATCTTTCCAATCACTATCTGCGTAAGAAATGTCATTTTGCTGATACTCCAAACCAACGATTGCTACGTTATCATCACTCAAAACAATAGGCAGCTTGGCATCTGCTACATACATATTGAAGTTGCGTTTTAGATCTGATCCTTCAATTGAATTAGCAGGAGAGGTTCGCCAATACACATTAGCTAGGTCTATTGATTTTTGACTAAACCCAAAGGTTGAAAACGAAAGTGCGAGTATAAAATAAAATAGTTTCATGCTGTAAAGCTACGTTAATGATACTCATAATTATTCTTAAATCGCGCGTTAACAGTGTGTTATTTGCGATTTCCGCAAATAATTAAAAATGTTAAACAATTCTTAATTTCTGAAATCCCCAATCTTTTGGCACGGTAGTTTCATTATGCTAATCGAATTAGACTAAAAACCTTCTCGAAGTCTTTCTTAGGAAAGAAATAAAGAAGGAAGCAGATTCATGGGTTTTGGGTGAAGAGCTTGTTCAATTGAACAAGCTCTTTTTTTATTATAAATCATTCACTTGAAATGTTAAATTTTTCTTAAATCAGACAGCTGAGCGAACAAATGGCACAGTTATTTCATTATAGATAGTGAATTAGACAACGTCCCTCCGCTCTTTCTTGAGCATTCGAGGGACAGATTCATGGGTTTTGGGTTAAATCGCCCGTTCGAAAGGACGGGCGATTTTTAGTTTAGACAATTTTTTAAAGTCTATTTCTTAAGAACTTTAGCTATTTTGAAATAATCGCTGTCATGATTCGGAGCGTTTTTAAGCGCCTCTTTTTGCGAAACAGTCTCTTTTGAAACATCCTCTCGAAGCACATTTATTGCCTCTGTCATGAAAATTAATGGTTCTACGCCATCTGTGTCGACTGTGTTAAGTTGGTCAACAAAATCCAGAATATTTTCCATATCGGCCTTGATATGATCTTTCTCTTCTCCTTTAAATTCTAATCGAGCAAGGTGAGCTATGTGATCTGCGATTTCATCCGTTATTTTCATCTTGTAATGCTTTATTGTACGCCACTAAAGGTTCGTTTATCGTCTCAAATGTGCGTTGACGCAAAGGTATCAAATCTTTTTTATTCATACCTTCAGTTGGGATGGGTTCATGGACAATTACTCTCGCAATTCCCGGACGTGCCATTCCTGTAAGTAGAGGGTCGGTATTAAAAAGCTTCCAGTTATTGATAATTGTTATAGGGAGAACCGGGATTTGTTCATCGATTGCCAATTTGAAAGCACCATTTTTAAAATGATCTAGTTTTGGTGCGTTAATCGGAATTCCTCCTTCCGGAAAAATCACAATGGACCATCCGTTTTGTATTTCTTGTTTTGCACGAATAATAGATCGCATACCCGAACTTCTTTTTTCTCGGTTAACAGCAATATCAACCTTTTTAAAGAATATATTAATGATGGGCCACTTTAAGAGTTCTGCCTTTCCGATAAACAAAAAACGTTTTTTAGGCAGAATACGGTACATTAAGATGACATCCAAGTAAGAGGCATGGTTAGCGCAAATAACATAAGGTGTATCATCAAGTATGGGCGGTTTTTGAACGTGACTTAGACCTATAAAGTCAAGCGTTAAGATGATGCGAGACGTCATTACTTTTAGTTGAAAAACCCGTTCGTAATTTTCTCTTTTCAGCAATAAAAACCAAAAAACAGGATACAATACCAATAGTACCGTGAAAAAGACAGCGGCAAAATAAATCCTGTAAAGGATAATGAATGGCATAGCAAGTATTCGCATACACCGCAAAAATACGAAATTTCAACGGCTTAATATCGGTTGAACACCTCAAAATTACTGGAATATATTGGCTAACACGGTGCGTAAATCAGGCAGTTTTCGTAATTTTGAAAGCACATTGAAAATATCCGTTTAATAATAAAAAGTTGAATTAATGGCTCGAATTTTAACAGGAATACAAAGTACGGGGATTCCACATCTTGGAAATATATTAGGGGCGATAAAGCCGGCTATCGAGATGGCGGAAGATCCTGCTAATGATTCATTTTTGTTTATCGCTGATTTACATTCATTGACGCAAATCAAAGATGGAACTTTGTTAAGATCTAATACTTATGCAACGGCTGCCGCTTGGTTGGCGTGTGGCCTAGATACGGATAAAACGGTTTTTTATAGACAAAGTGACGTGCCGCAAACAACCGAGTTAACTTGGTATTTGTCGTGTTTTTTTCCATATAGCCGTTTGACATTGGCACATTCTTTTAAGGATAAAGCTGATCGATTGGGCGATGTTAATGGTGGATTATTCACGTATCCAATGCTTATGGCGGCTGATATTTTACTTTATGATGTGAATTATGTGCCAGTGGGAAAAGATCAAGAGCAGCATATTGAGTTTACGCGTGATGTAGCAGCGAAGTTTAATCATCAGATGGGTGAAACATTTGTTATGCCTGAAGCATCTTTTCATGAAGAGACCAAATTAGTGCCGGGAACAGACGGTCATAAGATGTCAAAATCCAGAGGGAATATTATCAATATTTTCTTGCCTGAAAAGAAGTTGAAAAAGCAAATTAACAGTATTGTTACAGACAGCAAGGAACTTGATGAACCAAAGGATCCAGATTCTTGCAATGCATTTAGAATCTATGCCCTTTTAGCGGATAAAGATCAAATCAAAAAAATGCGCGACAATTACGTGAACGGAGGCTGGGGCTATGGACATACCAAGAAAGCTATTTTTGAATTAATTTTAGAAAAGTTTTCAAAAGAACGCGAACGCTTTGATTATTATATGGATCATAAAAACGAGCTAGATGCTGTCCTTTCAAAAGGTGCAGAAAAAGCAAGTTTGGTGGCCAATAAGGTTCTTGAGCGTGTGCGAAAACACGCGGGTTATTAAATAACCTTTTTTGTTTCACCACCTTCTCAAATTTTGCTTAACTTAATCGAAAGACGATAAGAATTTGAGTGCCAGAAAAAAGACATATACGCTTGCTCAACTGAATCATTCATTAGAACGATTTATTCGGGATAATTTCGCATATAAGCAATTCTGGGTGATCGCTGAAATTACAAAAGCACAAGAAAAAAATGGTCACTATTATCTGGAATTAGCCGATTCAAAAGAAGGGAAACGCATAGCCGAAATGTCTGCAAATATGTGGTTTTCCGTATTTACTCAAGTAAATCGGCGATTAAATGGTGAGTTGACAAAGCTGTTTCAGTCAGGTAATAAAGTCCTATTACAAGTCAAGATAGATTTTCATACGATTTATGGTTTGAAATTGAATATTCTGGATGTGGATCCGGACATGACTTATGGAGACCTAGAACGCAAGAAAAAAGAAACAATAAAACGACTGCAGACTGAAGAGTTGATCAATAAACAAACTGACCTTTATCTGGCTCCCGTAATAAAAAAAATAGCTTTAATTGGCTCCCCAAATACTTCCGGATTTCGTGACTTTCAAACACAATTGCTAGAAAACGAAATCTTCAATAATTTTAAAATCAAAGCATTTCCTGCAGCAGTCCAAGGAGAAAAAGCGGTAACACAAATTGTAAATGCAATAGCCGATGCAAATCTTTACAATGTAGATGTTATTGTTATTGTCAGAGGTGGGGGAAGTAAGATGGATTTGCATGTTTTTAATGATTATCAAATGGCTAAAGCAATTGCTAAATCAGCTATCCCTGTCATAACCGGGATTGGTCATGAAACCGATGAGTCGGTTGCTGATATTGTTGCGCACATAAACGAAATAACACCAACCGCGGTAGCAAAATTTCTATACGTTCGTGCAGCCGTGTTTAGAAGCAATATCGAAACCAGTTTTGATCAAATCATAAAAATAGTTCAAGGCATCATATCTGGTCGAAAGGATGAGTTTTATCACCTCAATAAATACTTAGGTCATTATACAAAGGACATCCTTGTCAATCATCAACAGCAGCTGAAGGATATTATTCATGAAATTCATATAGAATCCAGGGAGTTATTAGATGCAGAACGCTCTCGTCTGCGTTTACAATTGAATAAAATTGGGCATGAAGCCTTGAATAAAATTGAGCTTAAAAAAAACCTTGACTTAAGTTCTAAAATGGACAAGATTGAAATGTTTGCTTCAAGTTTGATGGATCAAAATCGAGTAAAAGTCGCCAATTTAAATGACTTATTGGCTTATTTAAATCCCGAGGAATTATTACGTAAGGGTTATACTATCTCAACATTGGATGATCATGAGTTAAATAATTTAGAGGGTGACTTTAAGGGGAAAAAGATGCGAACTTTGTCTCATAAATGGTTGGTGGAGAGTGAAATAATAGATGTTAAACCCAGTAAATAATTATGGAATTGGATAAGAATTTAAAATATGATGAAGCCTTGGAAAAACTCCAAGAGATTGTCACATTGCTAGAAAGAAAAGAAATAACCATTGATGAATTGTCCGGAAAGGTGAAAGAGGCTAAGTTATTGGTGGAGTTATGCCGTGAAAAATTAGATGAAACAGAAGATGAGATAAAGAAGATCATCAAAACAGATCAAGAGGATTAAAACTAATTGGTTTTTTCATTAATCTTCAACTTTGCTCAATAAAAAAACCAAGAATCCTAGGTGTCGGAATATGTTGTTTTTTTTATTGTTCTTCAACATGAAGCAGGCTTCAGTTTTGTCCAATAAAAAAACCAAGCACATCTGCGCTTGGTTTTCTTTTGTGGTGATAGAGGGATTTGAACCCCCGACACATGGATTTTCAGTCCATTGCTCTACCAACTGAGCTATATCACCGCCTTGTGTTTGCTTTACCTCTCGGAAAAGACAGGGGCAAAGATAGCAAGGAATTTTAAAGAGCCATACATTTGACAATAATTTTTTAGAAAATTTAAGGGCATTCAATAAATTGTGTGCAATTTTGCTGCATGAATCTGATTATTGATCAGGGAAATACAGCAACAAAGGCCGCATTATTTGAAGGTGGAATTCTTAAAACAAAAGTGATATATGCAAAAAAGGATATTCACCGTTTGGAAGATTGGATTGCCCAAAATTGTCAGTCAGATACGAATATTTTGTGGAGTTCAGTGACCAATCAACCCATCAAGATCAATTCAAAAAAAATATTATGTCTCACGTCAACCACACCGTTGCCAATAGAGAATGAATATGAGACACCAGAAACATTAGGCAAAGATAGAATAGCCAATGCGGTTGCGATATGGAGTAAGACTAAGAAGAATAGTGCTCTATGCATTGATATGGGTACTTGCATCAAGTATGATTTGGTGGTTGAAAACGCTTATAAAGGGGGGGATATTAGTCCTGGGATGGTCATGCGGTATAAAGCATTAAACGTATTTACCGATCAGCTGCCCGAAATCATGCCAAATCAAGCTATTTTTGAAAATAATTTTCCTGAATATGGAATTTCCACTGCAACAAGCATCATTAATGGAGTGCAGCAAGCGATAGTGCATGAAGTAAATGGATTTGTAGCGCGTTATCAAGAGCGATTTGGTCCCTTAACAATTTTTATGAGCGGTGGGGACGCTAAATTCTTTGATAAAGCGTTTAAAAAAGGCATCTTTGCATTTTCAGTAAAATACTGGGAGGACCTCACCTTGTGTGGTTTGAATGAAATACTTGAATATAATGTCAAATCTTAGATATACGATTTTGTTACTGGCACTGGTTCTGTCCATGGGTTCATGGGCGCAGAAAGGTTCAAAATCACCATACAGCACATACGGATTAGGTGAACTAAATCGAGAAGGGTATGCGTCTTATGCGGGAATGGGAGGAACAGCTCTTGGAGCAACGGATTCAGCTATTGTCAATTCCATGAATCCTGCATCATATGCATACATCGGAAGAAGTTTACCTGTATTTCAATTGGGTATGAACGGGCGCTTGTCTCAGTTCTCTACTATAGATCAAACAACCAATCAACAACATTTTGGTTTAAATCAATTTCAATTGGCTTTGCCCATTAAGAAACATTGGGGAGCTGGAATTGGAATCAAGCCTTATTCATTTAAAGGGTACACCATAACGAATTATACAATTGAAGATGAAGACACAACTCAACTTGCTGTAAGCGAAGGTTCTGGTGGAGTTCGAATTGCAAATCTGGGTGTTTCATATCAGCCATTAGACTTCTCTAAAAAACATAATAAGTATAGAAGTTACAAAGTGTATACTTCGGATTCAACCAGTAAAGTAGTTAAAGTCGATACGATAAAAGGGAACCGAATTAGTAGATTGTCATTAGGTGCTCAAGCGAATTATTTGTTCGGTACAGCCCAAAAGACGCGTTCAAGTGAATTCTTACCTTCATCAACCAGTATTTTTAATGCGCGCGCAGAGAGTGGCACGCGACTTTCAGGATTGATGTATGAGTTGGGACTAAACTATCAGTTTGGGTTTGAATCTCCCGCATTATCAAACGTTCTATCGATTGGGGCAACGTTTAGTCCAGCCACAGAAGTACGAGCATACCAAGATTTGTATTCTTACTCATACGTTGGTAGTTTTTATAGAGGACAAAGTGTATCGGTCTTGGATACGATTGAATTCATTAGAGACAGCGAAGGGGTTATTTATAAACCACAATCAATAGGCGTTGGACTAGAATACCGTATTCGTCCTTTTAAATCAAGTTCTTTTATTCGTTTAACGGCAGATGTAAAACAAGAACAATGGTCGACTTTTTACACCCAATTTGATGAAACAACAGTTAACGGTGGATTAAGAGATCGAACATACCTTGGTTTGGGATTAGAATGGACACCATTATCAGGAACCTCTGTCTTGGATCAGGGGCAGTTTATGTCTAAGCTACATTACCGTTTTGGCTTCAGCTATACACAGACGGAATGGAATGTTGAGGGACTGGATGGAAATATGGTTGGAATTAATAATTATGGCATGAGTTTTGGACTAGGCATACCAGTCAGAGTTAATAATTCAAATACAAACATTAACTTTGCAGCAAATTTGGGGAATTTAGGGACGACGGAAAATGGATTGATACAAGAACAATATGTCGGACTTTTTGTTGGATTATCAATCACACCTCTAAGCTCTAACCGCTGGTTTGTTAAAAGAAAGTATAATTAAGAAATAAAAAATAGAACAAACAACATGAAACTCAAAGGAATAATTGGATCAATAGTCTTGACACTCTTTATAGGGAGTGTATCAATTGCTCAGGATTCTACATCTTCCGATTCAGATGATTGTGGAAAATACCGAAGTCTTTATTTTCAGTATTTGAAACAAAAAATGTATCAAGATGCTGCTAATTTTTGGAATAAAGCTTGGGAATATTGTGGAAATGAAGGTTCAGATGCAAAATTCTTTACTAACGGACGATACATCTATTCTAAATTAATGCGCGAAGATGGCGTAACTGAGGAGCAAGAAAAAGCTCTAAACGATACGCTTTACGCTATTTTCGAAGCACGAATGAAGATAGAAAATGACCCAGAGTGGACAGCTGATTACGCATCTGCATTGGTTTCTAACAAATCGAAAGATTTTGCAAAAATTGATTCTTTGTTCGCAGCAAGTATCCCAGTATTAAAAAGTGATGCAAAGTCTTCGCACGTAAAAAAATACTTCCAGCACTTAATTATTAACAAATTTAATGAAGCGCCTGCAGAGGAGAAAGAAGACGCACGAACAATCGTTATTGAAGAATATATTGTATTGTCTGAATATGTAGGAACAGCTACTAAAAAGGCGATGGAAGCTGAGGATGAAAAAGAAGTGCAGCGTCAAAAAGGTGCTCAAGCATTCTTAGACAAATACTTCTTGAAGATTGCTCAAGATTGTGCAGTATTAGAAGGTGTATTTGAGAAAAAGCTGGCTAGCTTACCAACCGATAAGGACGCGAAGAAAAAGAAGGTTGAGAATTATCTGAATCTTTTAGATCAAAAGAATTGTCAGTCGACTGCAGTTTATGGTCAATTCGTAGACACTTTGATTAGTGTTGACCCTACAGCTTCGGCATACTATTTTGGTGGAAGCTATGCTTTAAAGAACGATAACATTTCTAAGGCAACAGATTATTTTGGAAAAGCGGTTGAATTAGAAGGTGAAGGTGAAAACAAAGACAAGTATTTATATAGCTTAGCAAGTACACAATACTCGCAAGGATCTTATAAATCTGCTTTTAGAACAGCGAAACAAGTAGAAGGAGAGTATAAAGGTGATGCACTATATATCTGTGCAAATTCAATTGCTGCAACAGCAAACAGCTGTGGTACATCAACACTAGAGCGTAAAGCAAACTTCTGGTTAGCGAATGATTATATCAATCGTGCCATTGCAGCAGGTAAAGAAGGTGTGAGCAGCAGTAAATATTTGAGCAGCGCACCGACAAGTACTGAGGCATTTGGAGAAGGTGTTTCGGCTGGAGCATCAATCAACTGCTCTTGTTGGGGAGAAAGCACAACAGCTCGATTTTAATAGAAAGCGTTGATTTTTAATCGGCCAAATAGCATAAAATTAATATACATTCCTGCCATTTTTATGGTGGGAATGTTTTTTTCATGTGAGAATGATTTAGAGACTATTACCACTGTAACGACAACGGATGATACACCTTCGGAGGTGGTTAATGAGATGCATACTTTATACTCAGACTCTGGCGTGGTAATCTATGAAATCATTGCACAACGGATGGAGAAATTTGAGGAACCGGAGGAGAAAACAATTTTTAAAGATGGATTTCACGTCAATTTTTTCGGAGAAAAAGACTCTATAGTTTCAAGACTAACGGCAGAATATGCCGAAATTAGAGATAAGGAAAATCAAATCGTCGCTCGTAATAATGTTATCTTTACGAACTTTGAAAAAGAACAAACCCTGGAAACGGAGGAGTTATATTGGGACCAAGCAGCAAAACGAGTACGAACAGATAAGCAATTTCATATAATAGGAAAAGAGACAGAAGTATGGGGCTATGGCCTAAGTACTGATGAAAACTTCAGAGAATATGAAGCACATAAAGTTCGCGTTGAAAAACAAATTAATAATAACGACACCTTGCAATGAGCAGTTTAGCAAAAGTAAATTCGATTCTTGAAAAGTTCTGGTGGGCAATGACGGTTGCTACCTTTATTTTAGTCTTAGTAATGGCAATCATGCAAGGCTTTCATAAATGGGCTTTCTATTTCCTAGTTCCGGTATTAACCATTTTGATGGCTTTGATGCGCAGATTTATGCGTAAAAAGTTAGAGAAAAGTGAAGCTGAAAAAGCAAATCGCGAAGCTGAATCTAAGAAGTAGTTATTGCTTCGGGCGCGTCGCAAAGACCCGTCTGTTTTTACCATTTTCACCGTATAAAAAGAATCGGTTGTCGTCTATTTGATAACTCTGTCGTGGGCGTAATGTGAAGCTATTATTGCTATCCACAAAGACTCCTCTAGCCTGAATTCCGTCTGGGTTAATCCGCACATAGGAAATTTGGAATCGGCGATTATTGTACAAACTGCGGTAGCCAAAATAATCGGTGAGTTCTAGTTCATTGTTGCGGTCCGAATCATTAAAAAACAAATACATTGACATATCATTCTTCATTGCGGCAAAAGAGGAATAATAACCATAGTCATTAATGCTTTGTTGATACTTGGGGACCTTCTCTGTCCATAAATGATGACCATTGGCATCAAAATAAGCAACGATTATCGAGTTGTAATTATAGTTCTCGGTTGTGGTTGTAATATTTGTTCTAGGGTCATAATTACGCTCTGTAAAGTGGTAAAAATGCTCGCCCACGAGGAAATAAGAATCATCTGAAAGTAAAATGCAATCCCGCAAGAAGATGTCATCCAATTCTTTCATCTTTTCAGCTTTTTTAGGTTCTGCAAATTTCTGGTAAAATGCACGTTTGTATTTATAATAAGTAGAATTTACTACCGTCATTTCTGAAGATAGATGCAAGGTGAAAACACCATTGATCGAAGCCCGTCTGGTTTCGTTCATAAAACCATTGATGACTAATTCATGTTTAGAATTGAATTGCATTGAAATGCCATTTATCCATCGGTTTCGTATGCGGATATCAAACTCCTTCAATAATTTTTTATTAGGATCATAACCCCAAACAGCATATTTATGATTGAGTAAATCCGTATTGTCTTGTCGCGTAGATCCTTTGTCAAATCCATAATCACATAATAAATATACAGGCGCTTCTAACGAATAGTGTACCTGTTCTAATGTCATGTTTTGTAGAGAGACAGGGGACTTAACCGTATTTGACCAGCGGACATTTCCATTTCGTTCAATTGCTTTTAAACCAATGGACTGCTCGAAAATATTTTCGAATTGATTATGGGTGGCAATTAAGAATCCATCTTTTTCAATCGGTTCAGTTACTAAATACTTTTCATCAGACTCAAGTGTATCAATAATTTTTTCCTCAATAAGCTCGCCATATTCATTAAAAATTTCGATATAAATAAGCTGGTGAGAAGCCTTGAGTGCATTTAAAGTTGAAAAGAGAAAGATTTGATTGTCCTGAAAGAATATTTCATTTGGCTCATTGTAATAATTATCATCAATTACACGAAAAAGATCTTTAGAGTCAACCAAGGAAAGATCACCGATATGAAATCGTCTTAGATTTAATTCTTGCTTTTTTCTGTTGATCGCTATATAATCAACAGCAAATAGTGTTTGCGCATTCTGCCCTAAAAAACCAGAAAAATTACTTTTCCTTGGGGTGTTAAATATATCGCCTTTTTCTAAATCCCCTAATCCAAATGTTTTGCCTTGTCCGTATCCGAACAATACAAATAATAGCGTTATGGAAAAAAGGGCTAGTTTCATTTCAGGGTACGTTCTTTTAACGCAATAGCTCCATTTTTATTGGCTAATTGACCGCAGGCTGCATCTATGTCTTTACCGCGGCTGCGCCTCACATTAACAACCAGATTAAGTGATTCCAAAAAATTTGCAAACTGATCGACTTTTTGTTGATCGGCTTGCTCAAATTCACCGTCGTCAATTGGGTTATACTCGATGATATTAATTTTTACAGGTACATTTTTGCAAAAGTCAGCCAATTCGCGGGCATCTTTTAATGAGTCATTAAAGTCTTTGAAAATGATATACTCAAAAGTGACACGCGAGCCAGTTTGATCATAAAAATAGCGTAAAGCATCTGCTAAAACCTCCAAATTATTGGTGTCATTGATTTCCATGATTTCTGTTCGCTTGATATCGTTGGCAGCATGAAGCGATAAAGCCAAATTAAATTTCACCTCATCGTCTCCCATTTTCCGAATCATTTTAGCAATGCCTGCCGTTGATACCGTGATCCGCTTTGGCGAAATTCCAAGTCCAATTGGAGATGTGATTTTATCGATACCGGCGATCATCTGTTTGTAGTTCAATAAAGGCTCGCCCATACCCATGAAAACGATGTTGGATAAAGGTTGACCAAATTTCTTTTCTGATAAGGCCGTCAGCAACATCACCTGATCGTAAATTTCGCCGGGACTCAAGTTGCGCATCAATTTTAAACGTCCAGTTGCACAGAATTTACACGCTAAACTGCAGCCAACTTGAGAGGAGATGCAGGCCGTCACGCGATTAGTGGTTGGAATAAGAACGCCTTCAGTAACATGGCCGTCCCACGTTTTAAAAGCACATTTTACGGTGCCATCATTGCTGTGTTGTTCATCTGAAATATGAAGTCCATCAATAAAATAACGTTCATTCAAAAAATGCTGAACTTTGGTTGAAATATTGTGCATGTCACCGAATGTATGCGCACCATTTTTCCAAATCCATTCGTAAACCTGTTTTGCACGGAATTTTTTCTCGCCTTCTTCAACCAGCAAATCTATTAATTCCTCCTGCTCCAGGTTTCTGATATTTTTCTTTTCGTTCTTCATATGCAATTCCGATGGTAAAGTTAACCAAAACCCGTGTGATATAATACCAACCGTTCATCTTTATCCTCTACGGTAAGTCAAAATATAAAAAGTTAAATTCTTTTTATGGAATCTTAAGAAGCCATACATCTAATTAGTGAACGACAAATCAAAACGCGTTGAAAGTTCATTAATCTTTAAAATAAATAATATGAAAATTAAATTAGCACTTACATCAGTCGCCGCGCTTTGTGTGCAATTCTTGAGCGCTCAGGGTGGACTCGGAACCATAAGTGGTTCTGTTTACCAGCAAGATGATTCAACAACAACTATTCCACTTGCCCGAATGTGGTTAGAGACCAATAGCGGAAATCGCTATGCAAAGTCAGACTTAGACGGAAAGTATAAAATAGATGCTTTGCAACCAGGTGTTTACAACCTATATGTGGCCAAAGATTCATATGACACGGTTATGGTTTCAAATATTGACGTTGCTCCTGACGGAATTAGTACAGTAAATCCATATGTGACACAGAATAATTTGCTAGGTTATGTTGAAGTCACATACACGAGACCTTTAGTGGAGAAAGACATCCCAAAACTAAAAATACCAGTTGAGGATATTGAACACTCGCCATTTATTAGAGACCCCAAAGGTTTGATTGCAGGGACGAGTTCTGATATTCAACAAGTAGAAGGCACGAATGAAATTATCGTTCGCGGCTCGCGACCAGGAGATGCCATTTATTATGTGGATGGAGTTAAGTCCAACGATATCGGCAGCTTACCTGGGATTTCACTGCAAGGATTAGAGGCGTATACAGGTGGTATTCCAGCCAAGTATGGCGATACTACTGGTGGTGTGATTATTCTTGAGACGAAAAGTTATTTTGACCTTTATTATGCCTGGAAGGCAACCCAAAACTAAAATTTTGTTTTTTTTCATGGGAAACGAGTTGTCACTTTGGCAGCTCGTTTTTTTGCGTTTAGACTAGAAAATAGTTTCCTTATTCCTGTCTTTTTGCGTAAAAAAAGGCTTTTAAGGACGTACATCTCATGAACATTTCGTAAATTTGATTGTGGAATTAGCTAAACACATAGAAATCTTATTGCAATCGCACAATTGTGTGATCGTTCCTGATTTTGGAGGATTCATAGCCAATTATCGATCAGCTGTAATTGATCGAGCTAATAAGCGTATCCTTCCTCCGGCAAAAAATATATTGTTTAATGCTAAACTTACCAATAACGACGGACTACTTGCTAATGCTGTTGTTCAAGCAATGCGTTGCACTTATCCCGAAGCTTTAAATCAAATTTCAACTGATGTTGCGGATTGGAATGCCCAACTTGCAAAAGGTCTGCGGATAGATTTAGGCGAATTAGGATTTTTATATCAACAAGATAATCGTATTGTTTTTGAACAGGGTAGGGATTTAAACTTGCTTCTTCAAGCTTATGGTTTGTCAAACGTTCAGTTTGTAGCTGTTAAGGAGAAAAAAGAAATCGCGTCAGCAATTCAGGAGCCTGTTTCTGAAAGAGTAGCAAACCATAAACCTGTTCTGGAAGGCCCTGTTAAGGAAAAAGAAACAGTCGTTATAGAGCTTGCTGGAAGAGCAGCTGCTGTTCCAATAGAGAAAAATGAAGAAAGTCAAACACCTGTTTCTGAAATTGAGCAATCAAGAAGAAGAGGTAGGTGGAAATATATTGCTGCTGCAGCTGCGATCCCCTTTTTATTTTACTCGTATTGGATTCCAGTTGAAACAGATTTTATCGAAACCGGTAAAATTCAAATGGCAGATTTTAATCCAATTAAGACAACTCCAGACAGAAGCTATCAATCAAGGTTAGAAACTACATTTGAGCCTTTTGAAAAGCCAGAAGTTGAAACATGGGAGACACTAACCTCAGAAATTAGCGAGCATGTCGAAGTTTACAACTACGCGCTTGCTGACGACTTTTACATTCCAATTCGACTTGAAAAAGAAGAGCCTTCAGTAGGCCCCGTCAATGAACAAGCGATTTCTGAAAACGCAGAGCTACCTTATCATGTTATTGGTGGTTGTTTTTCGGTATCATCCAATGCTGATCAATTAGTCGTTGATTTGCAAAAACAAGGATATCAAGCCCATGTTCTGGATCAAAAAAATGGGCTACATCGTGTTTCTAGTGGTGATTATGCAACGAGATCTGAAGCACGTAAAGCCTTAAAAGCATTCAAAGACGCTGGATTTTCAGGTTGGTTACTCAAAAAATAGACTAAACGGACCTTTAGCGGCATAATATTACCGCTCATGTAATTATGAGCAGGAATTATTTTGAATCATGAAGAATTCAGTATCTTAGGAGGATGAAAAAATGGTCTGACCTATAAATAATTTTACATCGGATTGAGCCTATTAGAATAAATTACCAATGAAAAATAAAATTCTATCATTATTTACTCTGTTGATCGCGTTTAACCTTTCAGCACAGGATTTCACTACCAACAAAGAAGGGAGTGAATATAAATTCAAGAAAATTGCACAAATGGAGTCAACACCTGTTTTATCGCAAGGTTGGACAGGAACGTGTTGGAGCTTCTCAGCTTTATCCTTTTTCGAATCAGAATTAGAGAGAATGGGTAAAGATGGACACAACTTAGCAGAGATGTATATTGTCTACCATGCTTATTTAGGTAAAGCAGAGAAATATGTGCGTACGGATGGAAATACCAATTTTGATGAAGGCGGAGCTTTCCATGATATTCCTTGGGTAATTAAACGATACGGGATTGTTCCATCTGAAGCCTTTCAAGGGTTAAATTATGGATCTGAACGCCATAACCATGCAGAATTGTCAGAAGTTCTAAAGGGCACAATTGGCGGTGTCTTAAAAGCGAGCAAAGGATTGTCAACGAATGACGCTTTGTCATCATCTTGGCATAAAGCTATACGCGGCGTACTCGATGCTTATCTTGGAGAAGTACCAGAAAACCTTGAGGAATTTAAATTTAAGGTAGACGGAAAAGAATACAATCCAGTATCGTACAGAGATGAATTAGGGTTGAATATGGATGATTATATTTCTTTAACTTCATTTTCAAATCATCCTTATTATCAAACATGTCAATTGGCAATTGCAGATAACTGGGCTTGGGGCAATTCTTATAATGTACCACTAGCGGATTTATGGAAAGCGGCGACTTATGCTTTAAAAGAAGGTTATTCATTTGCTTGGGGAGCAGATGTATCCGAAGATTATTTTAGCTTCCGTTCAGGATTGGCAATTGTACCAAAGGATCGATCAACTATCAAAGTTTCTGGGCGCAATAATAGCAACTTTTCAGATGCGGGAGCTGAAAAGAAGGCAAATTGCTTTATGGAGCCAGTAGAAGAAGAGAAAATAACACAAGAGATGCGCCAAGCGGCTTATGATAATAAGCAAACAACAGATGATCATGGTATGCATGCTGTAGGTTTATATAAAGACCAAAATGGTAAAGAATATCTTCTGATCAAGAACTCTTGGGGTAAGCGAAATGAGTGTGATGGATTCTTTTTTACATCTCAAGCTTATTTCGATTATAAGACGATAAATATTTACCTTCATAAGGATGGGCTTTCAAAGGAGTTGAAAGGAAAACTAGGAATAGATTAACCTTTTTTCCCGTTTAAGCAAGGTGCTATAAATATATAAATGGTTGTTTTTTTAGATTTAGCTGATTTTTTGTACATTTCAGATATCAAATAAACTACCTATGAAAAAAATTACCCTTTCGGGGCTATTATAGCCCTGGGATTTTTGTTTAGTGCGCCTTCATTTGCGCAAACAATAAAATCCTCAACGCTGAAAAAAGCAAAAGCCATTTATGTAGGAGAAACTGCAACCGTAACTGTGTCACCTGAAGTGACGACAACGTATGTTTGTAACGTCACCAATGCGGAAGGTTGTGAGTCGACTTTGGAAGTAACAGTGTTTATTGATGATGGTACAAGAATCCCAGGTGTGACATTGAAGAGAAGCTTTGCTTTATATCCGAATCCGTCCAATGGGTCTGTTCATTTGCAGTTCCAATTAAACGAGGCGAAAGATATCCAAGTTCAAGTTGTAAATGTCTTAGGAGACATTATGTGGATGAACCAATACAACGAAGTGACAGATCAGTTAATCAGCTTTGATTTAGATCGTGTTGCTAAAGGAATCTACTTTGTAATCCTTAAAGCTGAAGGAGAAACAGTAAGTAAGAAATTAGTGATTCAATAATCACGGATTTATATTTTATTCAGAATCCCTCTTTGGTCATTGATCAGAGAGGGATTTTTTTATGTTTAATCGTGAAATGTAGCCTCCAGAATTGCCAGACTTTTGATGGGTTTGAATTGATCAATGACCACGTGATAATATTTCAATAAATCATAAACCAATTGGCGTCTTTTAGAGAGCGGAATCTGAGGGTCATTTTCACCATCAAAATTCGCCTGACTCAAAGCAAGCAGATAACCCGTCGATTCTTGGTCTAAATAATCAGGATGTGAAGGTCGATATTTTGTGAACTGACATTCTTGGAGATCTAGATAAATAGCATCCTCATTCACCTCTGGAGCGAAACCCAAATAACGCGTAAGCCGATACAAAAATTTAACAGGAAAATTTGCGAATTTTTCGGTATGATCTAAAACCTGAAGTATGTTTTCTAAAAAGGAATAGAGTTCATCATTTCGCTCATTATCACGCAGAGTGTGTAAGAGCACTTCATTCATAAAAAACAAAATACTTGATTTGTAGGGGTCAAAGCTGAGGGTTTGAAACATAATAGCCGGCTCAATGGATGATATCTTTGCGAGATCACTGTCTTTGCGCTGGAAGTATTCAATGGATAAGATCGCTAATGAATGGACCAGATTTCCATGCTTTTTCTTGCGTTTTGCTCCCGGAAAAATGAAACTTTGAACACCATTGTGAGGTGTAAGTACTTTCAGGATTAGGCTGGTCTCAGAATAATCAATTTTCTGCAAGACGATTCCGCGCGTTACCTTTCGAGACATTTATTTTAATTGATGAAAAGAATTTTGGCGACATTCTTTCCCTTGTCGTAGGTAATACCAGACCAAACTAAATAGACACCTGACTGCACCCGTTCGCCTTGTAGATTTTTTCCATCCCAAATGACCGTTCCTCCATTCGAAACCGTTTTATAAATGAGGTTGCCCGAAATATCAGTGACTTTTACATCCGATTCATAACCTAATCCTTGTATGGTGATAGGGCCTGAAAAATCAGGATAAACTGGATTTGGAAAAACTCTCACATTGCTAAACTCACGATCGGCTAAAGTAGCATCTGATCGAAATGAAACCAAACCTTTTTCTGTTGCAAAATATACCTCGCCGCTCAATTGGTCTACCTTAATATCTAATACATTGTTGGAGATTAAAGGGCTATTGTCCACATTAAAACGATAAACCTCTTCAGAACCATCTTCTGAGAAACAAAATACGCCAGAAGAGCTCGTGCCAATCCATTTTCGATTACCTCCGTCGATAGCAATAGCCGTGATGTAGGTATCACCTAATAAACGTTCTACTTCTCCATCAACTTCTATTAAAATTGGACTCGCGTCATATTCGCCAAATCCACCTTCATACAAGCCGTTTCGAGAATAAAGAATGACTAATCCTTCTTCTGTACCAATCCAAATTTCACCATCAGCGTCTTGCGCTAGTCCTTTTACGAAAACAGAAGGTAGATTTCCAAATCCTTCCGCTGCTCTTAGCGTTCTGACTTGATCATCGGAGGGATCATCCAATGTGCCATTCTCATTGAAGGCTACTAAACCGACGTTGGTAACTGCTACCCATTTATTGCCGTCATTGTCAATTAGCAAACGATAGGGATATTTATTGTTAGAAAGTGCTTCAAGCGAATAGGAATACATCTGTCCATCCGGCGTCAATACCTTCAACGGGTTGATCCCTTGGTTAATAAACCAAAGATTTCCTTCGTCATCATATTTCATGTCAGGAATAATCATTCTACCCGCATTGGCTTCTATAAGTGAATTACTTGCTGTATAAACCTCATCAATGCCAACGCCATCTTTTACAATTTTGAGTCCTCCTTGAGAGAAACTAGAAAAGGCAAACTCATCAGTATTCCCTTGATTAACTGCAGCACAAACAAAATCCCAATCGAGATCGTAACCGATTGAATCATCTGTAGCGTAATTATAGTTGGTCCACTCTTCATCTTCAAAAAGATAGACGCCATTTCTGAAATAGTTGTTTTGAAGGTTTTGTGTGAGACCACCACCTGCAACGAGTACTTTACCAAATTGAATATCCATGCGATAACTGCCATCAAAAGCAGGTGTATTGGAAAAAATGAAATCGGCAGACCATGAATTGGTTGCTTTAACTAATCCATGTCTTTTATCTGCAATCCAATAACGATCGTCGTGATAGAGCGCTGCTTCTGGTAATGGTGTTCCATCAGGATAGTCGAAAATGGTTTGAATCTCATTCAAGTCAGTGTCTAAAACTTTAACCGTTGAGAATAAAGATAATATCAAGCGGTCATCATCTCCATATATGGCATTGATATTAACCGTTTCATCCAACTTAGAGAGAACGCCGTTGGATTCATAATAAATCGTATCGGCATTAAAGATCTCATCATCGTATCCATAAAATATTCGTCCGCCGAATGGTTCTATTTGAGTGAAATTACCGTTAACAACAGCTGCAGGAAAATCATCTTTCTTTTCCCATTGGTTTTGATCATTTAAGAATGGGTGATCTTTTGGGGCATAGTAAATACCTTGATCAGTTGCCGCAAAAAGGGTGTCATTATATATCGCCACATCAAACACAACAGGGTCCTCATAAGGATAATACGTGTCTTTTATTTCCTTTTTATCATTATCGAATAGAATCAAGCCGATTCCAGTGGCCACATAGATATAATTCTCATCGAAACAGAAGTTGTGAATTGTTTTATCACCAGAGATTTCCGCTTTTTCAATCCAAGGTACATTTGTTATTGTGTTTCCTTCAATAACATCCAAATTTCCACTAACGTATCCAACAATAGCCGTTGATTCGTCTGCTGCAATCGACGTAATACCTAGATCGCTTAGTCCATTTGTTACCGTTAATTCATTTACTGAATTATCCTCTAGATCATAGCGAATAACACCATTAGAACAGGCTAGGAAAATATTGTCATTGGTCTCAGCAATGCCTTGACCACTAAATACCGAAAAATGGATACGCCAATCTTGCATAGCAATTTGACCATTTGCCGTAGTGATGGAGAATAATATCCCCAATAATAATACAGCATGTATAGCTTTCTTCATCTGCTCAAATTTACAAAGAATTAACTGGAATATTCTCCTTTTATTGTATCGATGAATTTGGAAATCTATCCAAAGATTAAACGGATAGCATCTTCAATTTTAACGACCGCATGAATTTTGATTTTGTGATTCTTGGGTTCAATGCCTTTATTATACTTAGATATAATAATTTGTTCGAACCCCATTTTCTCTGCTTCAGATATGCGTTGTTCCATCCGGTTTACAGGTCTTATTTCACCAGAAAGACTGAGTTCAGCGGCTAAACAGATCGAAGCTGGTATTGGAATATTCGCATTTGAAGACATAATAGCACAAACTACAGCAAGATCAATTGCTGGATCATTAACTTTGATACCTCCTGCTATATTAAGGAAGACATCCTTTACACCCAATTTAAAACCGCATCTTTTCTCCAATACTGCTAAGAGCATATTTAGACGACGAAGATCAAAACCGGTCGCTGAACGCTGTGGTGTTCCATATGCCGCCGTACTCACCAATGCTTGCACCTCGATTAATAAAGGACGCACCCCTTCAATTGTGGCTGCAATAGACGTCCCGCTTAATTGCTCTTCATGTGTGGTAATCAGAATTTCTGAAGGGTTTTCAACCTGACGCAATCCATCTCCCGTCATTTCGTAGATTCCCATTTCATTGGTAGATCCAAATCTATTTTTCATTGAACGTACGAGACGATAAACATGATTACGATCTCCTTCAAAAACAAGAACAGCATCCACCATATGCTCCAATACTTTTGGTCCGGCTAAAGCTCCTTCTTTAGTAATATGACCGATTAGAAAAACAGGTGTTCCGGATTCTTTTGCATAGCGTAAAAACTCGGCCGTACAAGCCTTTATTTGACTTACACTTCCGGGGGAGGAATCAATTTTTGAAGTATGTAATGTTTGAATAGAATCAATGATGAGGATATCGGGTTTTACAGCTTCAAGCTGAATGAAAATATTATCCATTGAGGTTTCGGTTAGGACAAAACAAGCCTCATTTTCCTTCCCAATCCGATCTGCACGCATACTAATTTGCTGTTCGCTCTCTTCACCCGAGATATAGAGTATCTTTTTACCTTTTTCGCGCACGGAAAGTTGAAGTAATAAAGTGGATTTTCCAATGCCCGGTTCGCCGCCAAACAAGATTAGTGATCCTGGAACAACACCACCTCCTAAAACACGATTCAACTCTTCATCCTTGAGCATCATTCGACGTTCTTCCAGTTTTTCAATTTCATTTAACCGGTGGGGTTTTGCTGCTCGCTGACTCGATGAAGAGGAGAAGGGAGTAGCGCTTTTTGGGCCTTTTTGAATAACCTCTTCCACATAGGTATTCCATTCACCGCATCCGCTGCACTTACCTACCCATTTTGGAGATTCCGCTCCACAATTTTGACAGAAAAAGGAAGTCTTGGTCTTGGCCATAGTTCGTTTTGTTTATGATATGCTGTAAAGATTTAGTCTAAGAACGTAATTTATTTACGTTTTGAGAAAAACCATTCCTTCAAAAATAGGATATAAAGAGGAAACAATGATTCCACTGGAACCATTAACTTTGTTAAAAAAAAACATGGCAAAAATTCTTTCTTACAATGTCAATGGTATGCGTGCAGCGTTAAAAAAAGACTGGATCGATTGGTTGAAAAGTGAAGATCCTGATATCGTTTGTATTCAGGAGACGAAGGCACATCCCGATCAATTGGATTTGTCTGTTTTCGAAGATGCCGGTTATCATCATTATTGGTATTCTGCTGAAAAGAAGGGGTATAGCGGTGTTGCTATTTTATCGAAAACAAAACCAGACCATGTTGAATACGGTTGCGGTATTGAAAAATATGATGCTGAGGGTCGAATTATAAGAGCCGATTTTGGAGATTTTTCAGTTTTGAGTTGTTATTTCCCAAGTGGGAGTAGTGGAGATGAACGTCAAGCGTTTAAGATGGATTTCTTAGCTGATTTTAATACTTATATCGAGGATTTGCGAAAGGAAAGACCCCATTTGATGATTTCTGGGGATGTGAATATTTGTCATAAGGAAATTGATATTCATAATCCTGTTTCGAATAAAAAGTCTTCGGGATTCTTGCCAGAGGAAAGACAATGGGTGACTGACTTTTTAGCTATGGGGTATGTTGATACATTTCGTGAATTTCACCGAGAACCGCATCAATACTCTTGGTGGACCTATCGCTTTGGCGCCAGAAAGAAGAATCTAGGATGGCGCATTGATTATCATTTTGTAACAGAAACATTAAAATCGCAATTAAAAAACGCTGATATTTTATCAGAAGCTGTTCATTCTGACCATTGTCCAATTTCGGTGGAGCTAGATATTCAGCTTTAAGTCATTAAAAGCAGGTAAAAATTAGTCCGAAAAGTGACGAAAATCAGAACAAAAACTCAATCTTTTCGTAATCTATATCATAACTTTGACGGATTAGCAAAAACAACGACTTTTGGGAGAAATAATAATCGGCGGAATACTTTATGGACTATTGCTCAGCATTATGGTGGGTCCGGCGTTTTTTATCTTGATAGAAACGAGTATCACCAAAGGCGTTAAATCGGCCTTATTTCTTGATTTAGGTGTCCTTATTAGTGATTTGGTGTACGTGACGCTAGCTTTTTTATTCTTTAATGAAGTCAGTGATTTTATGGAGGGACAAAACCGTCATTTTCTAAAAGTGATTGGTGGAGGTGCTTTTATCGTATTTGGTTTGATCAATCTTAGGAAAAACAGGAAGTCTCTTTTTAAAAACAAGCGGAAACTAGTTAATCCAAATGACTTAAAAGCGAGCAATCATGTCATGATGATTGTGAAAGGGTTTACGATCAACGCGTTAAATCCAGGTGTTTTATTTTATTGGTTGACACTTATGACCCTAGTTCCTGAAGCGCCGCACCATATGGGTTTACCACATAACTATACACAGTTGATATACATTACCTTAATATTGATCACTTTTTTCAGTATTGATGTTCTTAAGATTATTGGCGCAAAAAAATTGAAAGACTTTTTAACACCCAATTGGATTAGCGTTCTCAATGTTGTCCTAGGTTTTATACTGATTTCTTTTGGGTTGTTATTTTTAATCCAAGGTATTTTGAATTTGCTTCGTTAAACAAACGTAACGAATTGTTTATTTTTGTTTATAAGAAGACAAATAACTGCTTTAATAAAGGTTGATTTCAAAATGACAAAACAACTACTCACAATAGGACTACTTTTAATAACTTCTTTCGTTTTTGCGCAAAAAACAAAACCGAAGATGGTCAAGAATTTCTGGGATTTTGAAAAGCGTCAAATCCAAAGTCAAGGATATTATTACGGAGATCAATTTTACGGTGAAACGACCATGGAACATGGTTTATGGCGCTATTGGGACAAACAAGGAAGATTAAAAGAAGAACGTAATTATTTCAAAGGGGAGTTGCACGGCGAAGTTATTCGTTATTATGCAAGCGGACAGCCCCTAGAGCGTGGTTATTTTAATCACGGCAGTCAAGATAGCATTTACACTTCTTGGTACGAAAATGGTAAACTCAAAGAAGAAGGTAATTATAGCATGAATCGACCTGTTGGTGATTGGAAAAGCTATTATATTAATGGTTACCACATGATGGAAGAGAAGTTGGAGGATTCAATGTCTTATGTGATGAATTTCTGGCTGCCGGATAGCACGCAAACGTTGAAAGATGGGAACGGTCGAACTTTTGTATATTATTCCAGCACAGGTCATTTAGAAGAGTTTTACACCTATGAGGATGGGATTAAAAACGGTCCTTTTGAAGAGTATACAGCTGCGGGTAAAATATTTGCACAAGGTCAATATCGCAATGGAGAAAAAGACAGCACTTGGTTGTATTGGTATTATACCGGGGAATTAGATCGTGAGGTAAACTATGTAAATGGGAATTTACAGGGACCATATAAAAAGTATTACGACAATGGTAAACTGAACGTAAAAGGAGAATATCACAATGACCAAAAAGTAGGTCATTGGAAATGGTATACGAATGTTGGAACCACGGATATGGAAGGCGATTTTATAGCTGACCAACAGGATGGCTTCTGGAAATATTGGTTTCCAGGTGACACCGTTCAAGTTGAAAGTCAAGGTTATTTTCAGAATGGTAAACGGAACGGTGATTGGGAATTCTTTTATCGTGATGGAAAACAATGGCGAAAAGGAACTTATAAAGACGATTTAGAGGATGGTGAATGGAAGACTTGGTTTGAAAATGGACAATTATTAAAGCAAGGTACTTTTGCTGAAGGACGTGAGCATGGTGAATGGCAGCAGTGGTTTGAGAACGGTGATTTAAAAAATATTGCACATTTTGATATGGGCACCCTACATGGTGAATGGAAGTCCTATTTCAAAAAAGGCAAATTGCACCTTCAAGGAAATTATGAACATGATTTAAAAGTAGGAGAGTGGAAACGGTTTAATAAAAAGGGGCGACTCCTAGAAATTGGTTCATACAAACTTATCAACCATAAAAAAGGTGTCAAGTACGGTCCGTTTTCTAAGCGCGTATTAAAACAAAGTGTAAAGCACGGTCATTGGCAATGGTATAGTGACAAAGATGGAGGCTTAACACATGAAGGTTCTTATAAAAATGGAAAAGAAGAAGGCGAGTGGATCTATTATTTTAAGGGAGGAGCAAGAGCAAACCGCATTATTCATTATAAAGACGGGAAGCTGCATGGGAAAATGTTGATCTATCAATGGCGACCTCATCGCATTACCCAAGAAATCAATTATAAAGATGGATTAAAAGACGGGAAAATGTACGTGTTCGATCGACGCGGGAAAGTCGTTGAAGAGAGGGCCTTTAAAGAAGGTATAGAGCAAAAAGAAACAGCTGGTGGTGGATCGTTTAGGCCTTAGAGCTTTCTCAAACTCAAACAGCCATCACCTCTTTTACATTGTTTTTAATCTTGGCAGCTAAATCATCTGTTGGAAGGTCATTGTCATCGAGTCCGAAAGGGTCTTCAATTTCTTCTGCAAGAATTTCCATACTGACCAGGACATAGAAAATAAAGATATTAATCAAAATTGCATAATAACCAAAGTCCGTGATGATTGCCAAGGGCATGGTCGTTACGAATATAAAGATGAATTTTTTCAAGAAAATACTGTACGAATAAGGAATGGGAGTATTTCTAATACGTTCACATGCCCCAATGATATCCGAAAACGTTTTTAAATTTGTGTCCAAAACAATTACGTCTTCTTCAGATAATTGACCGTCCTTTTTTAATTGCTGTATACGCTCATAGAGCCAAAACGCAATGATATTCGGAATGTGATCAGAATTCTCAAGACGTTGACGCTCCTCGTCAGTAATATTCAACTCTTCTAATAATACCCCTTTTCGCAAATGTTCTTTCATGGAATAAGCGTAATTTGGGATCATGCGAGCGAAAAACTCTTTGTCTTCTTTATGCTTGAGTAAAGGAGATAATTTGATTGCTAGATTTCGTGTATTGTTTACCAGTTCGCCCCATTTTTTACGTCCTTCCCACCAGCGATCGTAAGCTGTATTCGTGCGGAAAACAAGCAGTAAGGAAAGCACGAATCCAATCAATGAATAAACCGCCATCAATTCACCCCACATATTACGCGTATCGTCACTGAAGTAGTTGATTTCCAGATATGCCAACCCTAGCGTAAAAAGGAGGATATAAATCATTTCTTTCCAGATTATGAAGACCGTATCGCTATGGCGAATGGCGAAGATATGTCTAAACCAGGTTTTAGGATTGTATCGAATCATTCAAAAGGGACTTTTAGGTGAGTATTATTGGCGCAAACAAAAACAAAAATAACAATCCTATACGATTCGGCTGCAGATGAGTTTTAAAAGTAACCTATTCAAACCAAAGAGAAGTTGATTGCGAATAAAAATAAGGGTTTATATTTGTCGGGTGGAACAATTGGTCAATAAGATAAAGCGACTTTTGCGCATTTTGAGAGTTACGGTGATTCGCAAGACCATTCATTTAACTCGTCGAATTGTATTGCCAGGGTTTGAAGGTGTTTCGCTATGGGAAATATTGTTCTTTTTTGTCTGGTCGATTCGAAAGGGTTTTATCTCCACACGTGCATCCTCTTTAGCGTTTCATTTTTTTCTCGCCATGATTCCATTCGGACTAGTTATGGTGATCATTTTTGCCTATGTGCCTTATTTTGATTTAGAGAATGATATGTTGCCCGTGTTTGGAAGCTTTATTCCAGAATCCATTTTTAATCAATTTGTCGATAATTTGGATCAGTTCCAAAACTCAACGGTATCCTCCTTGATCTCATTCGGATTTATTCTTGCCCTTTATTTCAGTTCTAACGGTTTCTCTGTTTTGATTCGATCGTTTAATAGTTCACGAATCAATTTTGAAAAACGCAATTGGTGGTCGGCAAAAATAACCGCCCTTGCCTTTGTTTTTGTCATTATTATCGGAATATTAGCATTGGTTCTAGTTGTTTTATTGGAGCGAAAACTGTTAAATTTCTGGGCCGAGCATAGCGCCTTTATTGATAATAATCTCTCCCTCATATTCACCATTCTTACCTCCATTTTTGTGGCGGCAATGTTGTATTTTGCCATTGCAACCATCTATTATTTTGGTCCGTCAAATCGTAATGAATTTCGCTTCTTTTCGGCCGGGAGTTCTTTAGCCACCGTCTTGATAATCATAATCTCCGAGCTATATTCATTCTATATTCAAAAGTTTGCTAATTATGATGAATTGTATGGGTCTTTGGGTACCATTATGATGTTGCTCTTATGGATTTATTTGATATCCTTTGTTTTACTTCTGGGCTTTGAGTTAAATGCCAGTATTCATGGAGCTGTACAAAAAAAATTGCACCATTTGGACAATTTAAAAGGCCGATTAGAAAAGGATTTTTAACCCTATTTATTCAAGAAATGCTGATTTTTTTGAGAATGTCCCTTAAATCAATTGGTAGCTCAAGGGCTTTTCATTAATTTTACAACACTATCGCATAGATAACTGTTATAGGTATAAAAGACAATTATGAAGAAAAGTATAGTAATAGTCGTGATGAGCGGCTTTTTATTCGCTGCATGTGGTGGCGAGGCAGAAACAAACAATGATGAAGGATCAGCAGGAGAAGAGACAACAGCAGGAGCTGAGGTTTGTACTTATGCTTATTCTCCTGATGAGACGATTCTTACGTGGACGGCGTTTAAGTTAACAGAGCGTGTTGGAGTGAGTGGTACATTTGATGAGATCAACGTCGTGTCGAATGATGGTGCAGATGATATGTATGCTGTTTTAACGGGAGCAAGTTTTGACATACCTGTGAGCAGTCTTAACTCCAATGACGAAGCGCGTGACCCTAAAATCAAAAACAGCTTTTTTGGTGTAATGGATAGTACAGACCGAATCACTGGATCGGTAAATAGCCTCAGTGCAACTGCAGGTGAAGTAACGATCTCCATGAACGGTATGACGAAAAATTACAGTGGAGAAGTGTCAGTTGAAGGTGAGGAAATTACCTTTTCAACGACATTGAATATATTAGATTTTAATGGTCAAGAATCAATCGATTCTTTGGGTGTCGTTTGCGAAGCAAAACATACGGGTCCTGATGGCGTGAACAAGCTATGGGAAGATGTAGAATTGGTAATCAGAACAACCCTCGTAAAAACTTGCGAATAAGCGCTACCACCAACCCCTAGCCATGAACAAGATTGTTGTCGTTACTGGTGGAGCCGGTTATATCGGTTCTCACACTGTTGTTGCATTATCAGATGCAGGGTATACACCTGTGATCATTGACGACTTCCGTAACGCACAACCTTGGATAATAGATCGTATCGAACAAATCACTGGCCATCGACCAGCCGTGTTTGATATTGATTGTCAGGATAAGGTTAAAGTCGCGAAGGTGTTTGATCAATATGAAACAATATTTGGTTTGATACATTTTGCTGCGGACAAGGCCGTAGGTGAATCGGTTAATAATCCATTAAAGTATTATCAAAACAATATAGGTTCGCTTTGCACAGTGCTTAAAGTGGCAGAGGAGCGAGGAGTTCGTAATATTGTGTTTTCTTCGTCTTGTACCGTTTATGGGGCGGTAAGTGATCCAGTTGTCACAGAAAATCATCCGGTAAAAGCAGCCATGTCACCTTACGGCGATACAAAAATAACCTGCGAAAAAATTGTCCGTTTTACGCAAGCTGTTTCGGATTCGATGACCGCTATTCTATTGCGTTATTTTAATCCAATCGGAGCACATCCGACGGCATTAATTGGTGAGTTGCCGCAAGGTATTCCGAACAACTTAGTACCTTATATTGCACAAACAGCAAAAGGAGTACGCGAAAAACTAACGGTTTTTGGTAACGATTATAATACGCCCGACGGAACGAATATTCGCGATTATATTCACGTTGTTGATTTAGCAAAAGCACATGTTAGTGCATTGGCCTATCTTTCCAGTAAAGAAAAACAAATTTGTGATATTGTTAATCTAGGAACCGGACATGGAACATCAGTGCTTGAAATCATAGAATCTTTCGAGAAAGTCAACGATTTAAAATTAAATTACGAAATTGGTCCTCGCAGACCAGGTGATGTGGAACAAATTTATGCGGATGCAAGTAAAGCAAAGAACCTTTTGGGGTGGACTTGTGAATATGAAGTAGAGGATGCATTGAAGCACGCTTGGGAATGGGAGAAAACGATTGAAAAAATGGAAACGAAATAACATGTATAGCATCCGATGGCATATTGCTTTATTGACTTGCTTCATGAGTATAGCAAGCGTTTCAAGTTTTGCTCAAGAAGAAGAGCCAAAAGAGGGGCCTTTTACAAAGCGCAAACCGGGAATTATGCGTTTCTATACAGGGTTATCAGCTCCTGAAAAAGAATCTGCACTCAAATTTGATCGGTTCAATACTGATTTTTTCTTTAATAGCTGGATCGGTGATAAAGGTGGAGTAACGACAAAACCTTATGCCATTGGTCACAGTATTAATTTGATGTTTGACATTCCATTTTCAAAGCGCTCTCGTATGGGGGTGGCAATTGGTTTTGGATACAGCCATTTTAACGTACGTCATGATGGTGCTTTTGACTTTGTTGAAGATCCAATAACAATGGAAACATATTCCGTCTTAAGTCCTTATACAGGTCCGCATCGTTGGATAAACCGAACGGTTTTTAATTTTATTGAGGTACCATTTGAAATTCGATTCCGCTCACGCAAAGAAAGAGGGAAATGGAAGTTTTACCCAGGTTTTAAAGTCGGGTATATGGTTGAAAACTATGAGAAATGGCGTATTAACGAATTGGAATACAAACTATTCAACTTTCCGGACCTGAATCGTTTACATTATGGCCCGACATTGCGTTTTGGTCGTGATAACGTCATGTTATTCGGATATTACGATATGACCTATGTTTTTATGAACGAAAACAGCAATCAATTACAGCTTTTTGGTGCTGGAATTAGCATTGGTTGGTTCTAAAACTCCCCTTAAAACAGGGTTAAAATCAACGTCAATAAGAGGTAGTTTAAGCCTATTCCAAGAAATACAATCCAAGCAATTTTTTCAGCACGGTTCAGTCGAGTGATATTATTATTATTTGTATTCATAACCTTTATTTTTATTTGTAAATCTCGGGTTAAAGTAGCGGTCTTGCGAATTGATTTTCGCAGCAGGTTATTTTTATTGGCGTTTTACGCAAAAATTGGTTTTTGCTGTTAGACTATGTATTTTAGGAGGATCGTCATGATAAAAGGAATACTGGATATATTTGGTGCGGTTATATTATTACTGCTACTTTCGCCATTTTTATTGGTGGTCATTATTTTGATCCTCATTTTTGAGCGGGATCATCCATTTTTTCTGCAAGAACGTATCGGAAGAGAAAAACAACCATTTACCATTATCAAATTGAGAACTATGAAAAATGGCAAAATCACACAATTGGGATCAATTCTGCGTAAAACAGGAATTGATGAATTACCCCAATTGTTGAATATCATTAAAAGGGATATGAGTTTTGTCGGTCCGAGACCCCTGACCCTAGGAGATGTTGAACGATTAGAATGGGATACAGATTTTCATCAAAAACGTTGGCCTGTTCGTCCCGGTATTGTTGGATTAGCTCAGTTATCGCCAGTTTGCCACAAAAAAATGAGCTGGTTTTATGATCAGTTATACCTGGAAAGACAATCCTTGATATTGGACTTTAAAATATTAATGGCCGCCGTGATGATACCGTTTACGGGAAAGTCATTCGTTAAAAAACGTATTCATGGAAAAGAAAAAGTATAAGGTACTGGTTAACGGTATGGGTAATATTGGTACCAGTTTAATACATCTTTTACTGCGCTATAAGAATGAACTGCATATTGAGCAAATATATGCTGTAAAACGGTCTTTCAAGGATTGGCAAATGACAGAAATTGAAATGCTCCAAGCTCAAGGTGTTATCATTGGAACAACATCGCGTAGTTCTGTACCTAATCGCCCGTCTTTAGAAGACCAACTTCCAATAGTCGATTATATTTTTGAAGCAACAGCCAACGGGGTTGGATTGGAGAATCTGAATACGTATCAAACTTTAGATCATCTACTCGGAGCATCAGCTCAGGGCAGTGAGAAAGGATTTGGCACTTCATTTATGGCTGGGATTAACGAAGAAAAGATCAAAAATCAACGCTTCGTGCATGTTGTTTCTTGCAATACACACGGGTCAGCGGCCTTGCTGAACGTCTTTACTGGTAAAGGTTTAGAGAATTTGCAATCGGCAGACATGGTCGTTGTTCGACGAAGTGAAGACATTGGAAATCATCAGCGTTTGGTTAGCGCAAACGTAGTTGCTCGTCATTTGGATCCTATTGCCGGCACACATCATTCTATTGATGTAATTGATATGTATAAGACATTAGGCGTAGAATGTCCCTTAACATCATCAGACATTACTACTCCCAGTCAATTAATGCATGCTGTACGATTCAATATTCAATTAAAAGAAGCCTTATCTGAAACACCCGAAGAGCTGATTAAAAATCAACCTTTCCTATCAATGACAAAAAAATTTGATTCAAATGTTGTGTTTGAATTAGGGCGAAGGTATGGATTTGGAGGTCGCATATACGAGCATGCGATAGTCTTGATATCTAATTTACTAATCTCCAATAAGACGATCAAAGGCTGGGCTTTTGTTCCACAAGAAGGAAACACATTATTATCCACCATTCGTGCATTTATGCTTCAAGTTAGTTTAACAGATCATGATGCCGTGTTTTTGAAGATAAAAACAGACCTATTAAAAGAGCAATGGTAGTCTTAAACAAAACCGCGTTCATTTTTAATTAAGTCATAAGCAGCAGTGATCGTTTGGAACTTTGTCTTTGCCATTTCTTTTTGATGGAAAACACGATCGGGATGATACTTTTTCGCCAAATTGCGATAAGCTTTTTTAATTTCTTTATCAGTGGCAGACGCATCTATATCTAACACCTTATAAGCCTTTTTTAACAAGCTGATATTCGAGCTAGCAGCAGCAGATTGTGTTCTTCGCGATTGCTCATAATAATCTTTTTCATTTTGAAACTCAAATAAACGCAGGGTTTGATGATAGACACGCAACCGAATACCCAACTGAACGGTTATGTATTTGAGTAAAAGCTCTTCCTTTTTGGTTAGGACGCGATCTATGGTTGCTATCCAAACCAGTGTATGAATGAGCTGTTTTTTCTCAGCGTCAGGAAGGGAATATTTTATAGATGCGATATGTTTCTTTAATGATAAATCGTTTTTTATAAATTCGTCCAAGGCGGTAGAGAAAGAGCTGGCTTTTTCCGGTTTAAATTGCTTTTGGAAGAATCGTTTTACCTGACTAAGCTCGGTGCTTGAAACATGATCGTCAACTTTTAACATAGCGGCTAAAAGCGGAATCATTTTTTGCATAAAATAGGATCTTCCAAAAAGGAAAACCATAATCGCTCCTATATGCTTTGCCCACATATTATAATAGAGAAAGTAGAGTATGATATAGACCATGGTGAAGAAAATGACCAGGGCAATAGCTTGACCAAAATTAGTTGAAAGTAAATAGACCAAACTAATAATGATGGCAATAGGTATGATATATCTCAAATATGGATTACGTTGAATCATTAGAGTTAGAAAGCTATTTAAAACCTTTACGTTCCTTGATTAATGCATAAGCGTCGGCAATAAGTTGAAACTGTTCTTTCGCCTTTTCTTCTTGAAGCGGGCCACGGTTTACAAAACGATCAGGGTGATGTTGTTTGGCCATTGCTCTATAAGCCGATTTGATCATACTTTCAGAAGCATCCTCTGAAATATCTAAAAGGGCATATGCACTTTTTAATGCTCGTGAACTGGCACTACGCTGCTGTCGTGCACGATCTCGCCGGGCTTGATCGCGTGATTGCTCTTCATATGACCTTTCTCGTTTGAAATCATAAGCTCTGGTAGCCTGAATAAATGCCTTTGTTGGCATATTTGCCCAAGCCATGATCTTCTTGATCAGGTCAATTTCCGTATTGCTCAATAATCCATCAGCAGTGGCGATGCCTATTAGGATAAACATGAATTGGGTTTTGGCTAATTCATCAAATTCATAATGGATCCGGAAACATACTTCTTTGATGTCTTGAGGGTTTGCTAAATATTCTTGGAAGAGTTCCCAATAAAGCGCCACATCTTTAGGTTTTAAGTCTCGTTCTAAAGCATGTCGGATAAGATCTAATTCTGATTTATCGGTTCGTCCATCTGCTTGCACCATTTGTGCTACGATTTTTAATAAATCGTCCAACATCTTTTTTTCTCGTGCCAAATAACCTTTATTCTGATCGAAGTAATGCAGAATTGGCGAAACGATAACAATGTGCACAAGTAAAACAGGAAGACAAACAATACTACCATAAAGTATAGAGAGTCCAAAGTGATCACCGTAGCTAGCACCGTAGTAACCATCCTCGTTCAATAAGATCACCAAACCGATCAAATAACCGATTACAAAACTAATCCACACCTTTTTAATCTTCATAACCTAATGGATGCCTTTGTGCTGCTTTATAAGTTCGTATGCTTCTTGTATTAATTGAAATTTTTCTTTTGCTTTTTCTTGAAATGCTGGGCCTAAACTAGCTACTCGATCAGGATGATGCTTTTTAGCTAATTCGCGGTATCTTTTTTTAATATCATCCTCAGATGCGCTTTGATTTAGTCTAAATATCGCATATGCATTATTGAGGTTGGCCTTGTTTCTTGTTTGATAATGTGTTCTTTTTTGCTGATTGTTGCCACTTCGTATTCGTTGAAATTGAAATAGTGCAAGCAATGATCGAACACTAGCGTGAGGTATACGAATGGACTTGGCTATTGCAAAAAGTTTTTGCTCTTCTTCAGGTGATAATACCCTGTCTATTGTCACCAAACCGATGAGGAAATGGAGTAATTGTATTTTGCTGTTTGGTGTTAAGTTTTGATTAATTTTGCGAGCTACTTTTGATAAGGAAATTCTTTCGTGCAGAAATTTTTCAAAGACTTGGAAATAAGTATACGCTTTATTAGGAGGAAAAGATTGACTCAGAGAAACACGCACATAGTCATATTCTTCTCGACTTATTTTACGATCTGCCTTGCTGAGGTAAGCTGCTAATGCTAAAACCGAAAAAAGATCTTCTTCTTGATTGCCTAAGAAGCCTCTTTCCTGCGCAGGCTCTTCGCTGTAAACATTCTTATAAATGACCCAAGTTAAGCCAGTAAGAGCCAAGAAAAATCCAAAATAAGGCACGTTAAACATCAGGAAAATTGCCACTAAAGTGAGAATTACCCATAAAACTTGTTTGTTTTCAAATGGATCTAATACTGAAAAGTCAGGCATGCAGCAAAAATAAGGAATCCATTGGATTCGCAGGTGAACCAAATACCATGACTTTATCTTTGACTATACTCAAAGAATGAGATACTCAGAAGTGGTCAATTTCTCCTATCTTGTGAAGTAGAAATAGATGATATGTTAAATAGTATAGACCCGAGAGAATTAGACAAAAAAAAGATCAAAGCAGAGAATAAGCAACTAATTGAAGAGATCGCATCTTTTCAACGGTTGTTATTTACGGAAGATAAGCAGAGTATATTGATCGTATTACAAGGTTTGGATGCAGCCGGAAAAGACGGAGCAGTTCGCTCTATTTTTAGTGGAATCAATCCCTTAGGGAGTAATGTATTTAGTTTTAAAAAACCGACTGAAGAGGAGTTTGCGCATGATTTTTTATGGCGTATTCATCAACAAGTGCCACGTAAGGGGATGATTCATATATTCAACTGATCACATTATGAAGATATTTTGGTACCGTCTGTCGAGGGATATTTTTCTCCTGAAACAATAGCTCGGCGTTATGATCATATCAATCATTTTGAGCAATTATTGGAAGATAGTGGCACACGCGTTTTAAAGTTTTACTTACACATATCAAAGGAGGTACAGCTAGAAAGGCTAACGGATCGCATCGACAATCCACAAAAGCATTGGAAACACAATGATGGAGATTGGGAGTCTCGTAAAAAATGGGATGCTTATATGGAGGTTTATGAGCGTATTTTTGATGAATGTAATGTTGTTCCATGGCATATTGTACCATCGGATCGAAACTGGGTAAAGGTCAATGCGATTGCGAAAGTATTGCACCAGACGTTAAAAGAGATGAATCTGAAGTGGCCTGAATTGGAAACGATGAAGTTTAAATCATAACGCAATAGAGTGAATCAAAAAAAGCCATTTTGCTTAATGCCGTGGATTCATTTTCATGTTGGAGACGGAGGAATGGCCAAAGCATGTTGCGTTGCACAGATTCCGTTTGGCAATGTAAATGAGGATAGTTTTGATGCTATTTGGAATGGCCCTGCCATTCAAGCTTTGCGGAAAAAGTTTACAGCTGGTACATCTGATCCAAGATGTGCCGTTTGTTTAAAGCGAGAAAAAGCAGGAGCGTCTAGTATTCGAACCGAAACATTTGAGAAATTTGGACACCAGATTCCGATGGACACCACATATCCGCGTTATTTTGACATTCGCTTTTCCAATGTCTGTAATTTTCGTTGCCGCACGTGTTGGCATGGGGCGAGTTCAAAATGGTTTAAGGATGCGAAAATATTAAAACGTCAAGTTTCAGAGACTGCAATTATTAATAATATAAAAGACTTTGAGGTTGTCATTCAAGAATATGGAGCGGCATTAATGTTTGCAGAGGAGATTTATTTTGCAGGCGGAGAACCACTCGTAACGACCGAGCATTACCTCTTGCTTGAATGGTTAATCGATAAGCAGGTATATCCGAGACTGCGATATAACACGAATTTTTCAGTCTTGTCTTTTAAAAATTGGGATGTTATTGAACTATGGTCTCATTTTAAAGAAGTAGAACTGATGGCCAGTATTGATGCGCATGAAGGCTTGGGTGAATACATTCGCAAAGAATTGAATTGGTCAACCTTTTTAACGAATCACATACGTTTAAGAAAAGAGTTGCCTCATATTGAATTTAAAATTGCTCCAACCATTTCAATTATGAATGTTGAGTTTTTGCCTGAGTTTTATGACCACTGTCTAAAACACAGATTAATGGATGCAAAAAATTGGTATATCAATTTACTCGAACGACCTATTTATTATAATATTCGTGCATTGCCAATTGAAAAGAAAATGAGCATTAACAAAGCTTATAATGAATGGATAATAATTGCTCGGAAAAAAGAATACCCAAGTGCAATTATCAATATGTTTTTGGATGTTTTATCATTTATGAACAGCGAAGATCTATCCAAATATTATCTTAAATATCAAGAAGAAACGCTGAAACTAGATGAAATTCGGAATGAGCACAATCCGAGTAGCGTTAGCTCATGACACGCACCTGTGTCTGAAACAAGAAGTACGATGATTTTTCATCAATTTTTTTAAACTCATATTGTAGTTTTTTTGATGATTTTCGAGCAATATCGATTAGGCCAAGACTTGCCTCACCTCGCTCTGAAAGCTTATTGTTTGTAACTCCGTTTTTGTACAAGGTCTTAAGCTCCTCCTCATTTTTCGTATTGACATAGTTGATCCACTGTTGAATAGTCTCTTCTGATTCGGCCTTGACAACATTACCCGTTGAAATTTTAAGCGTTTCATTTTCCTTTTCGACAATAACCAAAAAGTTGGTATCCTTAAGCTCGGCAATGTTACCGTGCTTCGACAGGTTTTGAATGCATTCTACAACAATAGAGAAAAACCTTTTTCTCTCTTTTTTAGGTACGTTAATGGCCTCTATATCTTGTTTCAGTCGAGAAATAAACGCTTCTACAATTTCAGAGGATAAAACACCATCATATGCCAGCATGATCTGTGCCCTGTCAAGGTGATCGTGGAATTTTGCTACATAATCTAAGTCTGCCATTTTTGTATTAATTGTCTGTATTATTGATAAATTCTTAATTCTGCTCGTCTATTTATCGCATCATTTTCAGGGTCAATCAATTGTGTTTCACCATATGCATTAACCGTTAAACGACTAGCATCGACTCCTTGGCTGATAAGGTAATTGACGATCCATTTACTCCGCTTTTTAGATAAAGCAAAATTATATTCATCTGACGCAGTTGCATCTGCATAGGCGTTAATTGATAACTTCAATTCTGGATAACGTTTCAATATTTCAGCCAATTCATTCAACTTTTTAACATCCCCATTCTTAGGTTTGGCTTGATCAGAACCGAAATACAGGGTTACGGCGTCATAGTTTTTGGCAAAATTTAGATCCAGTGATAAGTTTTCTTCTTGAAGGATATCTAATCCACCGTCACTGATGCACCCTAGTGGACGGAAAATAAAGAAATTGTTCTCTTCTTCTTGAATTGTTGCCACTTCTTTACCAAAGCGGTTGAACAAAGAAAGTGTTTGTTCTGATTTTTCATCTAAGGTAAACTTGTAGGACGATTCTGCGCTCAGGTTATTGAAATAAAAATACCCCAGTGAATCCGTCATTGTAATACCCATATAGTCGCCATCATCATTGTATACGTGAACCTCTGTTTCAGCGGGAGATGATCCGTCAGCATTGGAGATAAAACGACCAATAATTTCAGATCGATTAAGCATAAAGTCTCCTTCGTCCGTTTCTTTGAGTAAAGCTAATTTATTAACCAGCGATGGAGAAAGACGTTGGTATAAGAAAAAGTCTTGTGTATTGCATTTTAACTGCGAATAGATTTCACCATCTTCGGTGTAAATGTATAGGAGCAGATCTTTTTGACAATCGGTGATTGTTATAAAATATGACTCGCTTATGTCTAGACTATCGAAATTGAAATTGCCGCGCTCATCTGTAAAAACCGTTTTTAAAACTTCTTCGTTTTTATTGATCAATTGTACTTTTTTCTTGATTAACGGAGTTTGAGGGTCGGTTTCGATAACCAATTTACCACTGAAATGAGCAATCCCATTCGGTTCGTCGATCATTTCATCCGGCAAGAACTGGAGTATTCCCTGATCATCGTAGAACATCTTTTTGTATTTAAACGCACCTTCTTCATTCAGAATAAAATCAGCAATAGTTTCTCCATTTTCGTCATAAAATTGGAGTGTCATTTCATCTGGAGCAACACCGTCCAGTCGGACAGAATAATTACTATCGATTTGAATATTATCAAAAATAAAATAACCCGATTCATCCGTCTTTTGCTCATAAACAAATTCCCCTTCATCGTTGAATATTTGCACGGTCAAATCTGATGCAGATGTGTTTAATGTACGAAAGGTAAATGTTCCAGCCAATTGGTTCTTCATGGTCACGTTTCGACTGATTGTACAATAGAAGATGTCGTCATTACCATTACGGTCAGAAGAGAAATATCCGGCAGATAAATCAGGGAGCAGGCTCATACCAAAATCATTGGCACTTGAGTTTAATCCTGCAATAGTAATTGGGAAATTAGCTGGAGCAGGAGCACTGAAATAAATATCTAACCCACCTAAACCTCCAGGTTTATCACTTGAAAAGAAGAGATTTTCGTTAATGACAAAAGGATAAGTTTCATTTCCTGCGGTGTTTGCAGCTTCCACATTGGTTGGTTCTGTCCAATTACCATCTTTATATTTCACAAAATAGATATCATATTGACCTTTTCCACCAGCACGATTAGAGCTAAAATAGAGTCGTTTTGACACTTGATCAAAAGATGGGTAAGCATACGAACTCGAATTTTCACAAAAAGGTAATTTCTTAATTTTTGTCCATTTATTTTTTTTCTTGACGGACATGTACAATTGTGATCGAAACACTTTTTCGCCGCCATCATTTAATCGAATCACTCTAGTAAAAAAGACGGTGTCAGCATTTGCTGTAAAACTCGCAGGACCAGTGTGGGTTCCGAAATTTAGCTTATTCGATAAAAGATTAACATCTTTTATGCTTCGCTTGCCTTCATACCATTTAACACGTGCTTTGAATAGGTTGAGATACGCTATTTTTTCCCAGTTATCTTCACCGAGGTTATTCTGATTAAACTGTCGTGAAGATGTAAAATACATATCGTCTCCAACAAGAACAGGAGAGAATTCCGCCCATTTGGTATTGATGCCATCAATGGGTTGAATTTTAGCATCAAGTTGAACCTCCAATACTTCATAAGTTTGAGCAGAAAGCCCAAGCGTCATCAAAACACAATATATGAACAGTAGGTGCTTCATTCTTACAAATAGCGAGGCAAAGGCGCGGTTGTTTTATTTATATTAAAATCGAATCCAAATACAATTTCATGGGATCCGTAACTGTAATTGTTCAATTGGGTTAAATTTAAATCATACGCATATCCTACTCTAATATAATCAGTAAGATTAATATCTACTACTAAATTCAAACTGGACACATTTCTTAAACCAATCCCCATCCAAATTTTTTCTTTGAATAGCACATTTAAATTTAGATCTGCATTAAATCCAGAACCTTCTACAAATTTAAGCAAAACAGTTGGTTTGAACATGAAATTCTCATTAATTGGCCATGCGTATCCACCCGAGAGAAATGTATGTCTTCTTAAATAATAGGCTTGATTGTTTGCAAGTTGCTCTAAATTAAAGGCATGCCTCGTCATATGATTCATGGAAAGGCCGACAAACATGCGTTCTGTATAATAATATAAACCAAAATCAAAAGTAGGAACAGTCGCACTCAAACGGTCCTGCACGTCTAATTGATCGTTACTTTCTCTGAACTGTAGTTTTCTGTGATCAAGTACCGTATTAAAAATTCCGCCCCTTAAGCCAAAATTGAGGGCTCCTGTCTCAAATTTCAGATTATAAACGCCTGTTAATAATGCAGAAAAATTCGTTGTAGGGCCCAACTGATCCCGGGAAATATTGATGCCATATGCGATAGGGTACTGATTGGATGGGGCATGACTAGACAAGGTTTGAGTATTGGGGGCTCCTTCTATTCCAATCCACTGATTCCGGTTAATCATCGTAACATTTGCCGATTGTCTTGAACCAGCGTACGCAGGATTAATAGCGAATGGATTGAATACGTATTGCGAATAAATCGCGTCCTGCTGAGAAAAACCAACAAGACTAAATAACAGGGCTATATGTAGCAGAAAAACCTTCATTTTATCGCGCGATTTGAACCCAAGCTGCTTGATTTAAATTCGGATCATCCGTTATAACCACGTAAAAATAAGTTCCGGTAGGAAGATCTCTCCCTGATTTATCAGTTCCATCCCAATAGACATTGATATTGTCATAATCAGTAAAAAAACCAACTTCATCACCCCATCTGGTATAGATATAAACTGTATTCGGTAGGAAGTTGATCAGGTGTTCGATATGCCAATAATCATTGACGCCATCTCCGTTAGGAGAGAAAGCATTGTAAACTTCAATACTACACATTGATCTATCGAGGAAACCAACTTGGGTAGAGTCCTCTATGATACAACCGTCAAAATTGGTTATTGCAACTTTGTAAACCTCTTCATTCAGACTAAAGGCAACAGGGTATTGTGCTGATTTATCAGATAGGGCAACATCTGTACTCCAAAGATATTCAGCACCACCTTCAGCTCCAAGTGTGGCAGGAGAACCTAAGCAAATATCAAAATTATCTATAGCTCGCATTCCCGAAGTATCAGACAATTTCAAAATGATCTCTTCTATCGAACCTAAGCATCCTTCAACACTTCTTGGTTGCGCATAAAAATAATTGTCCCCTACATACAAGGTATCAGGTGTATAACTATAAGTGGAGTCATCATAAGGCCCTTCGGGATTATCTCGGCGCCAATAAACTTTAAACGCACTTTCATGTTCTATGTTAATTGTCCCATAAGCATCTTCTGGGCAATAAACGTATTGATCTGCATCGAAAGCCGTAATCGAAGGTGTTTCAAATAAGGTCACGAAAACGATGGTCGTATCGCTGCATGTTGTTGCAGAACCATCCGTTGTATATCGAACACCATAATCACCACCCTCACTTCCAGTAATAAGTCCGGTAGTGGGGTCAATTTCAGCATCATCAATCGGTGTTGGATCAAATACAAATGTTCCGCCTTCAACTCCAGTAATATTGGGAACAGTTGGTAGATTTGAACAATAGTCGTCAAGTGTAAAAGATGCTGTGTCAGTGACCTTTGCTAAAACTGAATTGGTGTCTTGTTCTGAGCAAAATCCAACTGTATATTCAACAAAATAAGTTGCACCAGGTTGGGCGTTCGTCAAGATTCCGGTAATTGGATCGATTTCAACTCCGTCTGCTGGATCTGGCGCAAGGTCATAAACGCCTCCAGGTGTTGCTGCAATGGGAGCTTCACTTGCAAATTCAGCACAAAAGCTTTCAAAATTAAAGGTTTCGTCGACCCCTATTACGGTTACTTCTTCAGTTGACTCTTGACTACAACTCGGACCAAAGGAAATGGCATATTGTACGGTATAAGTGGAGTCTTCATAAGGGTTTGAGATAACACCCGTAGTTGTATTTATCGTGGTGCCTCCATAGACTTCGCCGAGTAAATCCCACGTTCCCGTAGCATCCGCCGGAACCGGGGCTGGACTTTCATCTCCTGGGCAAAAATCGTCGAAAACAAATGATTCGTCTACACCAAGCGCGGTAACAGTGACTGTATCTGTTTGTGTACAACCCACGTCTGTCGTTAGGGTATGAATAACCGTATAAGAACTATTTTCTACTGGATCAAAAATGACACCTGTTTCACCGTCTATGGTTGCGCCGTCTAGGGGATCAATGGCGAAGGAAAAATCTCCTCCATCTTCTAACGCGTCTGCAGGCGGACTTTCAGAATCCCAACAAAAATTATCGAAAGTAAATTCTTCATTAACCACATAGACATCTACAAAATTGGTATCGTGATCAACACATCCGCTTTCTTCTAGTTTATAGACTATGAAATAGGTGCTGTCTTCTTTTGGATTAATAATAAAACCTTCATCGATATCAATCGACACATCCGGATCTAATGGCTCTGGATAAAAATAGAAGTCACCCCCTTCAACATCAGGGACAGGAGCAGGACTAACATCATCTGGACAAAAATCATCAAAAACAAAATCAGCATTGAGCGATAATACGGGAATTACATTGATGACACTATCGGTACATCCGTTTTCAGGGTCAGTAACTACATGTTTTACGTAGTAGTTTGCATCACCGTCATAAACAGAATTTAAACTACCGCTTGTAGTAACAATTGTTGCCTCATCTAATGGAGATGGGAAAAAACTGAATTCACCACCAGGTGTTCCTATTTCACTCGGCAAAACCGTTTCGCCACCGCAGATTGGCTCATCGTATGCAAATGATTCATTGACGCCGAGCGCCGTTACCAGCACCGTGTCAGTTTGTGTGCAACCGTCGGCAGAGGTTAATTCATAAGCAACGGCATAAGTACTATCTTCCAAAGGATCGTGAATAATGCCCGATCCTGATTCAATGGTTTCTCCGTCACCAGGGTCAGGAGCGAAAGAGAAAGTTCCACCTCCTTCAACTGGTATAGGTGCAGGGCTCGAAACATCCCAACAAAAGTCATCAAAAGTAAATTCTTCATTCACGACAAATACACTCACCAAAACAGTGTCACGACCAAAACAAGATCCATCCGCTAATTCATACACTATGGAGTATGTACTGTCCTCTTTAGGTTCTGTAATAAACCCATCATCTGTATCAATCGAAACACCGGGGTCAGAAGGAATAGGGAAGAAATAAAAGTCACCGCCTGCCACATCAGGGACTGGTGATGGGCTTACTTCGTCCGGACAAAAATC